>Ga0213835_100662_pt1 | contig 29143 bp, 23 predicted proteins | sample SWPATP01_FD_160576 | JGI IMG/M metagenome (GOLD analysis project Ga0213835, IMG submission 160576) | Coastal seawater microbial communities from Marineland, Florida, United States - SWPA TP0 #1 | ecosystem: Environmental > Aquatic > Marine > Coastal | place: USA: Florida | collected 2016-08-05 | reverse complement strand
CGCCGGTCATGTACACGCTCGGCACGACGTGCGTGCCGGTGTCGGGCGAGGTCGGGGGCGTGGGGGATGAGTCAGGCAAGCGGGCTCCGAAGCAGGCAGGAATGGGGACGGGGACGGGAACGCAGAACTCGAAACTCAGAACTCAGATCAGAACGAAACGGGCAATACGCGACGCGCCATCACGAATTTCACAAACCAATTCTTTTCCCTCTCTCTCGCCCCTCCCCCGAGTGCCTAGTGCCCAATCCCTAGTGCCTTCCCCTACACCCCCGGCTCCTCTTCTTCCTTCAACGCCCCTTCCAGCACGTGCTCGGCGACGTAGATCGGCACGTCGCCGGCGATGCCCAGCGCGATCGCGTCGCTCGGGCGCGCGTCGACGTGCAGCAGTTCGGTGCCCTTGCGGACGTCCAGCGTCGCGTAGAACGTGTGCTCGTTCAGGTCGGTGATGCTGATGGATTCCAGCTCGCCGCCGAGCTCGCGGATGACGGTGTGCAGGAGGTCGTGGGTCTGCGGGCGCTTGATCGTGACGCCCTTGAGGCGGCGTTCGATCGCCTGCGCTTCGGGGAGCCCGATCACGATCGGGAAGCTCCGCGGCTCGCCCTCCGGCGGTGACTGGCCCTCGGGCACGACCTCGCGGAGCTCGATGATCTGGTAATCGTTCAGCTCCCGGATCAGGATTCGGCTCAGCTCCATCCTCACCGGCATCGCGCGTCCTCCCTCGGCGGGGCGTCCTGCCCGCCGGTCTGCAAACCGGATCGTCGGGGATATCACCCGTCGCGTCAACCGACAGGCCAGTCGCCCCCGGTCCTACGCTCCGGACCGGTGACCGGTTGGCTCGTCACGGCTTTGGTTTCGGCTCTGCTCGCGGGCGCGGTTTCGTGTGCCGTGTTCTGGGGCGCGACGCTTCTCCGGGTGCTGGCGGCCGCGTGGACGACGCCGAGGCTGGATCGGACGCCGCCATCCAGCCCTGACGAGCCGCTCCCGAGCGTCTGCGTGCTCATCCCGGCCCACAACGAGGCGGACGAGATCCCCGGGCTGATCCGCGGGCTTCGCGAGCAGGATCACCCGGTAGCCCGGTTCGTCCTCTGCTGCGACCGGTGCACGGACGGCACGCCCGACGCGGCCCGCGCGGCGATCGCCGGGGATCCTCGGTTTGAAGTCCTGGAAATCGGGCACTGCCCTGAGGATTGGGCGGGGAAAGTCCATGCGCTGCACGAGGGCGTTCGGCGAGGCGAGGCGGCCCGGTCGAGCGCGTTGCTGCTGTTCGCCGACGCCGACACGCGGTTCGCCCCGGGCTGCGTGCGGGCGGCGTGCACGGTGCTGGAGGCTCGAGGGCTGGATGCGCTGAGCCTGCTGCCGAGCATGAGCACCTCGGCGTGGTTCGAGCGCCTTGTGCAGCCGGCGGCGGGGCTGGAGCTGTTCTACCAGTACCCGCTCCGGCGGACGAATCGGCACAAGACCGCGAGGCCGTTCTTCAACGGGCAGTTCATGCTCTTCCGGCGCGAGGCGTACGAAGCCGTCGGCGGGCACGAGGGCGTCCGCGACGAGCTGCTCGAGGATCTGGCGATCGCTCGGCTTCTGGTGCGGCGCGGGCGGCGCGTCGGCGTCGCGATCGCGGGCGGGATGGTCGCGTGCCGCATGTACGACTCGTGGGCGGCTTTCCGGAACGGGTGGACACGGATCTACGCCGAGGCGGGCAAGCGACGGGTGCGACGCCTGCGCAGGGCGGCCGCCCGGGTGCGGGTGGTTTCGGTTGTCCTCCCGGCGATGGCGGCGGGGGGGATCCTCGCGGGGCTGCTGGCGGGCGAGGGCGGGCTGGCGCGGGCGTGCTGGATCGCTGGGGCGGCGGGGGTGATCGCGTGGCTGGGGGCTCTCGTAGCGATTTACCGCCTCGGGCGGCATCCTGTCTGGCTCGCGCCGATGCACCCGGTCGGGGCGTGGCTCGTCGCACGCCTGCTGGACGACGCGGCCCGGGATCTGCGCCTCGGCACGCCGATCCGCTGGGGCGGGCGGAGCTATCACCGTCCGCAGCGGTAGAGTGGTGTGGATTGGGTGTGGGGCGCACGCGCGGGACGCGGGTGCCACGGTGGGATGGTGGGGTATGAGGACGGGTTGGGGGGCTTGATGCGTTTTCGGCGGACGATGCCTGAGGCTCGGCTGGAGATGACGCCGCTGATCGACGTGGTGTTTCTGCTGCTGACGTTCTTTTTGTTCTCGATCGTGCTGATGGTGCGTGCCGACGCGGTGGGCGTGCGTTTGCCGACGGTGGGGGCGGGCGAGCCGGCGCGGGGATCGGAGGCGATCTCGGTGGTGGTGGGGGTGGGTGGCGTGGTGCGCGTCGGGGGTGAGGCGGCGGGGATGGAGGAGGTCGCCGAGCGCGTGCGGGCGCTGCTGGCGCGGAGCCCGGGGGCGCCGGTCTTCGTGGCTGCGGAGGCGGACAGCCGAAGCGGGGACCTGGTCGCGGTGCTGGACGCGCTGCGCGGGGCGGGGATCACGGACGTGGCGTTGCTGGGTCGTCCGTCGCGGAGCGGGACGCCTTGAGAGCCGAGCGGGCGTGAGCTCGTGTGGTTCCCGGAGCGGCTGATCCTGATGCGGCTGATTCTGGGAAAGAAGAGTTCTGGTAAAAAAACAACCCTCGCGGTTTCCCGCGAGGGTTGAAGGTAAACAGCTGGGTGATCTTGGCGCCGTGTTGCCACGGTGCTATCCGCCGACCTTTGGGACGCCGAGGCGTCTTTGGGTTGGATAGCGGGCGAGAGATGCGCTCACGAGCCGCGTCGCGGATCGCTCCGCGAACGTGGTCTAAGGAAATCCCTTAGAAAGGAGGTGATCCAGCCGCAGGTTCTCCTACGGCTACCTTGTTACGACTTCGTCCCAGTCACCGAGCTTGCCGTAGGCACCCCTGAACCGAGGTGACTTCGGGCACTCCCAGCTTCCATGACGTGACGGGCGGTGTGTACAAGGCTCAGGAACGTATTCACCGGAGCGTAGCTGATCTCCGATTACTAGCGATTCCAACTTCATGTAGGCGAGTTGCAGCCTACAATCCGAACTGGGGCGTACTTTGTGCGATTTGCTCCGCCTCGCGGCCTTGCTTCGCTCTGTATACGCCATTGTAGCACGTTTGCATCCCCGGACGTAAGGGCCATGCTGACTTGACGTCATCCCCACCTTCCTCCGGTTTGACACCGGCAGTCTCGCTAGAGTACTCGGCTTGACCCGTTAGCAACTAACGATAGGGGTTGCGCTCGTTAAGGGACTTAACCCGACACTTCACAGCACGAGCTGACGACAGCCATGCAGCACCTGTGCACGTTCCACCCAAAGGGCGTGGCTCTGCTTTCACAGAGTTAATCCGTGCATGTCAAACCCGGGTAAGGTTCTTCGCGTTGCCTCGAATTAAGCAACATGCTCCACCGCTTGTGTGAGCCCCCGTCAATTCCTTTGAGTTTTAGCCTTGCGACCGTACTCCCCAGGCGGTGCACTTAACGGTTTTCCTTCGACCGAAAAGGCGTGAGAGCCCCTCCGATCTAGTGCACATCGTTTACGGCGTGGACTACCAGGGTATCTAATCCTGTTTGCTCCCCACGCTTTCGTGCATGAGCGTCAGGTAAGGCCCAGTCGACTGGCTTCCCCATTGGCGTTCCCATCGATATCTACGCATTTCACCGCTCCACCGATGGTTCCGTCGACCCCTACCTTCCTCAAGACCAGCAGTTCGCCCTGCAGTTCCACGGTTGAGCCGTGGGATTTCACAAGACGCTTTCTGGTCCGCCTGCGCACGCTTTAAGCCCAGTGATTCTGATTAACGCTCGGGCCACTCGTATTACCGCGGCTGCTGGCACGAGTTTAGCCGGCCCTTCCTTTGGGTGCGGTCATTGTTCCTGCACCCTGACAGTGGTTTACACATCGAAGATGCTTCATCCCACACGCGGCATTGCTCCGTCAGGCTTTCGCCCATTGCGGAATATTCGTTACTGCAGCCTCCCGTAGGAGTCCGGGCAGTGTCTCAGTCCCGATGCGGCGGGCCACGCTCTCACGCCCGCTACCCGTCTTCGGCTTGGTGAGCCGTTACCTCACCAACTACCTGATAGGACAATCGCCGCTCCCAAGGCGCCAAAGCTTTCCTCCGGAGAGCACATGGGGTATTACGCCGCGTTTCCACGACCTATCCCCCACCTCGGGGTACGTTCGATTGTATTCCTCGCCCTTTCGCCACTGTCCCCCCCGAAGGGGTTCTCGTGCGACTTGCATGTTTTAGCCATGCCGCCAGCGTTCAATCTGAGCCAGGATCAAACTCTTCAGTTGATGCTTGGATTGACCCGAACACCACGCCCGAAAGCGGGATGCACGGGGTCGTTTGCATTTGAAGGTTGTCCCGTTCCACTCCAGTCGTGCCCGCAAAGCGGGGCGTACCGGAGCCGGTCAACCATGACGATTTCAAACTGCCCGAAGACAGCCGATTTCGCCAGGCGTCGGGTGGCAAAGCCCGACAATCCGACATTCTAAAAGGCTCGAATAAGCATTTTCCACAAGAATGCCGGCGGACGTGGGGCTGTGACCCGACGCCACCGATTTTGTATCGACGCCTGCCGCCCTCGGTGGGGCCCGGTGTAGACCGGTGCAGGAGCCGCCGCATTCTCGCGAACACCCAGCTGTGAACTTGTCAGAGAGTGTTGTTCCCCGGAGCGTCTCGCCCAGGAAAACAAGGCCGACTTCAGTGAGTCGGCAGGGGGGATCGTAGCCGATGACCCCGTTTCGTCAAGCTGTGTGAAGATCGAATTTTTGTTCGATCCCCCTCAGCCCGCCTCCACGCCCGCAGAAACCGCGCCCAGCGGGGTTTTCTTCCCCGTTTCCGTTTTCACGGTTGCCATGGGTGTGACGCCGACGGTCGCGATCCAGATCGAGACCTCGCCCCCCTGGCACGCCGCCCGCAGCGCCCGGGCGCACGCCCGCAGCGTCGCCCCGCTGGTCCGGATGTCGTCCAGCACCACGACGACCCGCGTCGGGCGGCGTCCCCGTTTGGGGTTGGTGCGGTCGATCGTGCGGACGCCCAGGCGTGCCGCGGCGTCGGGCTTGGCTCGGAAGACCCCCGCGACGTTGCCGCGCCGTTCACTCGCAGCGACGTCGATCTGTCGCGCCCCGCCACGTCTGGCGAGCGCCTCGGCGATGCGGATCCCCGAGGCAGAGCGGATGCCGCGGGCGATGGTCAGCGTGTGGTCGATGCCGGTGCGGATCCGACGGGCCGAGGTCGTCGGTACCGGGACCAGCACCGCTTCATCCACCCCGAACCCGGCTTCGCCCAGACGCTCCACAAGCCCAGGCCCGAGCGCACGCCCGAGGTCGTCCCCCAAGCGACGCCAAGCGGTGAACTTCACCTCCCGCAACGCCTCAGCAAGCACGCCCTCGTACCGCCCGAGGCGCACGGCCTGCGACCAGCCCGGGCGCGCACCTCGGCAGGCGGCGCAGCCTTCGGGGTCGCGGCTCTCGTGCGGGGGCAGATCCTCGGCACATCGGGGGCAGACTCGGCTCGGGTCGTCGGGCGTCCACCCGGCGGCCCGGGCGCGGGCCGGCCAACTCGCGGCGGCGATCCCCAGCAGCACGCCCTCGGTCGATCGGAGCATCGCCCGCCACGCGGGTTCCGTCGGCAGGGCGGGTGCTGGCGGCGCGTCCTGCGGCTCGGGCGACGGGCGCGGGAGGGGTTTCGGCTCCGCCCAGAGGGCGTCGATTGAGTCCGGCGAGGGGATCTCCAGCGGCTCGGCGACGCGACCGGGCGGCCAAACGAAGCGGTCGGGCTCGTCGGTCCCCCGCGACACCCGGGTTTACCCCAGCACCCCGGCGAGCCGATCGCGGACCAGCTTCGCCCGCTCCACCCGGCGTTCGCCTTGGCTCAGCACGCGCCCGGTCAGCATCTGGAGATGACCGGGCTGCACCATCAGCAGCAGGTGGTTCACAGGCCCCTGGTCCAGCCCCGGGAGCAGCCCCGAGACGATCCCGAGGCGGAGCATGCTCAGGTGTTCCATCGACTCCTCGGTCGAGAGCAGGCGGGCGTGGGTGAGCAAGCCGATCGCGCGGTGGACCTTGTCGGCGAGGACGTCCCCCCGGTGCTCGGCGAGCTTGCGCCTCGCGGTGCGTTCGTACCCGATCACGGCCGGAAGCACCTGTTCGGTCAGCTCGCGCAGGATCGTGGGCTCGCTCTTGCCCAGGGTGGTCTGGTTGGAGAGTTGAAAGAGGTCGGCCGACGCTTCGGAGCCCTCGCCGTAGAAGCCGCGGACGGCGAGCGACATGCCTCCGGCGGCCCGCTTGACCTTCTCGATATCCCCGGTGATTTTGAGGGCCGGCAGGTGGAGCATGACCCCAAAGCGGATCCCCGTGCCCACGTTGGTCGGGCAGGCGGTCAGGTACCCGAAGCGGGGGCTGAACGCGTAGTCCAGCCCGGCTTCGAGGCGGTCGTCCACCTCGTCGATCCGTCGGAGCAGGTCCGCCAGGCAGAGCCCGCTGCCGAGGAGCTGGATCCGCAGGTGGTCCTCCTCGTTGACCATGATCGAGAGGGCCTCGTCCGGCGTGCTGACGGCGACGGCGCGGGGCTCGTCCACGCCCCCCTCGGCCCGGTTGATCCTGCCTTTGGCGTGCTGACGGCTGATGAGGTGGCGCTCGACCAGGAGCGTGCGCACGGTGTGGTTGGTCTCGTGGAGGTCGATCCAGGCGGTGCGCGGGGCGAGGTGGGCGTCCATGATCCGCTGGCGGCAGACGGCGAGGGCGTGACGCCGGTCCTCGCGCGACGCGGCGTTGACGAAGTTGAACCCGGCAAGGTTGCGCGCCAGGCGGGCGCGGGAGCTCATAACGACGTCCGACGCCTCGCCGGCGCCGAGGAGCCAGGGCGTCGGGGCGTGGTAGTCGATCGGGCTGTTGGGCCCGGGCATGCCGGCGGGGTCTTGCATTAGTCCGGTCGCTCCGGCGGCTGGATCGGGGAACATTCCCCTTGTTCTGGCGGGTTGTCGTCGATTTCGGGGGCGAGGGCGGAGACGCGTCGGAGTTCGTCGCGGAGTTGGGCGGCCCGCTCGTACTGCTCGGCCTGGACGGCGGCTTGGAGTTGCTTGCGCAGGGCCGACAGGCGTTCCTGACGCTCGGCCATGCCGCCGAGGAGGCGTTCCAGCGCCTCGGGCCCGCGGAGTCGGCTGGATTCCAGGGCTCTGCGGGGGACTTTGCCGACGTGGTGGGTGCCGCCCTCGTGGGTTCGTTCCAGGAGCGGGGCGAGGGGGCGTTCGAAGGCTTCGTAGCAGGTGGGGCACCCGAGGAGTTCGGTGGACTTGAACGCGGCGAAGGTGAGCCCGCACTGGGGGCACTGCCCGGTGGTGGGGGGCTTGGGCCCGATCTTGCCCTGGACCTTGGCGCCGACGAACTTGGCGAGGAGCTCGTTGATCGGGGCGGCGGTGGGGGCGGCGAGCCCTTGCTGCTGGGCGCACTGCTCGCAGAGGTGGCGCTCGACGCGCACGCCGTTGGTGATCGTGACCTCGTGGATGGTCGCTTCGCGTCCGCACTGGCACTGCATGGGCGTTCTGCTCCAGTGTGGGGCGGGTCGGGCCCGCGGCGTGGGAGACGTTCGAGTCTACGGGGCGCTTCGGCTGGCGGGCGAGGGCGGGCCCGGAACTCTGGTACGCTTCGTGCGGTGGGTGGGGATGCGTAGGTGTGGGGCTGGTGGGTGGATTCGGGTCGGATGTCATCGATGAAGGAGCGCGAGCGATGCCGGGATTCGGTCGGCGGTCGTCGGTTGGTGGCGGGTCTGGCGAGCGGGCGTGGTTCGAGGCGCTGGAGCCTCGGATCGTGCTGGACAGCGTGGCGCCGGACGGGGCGGTGCCGTTCGTGTACCTGGGTCTGACACCGGCTTCGACGCGCCCGGCGGTGGTGTTCACCGTGGGGACGGTGAGCCCGTCAACCGGGCTCGTGCTGGGCAGCGACTTCGGCGAGGGGTTCAACGCGCCGACGGCGCTGGGCCCGTCGAACCTGAACCAGTTCACGAACCTGGGCACGGGCTCGTTCAGTCTGAGCTTTTTTGACGGGACGTTTTTTGCGAACGAGCGTTCGGCCGAGTTCCAGGTCGATCGTGGGTTTAACCTGGGGTGGTACGGGTCGTACAACGACGGCTTCGGGACGTACTCGACGGGGCTGCTGCTGGAACTGCCCGAGTCGGCGACGCTGGACGCGCTGCAGGGCAACTGGCAGTACTTCCTGTACCGCATCCCGATCGCGGGCTCGACGGGCGTGTCGTACGCGGGGACGCTGAGCTTCGGCGGCGCGTTCGCGACGCAGGTGCTGACGACGACGGGCACGGGTGGCGTGCCGATCATCCGGTCGATCGAGATCGCGACCGAGGGCGACAACGGGCTGTTTGTCGATAACACGGGCAACCGGTGGTACGTCTCGGCCGACGGGACGACGCTGGTGACGGTCGATCCGACGACCAGCGACGGGTTCGTCTCGATCGGGATGGCGGTGCGAGCCAGCCCGACGGTGACGCCGGCGGATGTGGCGAACATCTATCGCCTGAACCTGCTCACGGGCGCGGGCGCCGCGGATCTGCCTTTTCTCAGCGACCTGACGTTCCGGCTGCGGACCGACGGGACGGCGGATTTCCTGGACACCGCGGATCTGGACAACGGAATCGAGACGGTGCTGCGGACGGGGACGTGGTCGTCCTCGGGCGGGAACCTGACACTGGTCGACGCCGACGGGACGCGGATCGCGTTCACGACCTCGGTCGGCTCGGACACGCTCGCGGTGAACAACGTGAACGGTGCGGCGACGAACGGGGCGACGGTGAGCGTGTTCGGCGTGGCGTCGCGCATGCCGGACCCGTTCCCGGACGGGCTGGACCCGCTGGAAGTGCTGGTTTCGGAGGGGGATCTGGTCTTCGGTCGCCCGCTGGTGTACGAGCTTCGGGCCGACGGGCTGTGGTACGTGACGGATCTTCTGGACGACACGGGCTTCGTGCTGCCGGGCTCGGCGATGAGCATCGAGACGTTCCGCGACCCGGTGACGGGGCGCGTTTCGGCGCTGGTGAACACGTCGGTGAACGCGATCGTGCTGTTCGATCGTGATCCGGCCGACGGGCGATGGTCGGCGGCGACGATCGCGCCGGTGAACCAGCAGCCCAACGCGATCATGAGCAACATCCAGGTCGTCGTGCGCGCGGGGGCGGACGGCGCGTTCGGCACGGGGGACGACCGGGCGTGGATCCTCGGGCGTCGGACGGGCGACGGGGCGCTGCTCGCGTATGTGCAGACGGGCGAGGTGGACGGCGAGGGGCGGAGCCGGTGGCGCTTTGAGAACATCACGGCGGTGGAGATCGTCGGTCAGGGGCAGATCATGCCGGCGCTGACGGGGAACATCACGGTTTTCGTGACGCCTTGGGACGCGCTGCACGTGGTGGGGATCGACCTGGGCGGGAACATCCAGTCGCTTTGGACGGCTCCGGGTCTGGGCGGTTGGCGTGTGAACAACCTTTCGGTGATCGCGGGGACGCCGACGATCGTGGGCGGTCGCCTGGAGGTGTGGGTGCAGCCGTACGGCGGGATCAACATCGTGGGGACGAGCTTCGCGGGGATTCCGTACGTGACGTGGTGGACGCCGGGCTTTGGTTCGAACTGGGAGAGCGACAGCCTGGTGGAGGTGGTGCCGGGCGGGGTCAATGTGCAGGGCATCCAGCTCGCGACGTTCAGCGACACGCTGGGGAACGCGACGTTTGTCTCGTTTGCGCAGGACGGCTCGGGGTTGTTCCAGTACCGGTGGGACCGGGCGACGGACGCGTGGTCGGCGGACACGCTGGTCGCGGTCGTGCCGGATCCGGACACGCCGGCGCCGCTGCTGGCCCTCCGCGGGACGACCGGGCGGAACGACACGCTGTACATGTATTCGGAGTCGGCCGGCGGGGATCTGCTGGTGCACGTGCGTGCGCGCGGGGCGAGTGACTGGACGCTGTTGAACCTGACGGACATCGCGCTGCCGAGCTGAAATCGGGCGCGGGGTTTAGTCGGCGTCGAAGGCGAGGTCGGCCGAGGCGGCGCTGTGGGTGAGCGCGCCGGCGGAGATGCGATCGACGCCGGTTGCGGCGATTTCGGCGATGGTTTCGAGCCGGACGCCGCCGGAGGCTTCGAGCCCGAGGTGGGGCGCGTGCGCGTCGCGCCATCGGGCGGCTTCGCGGAGCCGATCGGGTGCCATGTTGTCGAGCAGGACCAGATCGATCGTGCCGGGCGGCAGGGGCGTGATCGCGCGGAGCTGGTCGAGCGTGTCCACCTCGATCTCGATGAAACGCGCGTTCGGCGCGGCACGCCGTGCGGCGGCGCTCAGCTCGGCGACGTGCGCGCCTAGGCGTTCGAGCGGGATCGGGGCGAGGTGGTTGTCCTTGACGAGCACAGCGTCGTGCAGCCCGAGACGGTGGACGCGCCCGCCGCCGCAGCGGACGGCGTACTTCTCAAACACGCGCAGCCCGGGCGTGGTCTTGCGCGTGTCGTAGACGGCAATTGTGTCAGGATCGAGCCCGGCTTGTTCGGCGCCGCGTTTGGTTTCGGCGGCGTAGCGGGCGGTGAGGGTGGCGACGCCGCTGAGCCGGGCGACGAGGTTGAGCAGCGTGCGCTCGAGGGCGACGATCGTGCGCGCAGGCCCGGCGAGTCGCGCGAGCGGCGCGCCGGCGTTGACGGCGCGCCCGTCGGCTTCGATCGGTTCGTAGACGATCCCGCCGCCGAAGGTTTGGATGAGTTCGGGGATCGCCGCGAGCCCGGCGAGTGTGCAGGGCGTGCGCGTGACGAGGGTGACGCGGAGCCGGTCGGATGGGCGGAGGGCGACGGCTCCGGTGAGGTCCGCTCCGTCGGGGCCGAGGTCTTCGTCGCGGGCGAGTTCGATCAGGCGTCGCGTGAGCCCGTTCGTGGCGAGTCGGGCGTAGAGCTCCGGGAGGGGCAGGGCGTTGAGCTCGCGCATCGGGTCGCGACGGTCGGGGGCCGGGGTGGGCGGTGTGGTGGGCGGTGGAGCGGTCATCGGGCGATGGTAGTGCCCGGGCGGGCGTAGACTCGGTTGGTTGTACGATCGGCAAGGAGATCACGACATGAGCGCGTCCGCACGTCCGCTGCTGGCTGGGAAAACGGGGCTGGTCGTCGGCATCGCCAACGATCGCTCGTACGCGTGGCACATCGCTTCGGCGCTGACGGCTCACGGCGCGACGTGCGCGTTCACGCACCTGCCGGGTGAGAAGAACGAGCGGCGCACGCGCAAGGCGGTCGAGACCATCCCCGGGATCGGGAGCGACTTCCTGATGATCCCGCTGGACGCCGGGAGCGACGAGGAGATGCAGGCGGCGGCCGACGCGTACAGCCAGCGTCACGGCGGGGTGATGGATTTCCTGATTCACTCGATCGCGTTCGCGGATCGGGAGTGGCTCCAGTTCGGGAAGTTTCACGAGACGCCGCGGGCTGCGTACCTGTCGGCGATCGACATCTCGGCGTACACGCTGCTCGGGCTGACGCGCGTCTGCAAGCCGATGCTCAGCGAGCGGGGCGGGTCGGTGCTTGCGATGAGCTACTACGGCGCGGAGAAGGTTGTGCCGGGGTACAACATCATGGGCGTCGCCAAGTCGGCGCTGGAATCGACGATGCGGTATCTCGCGGCGGAGCTCGGGCAGTTCGGCATCCGCGTCAACACCATCAGCGGGGGCTACCTGCGCACGCTCGCGAGCTCGGCCGTCGGGGGTGTGGGCACGATCGAGCAGCAGAACCTCGAACGCAGCCCGCTCCGGCGCAATGTCGAGGGCGACGACGTCGGCGGGACCGCGGTCTACCTCGTCTCCGAACTCGCCAAGGGCGTGACGGGCGAGAACATCTACGTGGACTGCGGCGTCAACACGATCGGCGTGTGACGGGGCGCGATCACGCGGGCAGCGTGCGCAGGCTCGGGTGGACCGTCGCGTCCACCAGGTCGCCCTCGGCGGGGACAGCGAGGGGCGTGCCCGGCTCGGCGTGCTTGGTCTTGACCATCGCGAACGCGATCGCCGAGGCGCCGAGCATCGGGCTGATCGTGCTGCTGGTGATCGCGCCGACGATCTCGCCGCCGGGATCGTCGCGGAGAAAAACCTGCGCGCCGGTGACGGGCTGGCGGGCGTGCCCTTGCTCGTCGCGGGCGCGGTCGCCTTCGAGGCGGAGCACGACGAGCACCTGCTTGGGCTTGCCGAGGCTGTGCATCCGGGCGACGACTTCCTGCCCGAGGTAGCACCCCTTGTCGAAGTTGACGCGGTCGTTCAGGACGCCGGTCTCGGCGGGGAGGTTGGTCGGGCCGAAATCGAGCATGAACAGGGGCGTGCCGGCTTCGATGCGCGCGATGTTGTACGCGTGCCACCCGATCGGGCGGAGGCGCACGCGCGCGGCGAGCGAATCGCCCGGTGCGTGGACCGACGCGACCCGCCCCTGCTCGTCCAGCGGGCGGCCGGCGCTCAGCAACGCGTCGTAGACCGCGAGCGCGCCCTCGGCGGGCACGATCAGCTCGAAGCCCGGCACCGCGGCGGTGTCCTCGCGGAAGACCGTGACGGGCACGCCCGCGAGCTCGAGTTCTGCCGCGTCGCCCTCGTCCATCGCGGCGAGGGCGGCTCCGGCGCGGTGGGTCGCGAGGGTGGTGAGCAGTTCGGCGGCGGTCGGGCCGAGCAGGGTGAAGCGGTGGAGCGTCGGCGTCGCGTCCTCGAACGCGACGTCCTCGGTGAAGACGAACCGGCTCAGCGCCTCGATCGTGGGCGCGACGCTGAAGGTGTCCATCTCCAGCAGCGTGCACGCGGGGAGCTCGATCAGGCGCAGGTCGGCGTCGATGCGTCCCTTGCGGTTGAGCCAGAAGCTGCGCCGGGCGTGGTGGGGGGTGAGCGGGTTCTTCCCACGGAGCTCGCGGGTGAGCATGCGGTTGAGAAAATCCAAGCGATCCGAGCCCGTGACGCGGACGAGCCCGCGGGAGGGCAGGTCCAGCAGTGCGGCGAACTTGCGCACGGCGGCGTACTCCAGCTCCAGCGGGGCGAAGTGCTCCACCAGTTCGACGTCGGTCCCCTCGGGCCCGTAGGGCAGCAGGGACGCTTCGGCTTCGAGGTGTCGCGGGCGGACGGGGCTGATGCGGGGCATGGGCGGCTTCTCCGGGCGATGGTACGCGCGGGGGCTGCACCCGCTAGGCTTGAGCCCGGCGTGGGCGGGCGCCCACCCAACGACAGCGACCGGAAGGAGCGAGCGTGCTGAACATCGATCTGTTGAAACGGCTGTGCGAAACCCCCGGTGTTCCCGGGCGCGAGGAGCGGGTGCGGGCGCTGATCGAGAAGGAAGTCAAAGGGCTGTTCGACGACGTGGAGGTCGATGCGCTGGGGAGCCTGATCTGCACCCGCGCCCCGCGAGCCGCGAAAAAGGGCGGGAAGAAGACCACCGGCAAGTCGTCCGGCTCACGCGCGAGCGAGCCGGCGCGGGTCATGCTGCTCTGCCACATGGACGAGATCGGGTTTTACGTCTCCAGCATCGACGACAAGGGGTTTGTCTACCTCGACCCGGCCGGCGGGTTCGACACGCGGAACCTGTTCAGCCGTCGCGTGCTGGTGTGCACGGACAAGGGGGATTACAAAGCCGTCATGAACCCCGGCGGGCGTCCGATCCATATTTCGGGCCCGGAGGAGCGGACGAAGGTGCCCGAGGCGAAGGAGTTCTTCGTGGATACGGGCATGTCCGCGGAGGACGTGAAGAAGAAGATCCAGATCGGGGATTACGTCGTGATGGACGAGCCGCTGATCGAGATCGGGCAGAAGGTGGTGAGCAAGGCGCTGGACAACCGCGTCGCGTGCTGGCTGGGGATTGAGGCGGTGCGGGCGCTGGACAAGAGCGGGGCCGGTCACGCGTGCGAGGTCGTGGTCGCGTTCACGACGCAGGAGGAAGTCGGGCTGCGCGGAGCGAAGACGGCGAGCTACGCGGTGCGCCCGGATATCGGGATCGGGATCGACGTGACGCTGGCGTGCGACACGCCGGGCGTGCCGACGCAGGAGCGGGTGAGCGAGCACGGCAAGGGCTTCGCGCTGCACATCAAGGACGCGTCGTTCATTAGCGATCACGGGCTGGTCGCGGAGTTCGAGGCGCTGGCGAAGAAGAAGAAAATCCCGTACCAGCGGTCGATCCTGGCGCGGGGCGGTCAGGACGGGGCGGCGGCGCAGCAGGCGGCGGCCGGGGCGCGGGCCGTCGGCGTCACCGTCGGTACGCGGTACATCCACACCGTGACGGAGATGATCGATAAGACCGACCTCGGCGCGGCGCGGGACGTGCTGGCGGCGTACCTGGAGCAGGTCGGCTGAGCCGACGGCTCGTTTGGGACAATCGGTCGCGACATTCCGAACAACCAGCCACGCCCGCGTTCGTCCGTGAACGCGGGCGTGGCTGTTGAGTCAAGCGGGTTCCTGGTGGCACAGTTCCGAGAGCTGTGCCACCAGTTCGGGTTACTGGGTGATGTCGGTCGCGGCTTCGATCGCGTCGACGACCTGTCGGATCTGGAACGGCTTCTTGAGGAAGCTCTCGAAGCCCTTGCTGCGGAGGCTCTGGGCCTGCCCGTCGGTGAGCTTGCCGCTCATCGCGATGATCTTGGTCATCTGGAGGTTGTCGCTCTTGCGGAGGAGCTGGGGGAAGTCGGTCGCGTCGGTCTCGCCGAGGTGGACGTCGAGCAGGACGACGTGGGGGCGGAAGCGTTCGCAGACCATGCCGGCTGCGAAGGCGCTGACGGCGGTCTGGATCTCGTAGGTGGTCTTCTCGCCGAGCACGTTGCAGAGGGTGTCGACGATCTCGCGGTCGTCATCGACGATGAGGACTCGGCAGGCGCCGGTCTGCATCCCGTCCATGGGGATGCCGTGGGCTCGCATGAACTTCATGAGCTCGGCGACGGGGATGCGCCGGTCCTTTGAGCCGGGGATGCGGTACCCGCGGAGCGAGCCGGTGTCGAACCACTTGCTGACGGTGCGCGGGGCGACGTTGCAGAGCTTGGCGACCTCGCCGGTGGTGAGCACGTCCTTGTCGATCGGCATGGTGGGATCCTCTTTGCCGGAGGGGGTGTGTCGGGTGGGGTGGGGCCTCTCCGTGGCCCGTCCCGCGTGGTCTTGTCGGTCCGCGAAGGGGTCGTCTTGACCGGTCGGGGCGACTCGCGCGGATTTGTGCGTCGCGCCGGGCGTGCGACGGGCGCGGCATGCCCGCCCGCGCGACCCGCACAACCCCTCCGGATTGACAGCCCACCGCCCCGGGCGGTAGGTTCACACGCTCGTGGGGGCGGTTCGTGAGGGGTGGTTCGCCCAAGCAACGCCTTCGTGCGATCGGTTTCTGTTCCGTCTCGGCGTTGGGTTGTGGGGTGTCCGCCGCACGGTGTGCTCCGGCGCGGCTTGGGCTGTTCGGCGTGTGGGGTGTGGAACCGTTCGGGTGAACCCTCGGACGGGGGATGGGCCGCCCGCCTTGCCGCGGGTCGGCTCGGGCGCAAGGATCGGTCCCCGCGTGGGCGTCGCCCGGGTGGGGGTCTTGAGTGGATAGAAGGAAGGCACGGCTCGGCGGGCTTGATGCACGCCGACTTGCGAGGAGGCCGACGTGGTCCTGAGCTCTGCACGCGGGAATTCCGGTCCGGGACGGGGCTGGCGATCGGTCGTGGCGGCGGTCGCCGTCGGTCTGGCGGTGGGGGGGGCGTGCTTCGCTCCGGCGCCCGCGGCTCACGCGCAGGAGGCGATGACCGAGCGGGAGCTGATCCGCGACATCATCCACTTCACGCGGATCAACCGCCCCGAGGCGGCCGACGTGCTGATGCGCGAGCTGCTGAGCCGCGACCTTTCCGCGGAGGACTTCACGCGCCTGATCGAGGATTCGGGTGAGCTCGGTCGCTTCGAAGAAGCGATCGCACTGGCGATGCGTTCGCCGCAGCTCGAAGCGTCGGCCGGGGCGTTGGCTCGCAAGTACGAGCGGGGCAAGCTCGATCGCGCCCGTGATCCGGAGCAGATCGCGCAGAACATCGCGATGCTGACCGGGCAGGCGCGGGGGCGTCTCCTGGCGCGGGCGCGTCTGATTGAGGCGGGCGAGTACGCGATGCCGCAGTTGCTCGCGGCTTTGCTCCAGCGGGCGAACCCGGCTTTGCAGGCCGAGGTGCAGCGTCTGATGATCGACAAGGGTCAGCAGGCGGTGACGCCGCTCGCGACGGCGCTTGCGAGCCTGGACGCTTCGCGTCAGGAGCTGGTGCTCAACGTGCTCGGACAGATCGGCTCGGAGACCGCCGCCCCGTACGTGCACGACGTGCTCTCGACGACCACCAGCGCCGAGGTCGGCTCGGCGGCCCGCCGCGTGCTGGCGCGTCTGGGCGCGGTGGACGCGACGCGGGACGTCGCGGACTGGTACCTGGCGCTCGCGAACGATTATTTTGAGGAGCGTCGCCAGCTCACGAGCTTCCCGGGCGAGGAGATGCAGCTCCTCTGGGGCTTTGACGCCGGGCTCGGGTTGGTGATGACGCCGATCCGGACCGAGGTGTTCCACGAGGCGATGGCGATGCGTCTGGCCGAGCGTTCGCTGACGCTCCGCGGTGCGAACCCCGAGGCTGTGGCGCTGTGGGTGGGTGCGAACTTCCGCCGGGAGATCGAGCAGCCGCAGGGGTACGCGAACCCGGTCTACCCGGCTTCGCGCCGGAGCGCGGAGTACTACGCGGTCGCGTCGGGGACGGACGTGACCCAGCGGGTGCTGGCGCGGGCGATGGACGACCGGAACACGCCGCTGGCCCGTCAGGCGCTGGCGGCGATCGAGCGGACGGCCGGCTCGGCGGCGATGCAGCAGGGCCCGCGAGGGCGACGCCCGCTGCTGGAGGCGCTGTCGTACCCGAACCGTCGCGTGCAGATCGAGGCGGCTCTGGCGCTGGGCGCCAGCCAGCCCAGGCAGACCTACGCCGGCGCTGAGCGGGTGATCCCGACGCTCGCCGACGCAGCCCGTGACGCCGAGTCCCGTCATGCTGCCGTGCTGACTTCGGATGAAGAGGTGTACCAGGGCTACCGCCAGCTGCTGGAGCGTCAGGGGTACCAGGTGCTCCCGTTCGCGACGCGGCTTTCGGGGCTCACCGAGCCGCTCGCGGGCGTCCCGGGGCTTGACTTGGTCGTGACCGTGCTGGGCGAGGAGACGACCGAGGCGGCGATCGAGGAGGTCCGCACGTCGGTCCGCTTCGGTGCGACGCCCGTGCTCGCGTTGATGCCCACGCGGGATTACACGCGCCTCCAGCGCCGCTACGAGCGTCAGCAGGGCGTGATGCTGCGTCCGGTCGCGATGGACGAGCGGGCGTTTGCGGCTGCGACGGCCGAGCTTGTGCGGGTCGCCTCGGGTGGTCCGATCACGGGTGATGAGGCTCGGAGCTACGCCGAGCGTGCGCTCCGCGTGCTGCGGGATCTGGCGATCGCGTCCAGCCCGGTGCTGGATGTTCGGGACGCGACGCAGCCGCTGCTGGTGGCGCTCGGGACGCGGACGGGCCCGATCCGGGCGCAGGTGGCTGAGGTGCTCGCGCTGGTGGACGAGCCGCGGGCGCAGTCGGCGCTGGCGACGGCGGCGATTGAGGCTTCTGGTGCCGAGCGGGTCATGCTCCTCAACCGGACGAGCGAGTCGGTCAAGCGGTTCGGGAACCAGCTCAATGATCGTCAGATCGCCCGCGTGGTGCAGATCGCCTCCACGGGCTCGCCCGGCGAGGCGACGGCGGCGGCGGCGCTGCTCGGGGCGCTCAACCTGCCCGGCGGGACGATCCTGCCGCTGATTCTGGATCGATAACCGGTTTGGTGAGCTCGCTCGATCATTGACTGAGATCACGCCCGTCCGTGCTTGATGCGGGCGAAGAGTGGAGAACTGAAAGCCGCGGCCTTTGCATGGGCCGCGGCTTTTTTTCGCGCGCTCGGCAAGCAAACCGGGCGGTCGTCGCCCGGATCGAGGGATCCGCCGGGGTTTGTGGTCCGAGTTGTCGTCGTTGCGGTCGGCACACCGCGCCCAGACGTTGCAGGCGGGCGGGGTTGTGGGAGGAGTCTGGGCGCGGGGTTTGAGCGTGCGGGGACGTTTCCGATGACTGGAGAGATCTCGCGGATCGGTGAGTCGGTCCGTGGGGTGTTGGAAGGCGGGGCTCGGCGCGGTGCCGGGCCTGAACCGGGGAAGGCAGACCCCGGGCGGCCGAGGAGTGTGCACGCGAGTCTCGCAACGTTGCAAGGAGTTTGAGCATGAAGGCGCGTCGTTTGAGCAAGGTCCGCAAGGGCTTTACGCTGGTGGAAATCCTGATCGTGGTCGTGATTCTGGGCATCCTGGCGGCGGTGGTTGTGCCGCAGTTCACCAACGCGGCCGATGACGCCCGCGGCGGGAACATCCGCGCCCAGACCTCGACGATCCAGAACCAGATCGAGCTGTTCCGCGCTCGGACGGGTGCGTACCCGACCCTGCTGCAGATGACCGCGGCGCCGACCGATAACACCAAGGGCACGAGCTTCGGCGCCCTGGTCGACGGCGGCTACCTGAAGGCTTCGCCGAGCAACCCGGCTGCGCCGGCGGCGAACCGTCAGACCGTGGCTGCGGCTTCGGGCGCGGCGGTCGGCTGGGTCTACGACGCCACGACCGGTGAGCTGTCGGCGACGTACTTCAACGCCGCCACCGGGCAGGTCACCGCGACCCACGACGGCAACTAATGCCGCGGGTGTGTCGAGTCTGATCCGCGCGGCGTCCTCGGCAGGGGACGCCGCGTCTTTGACGGAGAGCGCCCGACCAACGATCGTCGGGCGGACGGGAGGCGGCGATGCGTGCTCGAGCCGGACGGGGCGGAAGAGCGGGATTCACGCTGATCGAGATTCTCGTGGTGGTCGTGATCCTGGGGATCCTGGCGATCGTCGTCGTGCCGCAATTCGCGAACGCGACCGAGGACGCGGCCCAGACCACGACGCTCAGCGAGCTGGACAAGCTCCGACGCGCGATCGAGGTCTACCGAGCTCGCAACGGCACCATGCCCCTGATCCCCGCCGGTTCAGGGACGTGGGGCCCGCTGGTCGGCACGGGCGAGTACCTGCGCAGCGGCCCGGTCAACCCCTGGGTCGGCGGCGTGAACCGGAACGTGATCATCCACCGATCGTCTCCCGATACCGCGTTCCAGACCACGCACGCGTGGATCTACAATCCGGAGACGGGGCAGATCTGGGCCGGCGGTTTCGACGGGCAGGACAACCCGTTCCCGCGTCAGTGAGATCGTGCGGTTCTCGGGCGTGTTGCGCGGCTTGTCTGTCGCGGGAAAGTTCGGGGCGGGTTGATGGAGGTCGGCCGACAGGCCGATAGCAGCGACCATGAGCGCACAAGCAAACCACGGGACGGGCGGTCGGCGGGCGACGAACACGTTGCTCGCGGTGATCGCGGGGGTGCTGGTTTTCCAGACGGCCGACCGGCTGTCGGTCTTCGAGCCCGCGAAAGCCGAGGCGAGCCAGGACAGCCGCAGCGGCGGTCTGGTCTCCGCGGCGGCGCAGCGCCAGGAAATCCTCCGCGACCTCAAGGCGATCACGGCTCGCCTGACGGCGATCGAGAAGCAGCTCCAGGGCGAGCTCCGCGTCCGCGTGACGGACATGCCGGAGATCAAGATCCCCCGCGAGCGTGAGACCGAGCGCAAGGACTGAGACGAGGGCGCCCGCGCCGGGCTTGCGCGGCGCGAGCGGGGAGAAAGCGAGGTCATCATGTCGAGGGCGATGCGTCCGGCCCGAAGGATCAACGCCGGCGGGTACACGCTGGTGGAGATCCTCGTGGTCGTGGTCGTGCTCGGGATCGCCGGGGCGCTGGTTGTGCCCACGATGGGGCAGGCCGGCGTGCTGCGCGCCCAGGCGGGCGTGCGCACCGTGGTCTCGGACATCGCATTCGCGCAGAGCGACGCGATCGCGGCCCAAGAGCGGCGCGCGATCATCTTCGACGTACCTGCGAACCGCTACACGCTTGTCAGCGTCGAGGGCGGGTTGCTTGATCCTGTCAACGCGATCTTCGATCCGTTCCGCAACGGGCGGCGCTACGAGGTGTCCCTCGGCGACGGGGGCTTCGGCGGGACCGCGCTCACCAGCGTGGTCTGCGGCACCGCGACGCCGTGGGCGCTCGTCTTCGACGAGTTCGGCGCGCCGGTCGACGGGCCGATCAGCAACGCTCCGATCCCGAGCGGCACCATCATCATCGATAGCGAGATGAACACGTTCACCGTCACAGTGAACGGCATGACCGGGCTGATCCAGACCCAGCGCGTGGACAAGTAATGCTCGCGGCCGACGGGTGCTCGCCCTGAGGCCGACCGCAGGGGGGACTCGCCCGGTGGCGAACGCTCGAAACACCCAACGCATCCGCGTCGTCTCCGGGCTCGCGCTGACGCTGGTCGCCTCCGCGGTGATCTGGTCGAAGCTGCGTCTGGTGGGGGACGTGCCCCGCCGGGCGTTCGCCGAGCCGGAGACGGTCCTGGTGATCCCCGCGCCGGAGCCCGCGTGTGAACTTGAGCCGGCGCGCCAAAGCGAGCCCGTGTGCGACGCATCGTCGCCTTGCGTTGAACACGACGCGCGGCACTGATCGCTTTCGCGATTTTTCAGCAGACATCCCGGGAGTGATCGGACGTTCGCCCGCGCGCAAGTCGGCGGGCGTTTGTGCTGTTGGCTGCGGTGCGGTCCTGGGTTGGGGTGTGGGCTTTTCCGGGTGGTGGGGGCTGGTGGGTCTGGTGGGGCCTGGGGTGGTGTCCGGGGGTGTCTGGGGGTGCAGACACCCCGAAGTCCCGAGACGTTTCGGTCGAGAGAGATTACCGAAGCACCCAAGGCCGGGCACGGCCGAGCCGAACCGCGACCCCCGCGTGTGCGGGGACGGGGGACCGGCAGACAGACAGCGGAAGCGGCCCCGTGCCCATGCCCGCGACCGACGCAAGGAGCGCCCGATGGACCTGAACCGGCTGATGCGATGCGCCGTGCCGACCGCGATCGTCACGCTCGCGGGGCTTCCCGTAGGGATGGCGCACGCCGGCGACCCCTCGTTCCTCGATGTGGGCGCCCCGAACGCCCGCGCCGGGCAGGCGGCCCAGAACGAGGAGTTCTTCGTCGAGCTCCACGTCAACGACGAGGATCTCGCCGCCGTGCTCCAGATGCTCAGCATCCAGAGCCAGCGCAACATCGTCATGAGCCAGGGCATCAGCGCCCGCGTCACCGCCAACCTCTACGGCGTCACCTTCTACGAGGCGCTCGACGCGATCCTCCACGTCAACGGGTACGGGTACATCGAGCGCGGGAACTTCATCTACGTCTACACCCTCGAGGAACTGAACCAGATCCAGCAGGCCAGCCGCCTGCGTCAGACGGCCGTCGTCCGCTTGAACTTCCTCAACGCGCTCGACGCCGCCGAGTTCGCGACGCCCCTGCTCTCCGACGGCGGGCAGATCAAGACCAACGGCGCGACCACGAACTTCAACATCCCCGACAACGCCCCGATCGGCGCCGACGAGTTCGCCCACGACGCGACTCTCGTCATCTTCGATTACCCGGAGAATATCGACGCGATCGCCGCGCTGATCGCCGAGCTGGACACCCGCCCGGCCCAGGTGCTCGTCGAGGCGACCATCCTCCAGGCGCAGCTCAACGAGGCCAACGCGTTCGGTATCGACTTCTCCATCATCGCCGACCTGAACTTCGGCGACTTCCTCAACGTCGGCGGCCCGCTGAACCCGGTCGACGGGCTTGTGGGTGGGCGTGGGCAGCGCCTCGACGCGCTGGGCGAGCAGCAGGACGTCGGGATCGGTCGCGGCACGGCCGGTCAGTCCAACATCGCCAACATCGACGGGCCCAGCACGCTCAAGATGGGCGTGGTCACCAACAACGTCTCCGTCTTTGTGCGCATGCTCGATGAGGTCACCGACACGACCATCCTGAGCAAGCCCAAGATCCTGAGCCTCAACCGTCAGCCCGCCCGCGTGCTCGTGGGCCGGCGCGTCGGCTACCTCAGCACCACCGCGACCGACACGAGCACGACCCAGACGGTCGAGTTCCTGGACACGGGTACGCAGCTGTTCTTCCGCCCCTTCATCACCAACGAAGGGCTGATCCGCATGGAGCTCAAGCCCCAGGTCTCGGAAGCGATCATCCGCAGCGTGACCGACTCCGGCGGCGCCGCCGTCACCATCCCCGACGAAATCACCAACGAGCTGACTGCGAACGTGATGGTCCGCGACGGGAACACGATCGTGCTGGGCGGTCTGTTCCGCGAGTCGATCCAGGCGACGCGCCGCCAGGTGCCGATCCTGGGCGATATCCCGATCATCGGTGCCGCCTTCCGCGGTCACAGCGACGAGACCAACCGCAGCGAGATCATCTTCATGATCACGCCGACGATCGTGAGCGACAACTTCCTCGCCCAGGCCGGTCGCGAGGCGATGGAGTACGTGGACCACGTCCGCGCCGGCACGCGTGCGGGCCTGCTCCCGTTCAGCCGCGAGCGTCAGAGCCAGCAGTTGCTGCTGGAAGCGCGCAAGCTGGCCGCCGAGGGTCGCACCCGCCGTGCGCTGCACAAGGTGCAGCGCTCGCTGGAGCTGTTCCCGAACCAGCCGGACGCGATCAAGCTCCGCGCCCAGATCACGGGCGAGAGCAAGGATTGGCCGACGCGCAGCATGCTGGATGACATCCTGGACCGCGAAGCCGACGCCGTCCTCGGCACCATCGGCGAGTACCGCGCGGCCCGTCGGAACCCCCCGGCTCCTGCCAAGCCCGCCAAGCCCGAGCCCAAGCCCGAAACCAAGCCCAGCGCCAAGGCCACCAAGCCCGCGCCGGCCCCGGTCGTCAACGCCGAGCCGGCCCAGGAGCCCGGCTTCGCCGCGGAGGTGACCGATCCGGCCGACCCTTTTGATGTCTCGGCGATCTTCGCCGAGGAAGCCGAAACCAACCTGACCCCCGCTCCCACCCAGACGCGGACGCAGACCCGCACCCAGCCGGAGCCGGTCGCTCAGCCCATCGCCGAAGTACCCGTCGAGACCGTCGTCGAGTTCGAGCCCGACTGGTTCTTCGCCGAGCCCGAGCCCACGCCCGCCCCGGCGACCACGACAACCAGCAGCACGACCAACAACACGCGCCACAACAACGTCAACAACACACCTGCCGGCACGACGTCCGGGAACAACACCGCCCGCGCGACCACCAGCAACACCACGAGCGGCGCGCGCCCCGCGGTCGATCCCAACGATCCGCTCGCCGACGCGATGGATTTCCTGCTCGGCGGCAGCCCCGCCGGTCAGGCGTCCACCGGCATCGATCTGACGGGCGAGCTCGCCTCGATCGTCGGCATCGAGCCTCAGCCGGAACCGGGGCGCGTCTTCGGCTCGCTGTTCTCGGGCTCGTGGAGCACGCTCAAGCGCCTCGGCAACGAAGGCGCGTTCCAGAACCGGTTTTCGACTGTCCCGCCCATCGAATAAGTCCGATCAATCCTGCGACCCAGCGCCGCCCGAGCCGGGCAACCCGCCCGGGCGACACGTTCTGAAGACACACACGCACTCGGCCCGACGCCCACGCGCGGGCCAACTCCACAGGAGCGTTCCATGAGCACCAACCACGCCGGCATCATCGCACGGACGGCCCTGGGCCTGACCGCAGCCGCACTGGTCACCTTCGCCGGCGCCTGCTCCGGGCAGGGGCGTCACACCAGCCAAGGCACCAACCTCGCCCAGCTCCGCATGGCGCAGATCAAGAGCGCGACCGAGTGGGACATGGCGAACCAGGCGTACATGTCCGGCGACTTCCGCAAGGCGTTGCGCCACGTGGACAGCTCGATCGCGATGAACAACCAGGTGCCGCGGAGCCACATCCTCCGCGGGCGGATCCTGCTGGAGATGGGCTCGCTGGACACGGCGCTGCTCTCGTTCCAGACCGCCGAGGCGCTGGACCCGATCAACGTGGACGCGCACTACTTCCAGGGCATCATCTTTGAGCGCGTGATCAAGCGCGACCGGGCGCTGGAGAAGTACATGCTCGCCGCCGAGCTGGACCCGACCAGCCCGCAGTACGCGATCGCGGTCGCCGAGGTCATGGTCGATCTCAACCGCCCGGAGGACGCGGAGCTGTACCTGGACGAGCGGGGCTCGCAGTTCGAGCACAACGCCGGCGTCAAGCAGACGCTCGCGCACCTCGCGATGATCCAGGGCGACACCGAGCGCGCGGTGGACCTGTTCAACCAGGCCCGCCTGCTCGCGCCGGACTCGCAGACGATCGTCGAAGACCTCGTCCGCGCGCAGGTCGAGACCGGGCGTTTCGCCGAGGCGGAGTTCCAGCTCGCCAGCCTGCTTGAGCGTCCTGAAAACCGGGACCGGCGCGACCTCAAGCACATGCGGGCGCACTGCCTGATGCAGGTCGATCGACCGCTGGACGCCCGCGCGCTGCTCATCGAGCTGACCGAGGGCACGGCCGGTCAGAGCGACGTGCAGGCATGGATCGGGCTCGGCACGGTCGCGGTCCAGCTCCGCGACTTCAACCGCGTGCGGCGCGCCTCCTCGCGCGTGCAGGCGCTCGCGCCGTCGCAGCCCGAGGGCTTCCTGCTCCAGGCGATCTGGCAGAGCCGGGCCGACATGCCCGAGGAAGCCGTCCGCTCCACCGCCGAGGCGCTCCGCCGCGACCGGACCAACCTCAACGCGCTGACGCTCCACGCCGCCCTGCTCACGCGCCTCGAGCGCTACGACCTGGCGCTCAAGACCATCGAGTACGCCCGCGCGATCGATCCCAACAACCGCGGCATCGCGGCCGTCGCGCTCGCGCTCTCCGCGAAGCAGGACGGCGGGTTCGCCTCGGCCCCCAGCGACTGAGCCGATCCCATCACCACGACAACGAGACACGGGCGGCACGCAGGGGGAGCGTGCCGCCCGTTGTCGTTTTCAAACCATCCTTCTCCCAGGTGGCACAGCGCTCCGAGCTGTGTCTCCCTCTCCCTCTCTCGCAATCGTTCTTCAATCCACCGCCCGAAGATCCGCCAGCACCGCCTCCACGCTCGAACGCCCGCACCACACGCTCAGCCTGGGCTCGACCACGGCCTCGAACCGCCCACGGCGAGGCAGCGCGTCCAGCTTCGATGCCCACCCCCACCCGACGACGCGCACCGCGCGATCCGTTGAGCCCAGGCGCAGCTCCACGTGGTCGCCGCGTTGCCCGAACGCTTTTGCCGGCTGAATCAGTGTCGCCGCCTCCAGGCGCACACGCACCGGTGGGTTCTCCCGACCGAACGGCGCCAGGCTCGCGAGCGGTCGCACCGCGTCCGGCGTCAGCTCCTCCACCCGCGCCCGGCAGTCGTAGCCCAGCGTCGGGGTCAGCGCCTCGGGCGAGAGTCGCCGGTTGCACGCGTCGGTGAACATGGCGCAGAAGTCGGCGAGCATCTCGTCGCGCAGGCGCAGACCGGCCGCCATGTCGTGCCCGCCGAAGCCCTCCAGCAACGCCGCACACTCGCTCAGTGCCGCATGCACGCTCACGCCCGCGACCGACCGGGCCGAGCCGGTCAGCAGCCCGTCCTCGCGACGCTGGAGCAGCACCGTCGGGCGCGAAAACCGCTCCACCAGGCGGGAGCAGACGATCCCGACCACGCCCGGGTGCCACGACGCGTCAGCCAGCACGATCGCTCGGCGTTCCACCCCCGTCATCCCCGCGTCCTGCGCCATCGCGCCCGCCTGCTCCGCGATCGTCCGCTCCACGCGCCGGCGCGCGTCGTTCTGTGTCGAGAGCTCGCCCGCGATCGCCGCCGCCCGCGCCGGCGTGGCGCTCGTCAGCAATTCCACCGCCTCGCGCGCGTGCCCCAGGCGCCCGGCCGCGTTCAGACGCGGCGCGAGGCGGAACCCCACGTCCTCCTCGCTCACCTTCGACGAATCCAGCGCACTCGCCTCGATCAGCGCGTTCAGCCCGCAGAAACCCGTCGAACGCACACGCCGAAGCCCGTGGCGCACGATCGCGCGGTTCTCCCCGATCAGCGGCACCACGTCGGCGATCGTGCCCAAAGCCGCGAACGCGAGCAGATCGACCAGCAGCGTGCGCAGCTCCGGGCGCACCCGCTCGCCCCCGCTCCGGAGCGTGCACAAACGCCACGCGAGCTTGTACGCCACGCCCGCCCCGCACAGCTCCGTGAACGGGTACGCGCTCCCCGGCGCGCACGGGTGGACGACCGCGAGCGCGTTCGGCCACGCCTCGCCCGAAGCCGGCGGGTTGTGGTGATCGGTGATGATCAAGTCCAACCCCGCCTCACGCGCGGCTTCCGCTTCCGCACACGCCGTCACCCCGCAGTCCACCGTCACCACCACACGCACGCCCTCGCGCGCGAGCTGGCGCAGCGCCTCGGCGTTCAAGCCGTAGCCCTCTTCGAGACGGTGGGGCACGTACGTGCGCACCAACTCGGGCGATACACCCGGGCGGAGCGCGTGCAGCGTGTGGTAGAGGATCGCGGTCGCCGTGATCCCGTCGACGTCGTAATCGCCGTAGATCGCGATCGCCTCGCCCCGGTCCAGCGCCTCCAGCAGGCGGGCGGCGGCCGCATCCACCCCCGGCAGCAGCCCGGGGTCGTGCAGATCACGGAGGGAGGGGTCCAGGAACGCCTGAGCCGCGATCGGGTCCGTCAGCCCGCGCGAGCGGAGCACGCGATCGACCAGCGTCCCGCCGGTGGTCTCGCCCTCGCCCCGCGGGCGCCAGCGGCGCGTCAGCCCGCGGTCGGGCTCTGTCGGCGGCGTCGGGGTGGGTGTCCGATCCGGTGCGGGCGCCAGCGGCATCCGTGCCTCCGTGCGTCGGGATCCACCGGGCCCGATTCCCGCCCCAGGTGTGGCGGGCGCGCCCCGGGCGGGGCACAATCCCCGGGGAGCCACGCCGACACCGGCGACACCACCCGGAGGCCCGATGGTCAAGATCAACAAGGTATACACCAAATCCGGCGATGACGGGACCACCGCCCTGGGCTTCGGCGGACGCACCAGCAAGACCAGCGTCCGCGTCGAGGCGTACGGCACCGTGGACGAGGCGAACGCCGCCCTCGGGCTCGCGGTACTCGAAGCCGAGCGTGCGTCGGCCGATGAGCTGCGCGACCTGCTCCGTCGCGCGCAGAACGATCTGTTCGACGTCGGGGCCGACCTGTGTGTCCCGGTGGGCGACGCCGACTCGGGGGAGCACCCGCCTCTCCGTATTCAGCCCTCCCAGACCGAAGCTCTGGAGCGCGCGATCGATCGTCACAACGAGGATCTGGAGACGCTGACGAGCTTTGTGCTCCCCGGGGGATCACCCCTGTCGGCGGCTCTGCACGTGGCGCGCACCGTCGTCCGAAGGGCCGAGCGCCGGACTGTCGCACTCTTGGAGCGCGAGCCGAAGGGGACCAACCCTGAAACCGTCCGGTACCTGAACCGATTAAGCGATCTCCTGTTCGTCCTCGGGCGCGTCGCGAACGATCGTGGGCGGGGCGACGTGCTCTGGACGCCCGGCGCTAACCGCTAAGCTGTCCGGCGGTCCAGGGTTCCGATTCGGCGAGCGGTCGGGGAGGCATCGGCGTGGGGCGAAGGCACAAGCCAAAGCGAGGCGGCGGGAAGGGCAACCCGCGCGCGCCCGAATCCAGCATCTACACCGCGGACTTTCACGCCGGGTTCCAGGTCGAGACCAAACGCCTGCTCCGCCGACGCTTTCTCTGGCTCATGGGCGTCCTGCTGGCGCTCAGCGTGCTCTCGGTCGGCTTTCTCGCGTTGATCATGTGGGGCGCCTGGCGGACGGGCGTGCTCAACGCCGAGGGTGAGGACGCGATTACGTTCTCGACCGCCATCGCCCGCTACCTCGAGCGCGGCGGTTTCTCTGCCGACCAGGCATGGGTTTTTGCACTGGCGAGCGCGGCGAGCTTTCTTTATTACGCCGCGGCGTTCGTCTTCGTCTGGTTCTTCCGCCCGAGCGACAAGCTCCTGCTGCGCCTGACGATGGCGGTTGTCATCGCCGACGGCTTACTCGCGATCCTGCTCCGCCAGCAGGAAGTGCCGAACCAGATCGGGCTCGGGCAGTTCCTCATCAGCCACTTCCTCGCGAGCCTGTTCCTCCCCTGGACCGCGCGCCAGGCGCTGATCCCCGCGCTGGTCGTCCTGCCCGCCAGTGCGCTCAGCCTGCTCATGTTCGAAGGGCACACGCTCTTCAACGGCGGGCACGTCCGGACCTTCACCGTTGACCTGGATTACATGAGCATCGCCTTCAGCCCGCTCGTCGCCCTCCCCGGCATCGCGGTCTGCTGGCTCCGTCATTCTCGCCGACTCGACAAGTACGCCAACCGCTACGTCCGTGAGCGCTACGGCGAGATGCGCCGCGAACTGTTCGATGCCCGTCGCATCCACGAGGCCCTCTTCCCGCCGCCGGTCACCGAGGGGCCCGTCCGCGTCGGGTACACCTATGAGCCGATGCGCCAGATCGGGGGCGATTTTCTCTACATCCACCGCGGCGAGCGCGGGCGCGTCAGCGTCGTGCTGATCGACGTCACCGGGCACGGCATCCCGGCCGCCCTGACCGTCAACCGCCTCCACGGCGAGCTCGAACGCGTCTTCGCCGAGAACCCGAGCGTCGAGCCCGGCGAGGTCCTGCGCCTGCTCAACAGCTACGTCCACCTGACGCTTAGCTCGCACTCGGTCTACGTCACCGCGATCTGCTTCCGGGCCGACCCGGAAGCCGGCACGCTCGCCTACGCCTCCGGCGGGCATCCCCCGGCGTTCCTCCGAGCCGTCGATGGCACCGTCGATCAGCTCGACTCGACCACCTTCGTCCTCGGAGCCGTCCCCGACCACAGCTTCCACCCCGAGCCCGGCGTCCGCCCGTTCACCCCCGGCGACACGCTCATCGCCTACACCGACGGCGCCACCGAATGCCGAGACCAGGAAGGGCGCATGCTCGGCGTCGTCGGCATCCAGCGCCTCGTCGCCAGCGGCAGAGTCGAGCCGGGGCACTGGCCGCAGGCTGTCCGGACGATGGTCGAGAACCACCGCTTCGGCCCCGTCGCCGACGACACCCTGGTCATCGAGCTCACCCGCCCGCTCCAAAGCGAGCCCAAGCCCGCCGACGATGCCCGCGCCAAGCCCGCGACGCCCCGTGTCAGTCCTTGACGCCCTGGACGCGCCCGGC
>Ga0213835_100661_pt1 | contig 29230 bp, 32 predicted proteins | sample SWPATP01_FD_160576 | JGI IMG/M metagenome (GOLD analysis project Ga0213835, IMG submission 160576) | Coastal seawater microbial communities from Marineland, Florida, United States - SWPA TP0 #1 | ecosystem: Environmental > Aquatic > Marine > Coastal | place: USA: Florida | collected 2016-08-05 | reverse complement strand
GCGCGGAGGCGGTCCATGCCATCAAGTGGACCGTGGCGCGGCGCTACATGTCGCTGGAAACCATCGCGCCGATGGGCGAGGATCCCGTCATCAGCCTGCCCGCAGCGGCATCCTGATCAAGCAGGCCAGCGCCGAACCTGACGGTGACGATCAGCGCCAGCTACACCACTCCGTGGGACAGCATCGCCGATGCCCGCAGCGGTGGCGGCGTAACCGAGGCGGAGAACCACTTGGAAAACGCCCGGAACCTGTTCAGGTCAAACGAGCCGCCTCTCCGGGTGAGGTGCCTTGTGCTGCATGCACCCGATGATTCAAGGCATACGACCCTCAGTGTGCCGTATCGGGGGAGCAATTGTCACGGTATGCGGATCCGGGCCACAACTGGGCGGCATGTGATCTGCGGCCTACAGGGCGCGCGACGGAGTGCGACCGGAGCGTTCCAGTTCCCATTCGGCGGACCATCGGCCGGCGCGGCGCTCGAGCATCAGATAGTTGCGTTCGGCCACATAGCGCCGGGTCTGACCCGGGAGCGGCGCGATGCGGATGGGGTGTCCCGAGAGCGGCGCCTCGCCCAGCCCTGCGAGCAGGCCGAGCGCGCGGGCATAGCCCTGCGGTGGAGCGTCGTGGGCGACGCCCGAGGCGATGAGCTGGATGACATCGCGCGCGCCGCCCCGCATCCGGGCCTGCGTGGCCAGATGGATCTCGCCCGACAGTACGGTCATGGACGAGCTCTCCAGCACCTCCAGGCAGAGCGCCAGCATCCGCCGCCATTCGTCGCGGTGGGCGCGGCTCTGCCACTGGTCGCGCAGGTCGTCCTCGTATTTCTGCATCGTCGGGATCAGCCGCATCATCGCCTCGACCAGTGACAGCCGCGGACCCAGCAGCGGCACGCTGGAGACCATGAACACATGAGCTTCGTTCGGGCCCCGGCGCAGCGTCTCCATCATCGCCCAGCCGCGCGCGCCCATGATCTGGTGGCGGCCGCGTTCCGAGCGCAGGTCGGGGGCGATGATCTCGAAGCCCGGCAGGCGGTGGTGCCAGCCCAGCGCCACTCCCTCGGGATCGGCGAACAGCTCGGGCATGTCGGCCTCGGCCGCGCCATGCTGGAACAGGAGGAACATCTCGCGCGCGATGCGGAACATCGCCTGCCCGATGGCCGAGCGCGTGCGCGAGCGTCCGAGCGAGCCCCAGCCGTCGCAGATGTCGTGGTCGTTCCACGTCGCGAGGGCGGGGATCCGGCACGCCACCCTGGCGAAGGTGGGTGTGGCGAAGAGCCGGACGTAGCGTTCGACGAAGGCGCGGCGCAGCGCGCGCTCGATGTCGAAAAGCTGATCGGCGGTCACCTCGCGCGGCAGGCGGTCCGGCCAGCCCTTGGTCAGCGGGTGGGACTTCACGTCCTCGTCGGCATAGATCTGGTCGCCGCCGTGCAGGAGCAGGGCGAAGGGGGCACGGGCGTGTTCGGCGGCCAGTCGCGCCCACATGGCGTTGCGCTCGGGCTCGGGACGGTCGAAATCGCCGTGCTCCTGCCCGTTGCACGACGCGAACGCCATGCGCAGGTCGCCGTCGAACCGGGTCTCGACAGCGATCTCCCGGCCGTCGAAGACATAGGCGGATGCGCCGCCCGCGGGCAGGTCGAAGTCGAACCGCGTGACGCGGTAGCCGTCCTGACGGTGGAGTTCGGTCTGCTGCGCGGGGCCGTCCGCGGTGCGAAGCTCGGGCGGCGTGGCATCGGCGGGCTGCCCGACGAGGGCGGCAAGGCGCAGGCGCCCGGCGGCAAACCCGCGAAACAGCAGGACGGGGCCGAGGGGTTGCGGCATCGGGCGGGGCTCTCCGGCACTCAGGTCAGCACCAGCCAGAGCGACACCGGCAGGATGGCAGCGAGGCCGGCACCCGCCAGCACGAACAGCCCGTCGCGCGCCAGAAGCCCGGCGGCGAACAGCGCGATCGCGGCGCCGACGCTGGTACCGCTGGCGGGGATCACCTCCATCAGCGGGGCGCAGAGCGCGGCCATGACCACGATGGCCGTGGGCGCGGGCGCGAACGGTGCGACGAACACCCAGCGCTGGCGCTGCCGCAGCCGGCGTTCCACCCGGTTCACCGGCCCTTGCAGCCGGCGCAGCGCCGCCACCGTGCGCCCCGCGGGCAGGCGCCGGTCCAGCAGGACCCCGGGCAGCCACACCCGGTTCCGGCCCGCGAGCCACTGCGCAAGGATCGCCGCGATGGACAGCCCGAACAGCGTGGTCGCCCCCGGCACCGCACTCAGCGGCGAGACCAGCAGCAGCGCGAACAGCAGCACAAGGACCGGAAAGCTGTCCCCCTCCATCGTTGCCACGACCTCGCGCAGCGCCACCGCCTCGGCCGCCGGGCGCCCGGACAGCACACGCTGCAGGTCCGCCAGCATGGCGCCGGCGCCCGTCGACCGCGGGCAATCGCCCGACGCGATCGCGGCGAAGGCCTCCGCATCAGCCGTCAGGACAATGGCCTCGGCCGACCGCGCAGGGGGCGGGCGGCGCCGGTGGCCGGCGGTCTCACCCATCGGCGGCGGCGCGCACGGCGTCCTCGATCTGTCGCGTGAGCGCAGCGTCGAGGCCCAGGGCGGCCTGCAGCCGCGTCAGGAACAGCCGCTCCTCGGCCGTATCGGGGTCCATGGCCAGAAGCGCCGCTGCACAAAGCTCGGCCGCGACCTCGGGCGTGGCGGCATGTCGGGCCACGCGCGTCACATCGGCCGGGGCGGCAAGCTCGTCCATGACGAAGGCCTTCGCCTCGACGTCGAGCCCCAGCACCTCGATCTGGCCGAAGATGCGCGCGTGCTCGTCGGCGTCGATGTGGCCGTCGGCCTTGGCGCCCTGGATCATGGCGACCATGATCCCGCGCGCGAGCGCGTCCTCGCCGCCCGGCGCGCGCGCCGGCGCAAAGTCGCTGTCGGCGGGTGGAAGCTGCAGACCGGCCCCCACCGCGCCCCGGTGGCGCTGCCAGGCGGTGTAGCCGATGGCGGCCACCGCGGCGAGGCCGCCGAGCTTGAGCGCGGTTCCGGCGGTCTTGCCGGCCAGCTTGCGCGCACGCTTGTTGCCGGCCAGCAGCCCCAGCACCCCGCCGGCCAGCGCCCCGGCCAGAAGCTGCCCGCTGCCGCCGGGGGCCTGACCCCGCCGGACCTCGGGCGGCAGGGCGCCCATGACCTGATCCAGAAGCTGTCGCGCGTCGAACATGGGCCACCTTTGCGGCTGGAAAGGACAGCGGGCAGATGGATATGAAACATCCCCGATCAAGCTCATCTCGGGGGCTCACGGCGACTTGACCGAAGCGGCGTCGGCATGTTCCCCGGCGGTACCTGTCGCGGGGGCCGCGGGCCGTGCCATCCGGACCAGCAGCGGCCCAGCCACCAGAAGCGACGACGCGGTGGCAACGATCACCCCCGCGATCATCGGCAGCGCGAAACCCGCCACCGCCGGGCCGCCCCAGACCGCCATCGGCACGAGCGCCGCCAGCGTCGTGCCCGAGGTGAAGCGGCAGCGCGCCAGTACCTGGTTCAGGCTCCGGTCGACGACCGCCGGGAAGCCGGCCGTCTGCACCCGCATCAGGGTCTCGCGCACCCGGTCGAAGACCACGACCTTGTCGTTCACCGAATAGCCGATCAGCGTCAGCAGGGCGACGACGGTGGGCAGGTTCACCTCCCAGCCGGTGAGGACGATCCCCCCGAGCGTCTTGGTCACGTCCAGCGCCAGCACGGCGATGGCCGCGGCGGCGAAATGCCATTCGAAGCGCAGCCAGATGTAGACCAGCATCGCCAGCATCGCCGCCGAAAGCGCGAGCGCCCCGGTCCGGGCAAGCTCGCCGCTGACGGTTGGGCCGACGAGGTCGATCTGCGCGAAGGCGACATCGGGGACCACGGCGCGCACCGCGCCCTCCAGCGCCGCGACGGTGGCCTGGGTGGCATCGCCCTGCAGCCGCAGCAGAACCTCGGTCGGGGTGCCGAAGGTCTGCAGGCGGCATCGCCGAAGCCCGCCACCGCCGCGCGCAGCTCGGCCAGCGGGATGGGCTGCGCCGAGGTCAGCGTGATCTGAACGCCGCCGGTGAAGTCGACGCCCCAATGCAGGCCGGGCCACAAAAGCGCCGCCAGCGCGACGGCCGACAGCGCCGCCGAGCCCGCCAGCGCTCGGCGCCCGTGGCGCAGGAACGACCATGCGCCCGGCACCGGCACGCGGCCCAGCAGCGGCGGGATCTCCAGCCGCTTCAGCCGGCGGCCTCGCACCCATCCCTCCATCACGACCCGCATCAGCGTGATGGCGGTGAACATCGAGATCAGGATGCCGAGCGTCATCGTCACGGCAAAGCCGCGGATCGCACCGGCGCCGAGGGTGAACAGTTATGATCAGTCTGTGTCCGGAATGCACTAGAACCTACATTAAGTCTATGCTGCATAAACACTTGTCCCCATCTGATCGCACATTTGGGCGATGCTTCTGAGCTTGACCTCTTCGGCGCCTCGCCCCGTTATCATCAGTCATGGTGGAATGTGCAGAAGATGCGTGGTCGCCGCGGCGATGCGGTCCAGAACGGCCTCGGGCACTGTCAGCCGCAGCCGCTCGCCGTCGCGGGCCACGGTGAAGCGGGGGGCCTCGGTGGGCGCCAGCCCCTCGGTCGCCCGGGTGCGCAGCGCGACCTCCAGCGCCTCCGAGGCCGGCAGGGTGACCTCGGCGCCGCTGCGGCGGACCTGCCGCGGGTCGGCGCCCTCGGCCTCGGCCAATGCACGGGCGGTGTCGGTTGCCTCGCGCAGGGTGTGGTCGGACAGGGCCGCGCGGTCCACGGCCAGCAACAGATGCGCCCCGCCCTGCAGGTCGAGACCCAGCGAGACGGTGTTGGCGGCAAGAAACCCGGGCAGCTGCGCCCGGGTGGCGGCGGGGAGGAGGTTCGGGAGCGCGAGCGCGATCCCGGCGAGAAGGAGAACGGCATAGGTCGCGAGGACCCGGAATGGCCTGCGCATGGGTGTGTCCTTTGCTCAGGGGTCTGTCGGTCAGGGCGGCGTCAGGACGCGGCCGCCGGCGGACCTCTGGCAGGCGGACAGACAGCGCGGACGAGGGGCGCGGGCTTGCGCCGCGCGGCCGGACGCGGCGGCGCCGGTTGGGGCCGTGGTGCCTGGCCGGCCGCGCCGGGGTCGGGTGCGGCGTCCGGCTGATCCGGCACCGGCGCCCAGGCCCGCGCGGGGGCCGGCAGGAGCGCGGCGCCGTCGCCCGCGTGCCGTTCGGCGCGCGGGCCCGGGTCCGCGGCACCCACGGACAGGGGCAGGCCGGCGCCGACCAGAAGGGTCAGAAGGCCGGCGACGACCGCCGCGATGGCGCGGCGCCGGATCACCCCTGCGCCGCCCAGACATAGCCGGCATAGGCCACCAGCAGGCCCACCCCCGCGAGCCGTCCGATCTGCGGGCGCAGCAGCAACAGCGCCGTCAGCGCCGCCGAGACGACGATCATCACCGGCAGGTCGAAGACCGGGAAGCGGTCCGCCACCGGGATCGGCGCGATCAGCGCGGTCATGCCGAGGATGCCCAGCACGTTGAAGATGTTTGAGCCGACGATATTGCCGATGGCGATCTCGGACTGGCGGCGCAGCGCGGCGATCAGCGAGGTCGCGAGTTCCGGCAGCGAGGTGCCCACCGCGACGATGGTCAGCCCGATGAAGGCCTCGGACACGCCGAAGCCGCGGGCAATGTTCACCGCCCCGTCGACGAGGAAGCGCGCCCCCAGCATCAGAGCGCCGAGGCCCGCGGCCACCCACAGGATCGCCTGCCAGAGCGGCAGGACGGGCGTCGGGTCCTCGTCGGGCGGCATGGCGCCGGGCCGGCGATAGGCGAGCACGAGATAGGCGATCAGCCCGCCGACGAGGAGCGCGCCCGAAAGCCGCCCCACCTGGCCCGTCCAGAACAGCGGCACCAGCGCCAGGGCCGCGGCCATCATCACGGCCGTGTCCCGCGCGAGCGTGCCGCCCATGACGCGGATCGGCCAGACCAGCGCCGCCAGGCCGACGATCAGCAGCACGTTGCCGATGTTCGAGCCCAGGATGTTGCCGATGGCGATGTCGGGCACCCCGCGCAGCGCGGCGTCGACCGAGACCAGCAGTTCCGGCGTCGAGGTGCCGAAACCGACCACCGTCAGCCCGATCAGCAGCGGCGGGATCGCCATCCGCCGGGCGATGCCGACCGAGCCGCGCACCAGCGCCTCGCCGCCGACGAAGAGCCCGATCAGCCCGCCGAAAAGAAGAATCCAGTCCATTCCGGTCTCCGGGATCGATTGTCAGCTGCGGCCGCCGCTTCGCCCGCCACGGCGCCAGAGCGCCCAGCGTCGGCGCAGCCGGATCAACGCGGCCGACACAGCCGGGCGCAGGAGGGGGACGTCCATGGCGAGGAGCAAGAGCCCCAGCGGCACCATCCACAGCCCGAACACCGGCAGGATGGCGAGGAAACCGCCCGCGACCAGCGCAAGTCCGAGCGGCAGACGCAGCACCACGCCCGGCCGGCCCTGAATGGCCTGCACGGCCCGCCGAAGTCGCGGCGACCGCCCGGTCAGGGCGGCGAACTGGCGCTCGAGCCGGCGCCGATGACGTTCGCTCATGGCCGTGCGCCGCGGGCGGGCAGAGTGCCGCGGCAACCGCCGCGGACGGGGAGCAGGAGACAGGGGGAGGATGCCGGCGGCATGGGACGATCCGGATGGGACGGACGCGGCCGCGGTGCCGCCGCCTTCGCGGCCGACGCCCGGGGCGCCCGGTGCGGTCCGACATCGCGACACCATGTCGCCAGAGGGGTCCGGCCCGCGCCGATTACGTGGAGACGCGCCTGGACGCCGACAAGCCCCATGGCCGGGGAAATCTCGGCGGGGGCGAGTGCGTGACGGTTTTCGGGCATGTGCACCGGCACGGTCACGACCTTGCCGCCCGGGGTCGGCTCTGCGCGGCGCCGCTGCTTCCGCGGTCCGGCCGGCCCCGGCCGGACACCCCGGGTCCACAACCGGCGGCACACAGGACGGCGCAGCATGCGGAGGCTTCCACCGACTTGCCGTCCGATGCCCGAGGCAGCACATGCCGCCACGCAGAAGGACCCCGTGCGGCGCGGGGCGTCAGTGCTGGTCCCCTCTCGTATCAGGGCGCGCGGCGAAGAAGCGTGCCTTTGCGTGTTCGGTGACGAGGACATAGCCGATCAGGATCGCGCCGATGGTGGCGAGTTCGAGCGGCGCGAGCGGTACGAAGCCGAAGACCGCGCTGACGGGCCCGAGGAAAGGCAGCGCCAGCGCCAGTGCGAACACCGCCAGCGTGGTCCGGATCAGCGCCCGGCCCGGGCGGCTCCGCAGCGCCGGGCGGCGGCTGCGCAGCACCAGCAGCACGGCAAGCTCGGTCAGCAGCGAGACCGTGAACCACGCGGTTTGGAAGGTGGTCTCGGTCGCATCCAGAAGCCACAGCAGCACCGCGAAGGTCATCAGGTCGAAGGCCGAGCTGATCAGCCCGAACACGACCATGAAGCGGCGGATCTGTGCGATATCCCAGCGCTGCGGGGTTTCCAGCCGCTCGGGGTCGACGCGGTCCGAGGCGATGGCGAGCGCGGGCAGGTCGGACAGGAAGTTGCTCAGCAGGATCTGTTTGGGCAGGAGCGGCAGGAATGGCAAAAGCGGCGTCACCAGCGCCATGCTGACCATGTTGCCGAAATTGGCCGAGGTGGTGATGGCGATGTACTTCAGCGTGTTGGCAAAGGTGCGCCGGCCCTGCTCGACGCCGGTGCGCAGCACCTCCAGATCGGGGCGGGTCAGCACGATGTCGGCGCTCTCGCGGGCGACGTCGACCGCGTCCGCCACCGAGATGCCCACGTCGGCGGCGTGCAGCGCGGGAGCGTCGTTGATGCCGTCGCCGAGATAGCCGACCGCCTCACCGGTGCGCTGAAGTGCGCGGACGATGCGTTCCTTCTGCTGGGGGTCGATCTCGACGAAGAGATCGGTGCGGGGGGCGCGCTGCCACAGCGCCTCGTCGCGCATCGCCGCGATCTCGGCGCCCGTCAGCATGGCCGCCGGGTCGAGGCCGACGGCGCGGGCGACATGGGCCGCGACATGGCGGTTGTCGCCAGTGACGATCTTTGCCGCGATGCCGAGGCGTCGCAGGGCGGCGAGGGTGTCGGCGGCGTCGGCCCGGGCCGGGTCGGCGAAGACCAGAAAGCCGCGAAAGGTCATCCCCGCCTCGTCGTCGCGCCCGTAGTGCGGGCGCGGGGCGAAGCGGCGGGTGGCCAAAGCCAGCACCCGCAGGCCTTTGGCGCTGCGAGCGGCGAAGAGTGCCTCCAGCGCGGCGCGGGCGACGTCGTCCAGGGGCGTTTCGCCGGTCGCGGTCGCGACGCCGGTGCAGATCGCCAGCACCTCGGCGAAGGCGCCCTTGGTCACCATCAGGTGCCCGGTCTCGCCCGCGTCGGTCAGCACCACGGTCAGGCGGCGACGCTGGAAGTCGTAGGGGATCTCGTGGATCTTCGCGATGCCCACGGCGGTCAGGCCCGCCGCGTCGCCGGCCGCGACCAGCGCCGCATCCAGCGGGTTCTCGATCCCGGTCTCGAAGCGCGCGTTCAGCCAGGCCAGCCGGGCCACCGTCTCCGCCTCGCGCCCCCCGGGGTCCAGCGCGGCGCGCAGCGCCAGCCGGCCCTCGGTCAGCGTGCCGGTCTTGTCGGTGCAGAGCACGGTCATCGCGCCGAGGTTCTCGATCGCGTCGAGCCGGCGCACGATCACGCCGCCTTCGGCCATCCGCCGCGCCCCGGCCGAGAGCGTCACGCTGACGATCGCGGGCAGCAGCTCGGGCGAGAGCCCGACGGCCAGCGCGGCGGCGAACATCAGCGACGCGATCACCGGCCGGTCGAGCAGCAGGTTGGCCGAGAGCACGAACAGCACCACCAGCACCATCACCCGGATCAGCAGCCACCCGAACTGCCGCACGCCGCGGGTGAACTCGGTCTCGGGCGCGCGGGCGCGGATGCGCTCGGCGATGGCGCCGAAGGCGCTGCGCGGGCCGGTGGCGGTGACCAGCACAAGCGCCGTGCCGCTGCGGACCGAGGCGCCCTGCCAGACCATGTTGGTCCGTGCCGACAGGGGCGCATCGGCGGGCACGGTGCCAGGCCGCTTCTCGACCGGAAAGGATTCGCCCGTGATGCTGGCCTCGCTGACCAGGAAATCCTGCGCCTGCAGCACCCGCCCGTCCGCCGGCACCAGGTTGCCTGCCGCCAGCAGGATCACGTCGCCGGGGACCAGCTCGCGCACCGCAACCGTCCGCTCGGCGCCGTCGCGCATGACCCGGGCGGTCAGCGCAAGCCGCGCCTTCAGCCCGGCGACGGCAGCCGAGGCGCGGTGCTCCTGAAACACCCCCAGCCCGGCGCTGCCCAGCACGATGGCCAGCACGATGGCCGCGTCGATCCATTGCTGCAGCACCAGCGAGATCGCGGCCGCCGCGATCAGGATCAGCACGATGGGGTTCTCGACCTGCCGCGCGAACAGCCGCAGCGCCCCCAGCCGCGGCGCCTCGGCCACGGCATTGGGCCCGGTGGCGGCCAGCCGCGCCGCCGCCTCGACCGCCCGCAGACCCTCGGGTCCCGAGCCGAGCGCAGCCGCCAGCGCCTCGGCCTCGCGGCTCCAGACCGCTGCCTCGGCTGCGGGCTTCGGTCTGCGCAGCAGTTCTCCCACGCTCATGCGCTCCTCTCCCTGCCCGGCCTCGGGGGGCTCGCACCGCCCGCGACCGCGAGGCGCGGCAACGGGGCCCTGGCGGCGCCGACACCTCACTGCCGCACCGGGTCCGCAGGCGCGGGCATGCCCGCCGCATCCAGCGCCCGTGGGCGGATGCGGAGCGCGCGCAGCGCGTTCAGGATGACGGCGACGTCGATGGCCTCCTGCAACAGCGCGCCCTGCACCGGGGTCAGGTAGCCGAAGGCCGCCGCGATCATGCCGGCGACCGACAGGCCGATGCCGGCCGCGACGCTCTGCACCGCGATGGCGCGGGCGCGGCGGGCGATCTCGATCCCCGCGCCCAGCGGGTCGATCCGGTCAACCAGCAGCACCGCATCCGCCGCCTCGGCCGAGGCCGCCGCCCCGCGCGCGCCCATCGCCACGCCCACATCGGCCGCCGCCAGCGCGGGCGCGTCGTTGACGCCGTCGCCTGCCATCATCACCGGCCCGCGCCCTTGATCAGCACCCCGGCCTTCGCCGCCCGCGACAGGCCCGCCACCAGCGCCACCGGCACCGCGAGGATCAGCGGGCAGGGCGTGGCCACCACCAGCACCGCCACCATGCGGATCGGATCGCCGGTCAGCCCCCAGGCCGCCGCGGCGATGGCCACCGTCACGGCCAGGAACACCAGCGCCCAGCGGTCCGCCAGCCGCGCCATCGGCGCCTTGGACCGCTGCGCCGCCTCCACCAGCCGGACGATCCCGGCATAGGTGCTGTCGCTTGCCTCGCGCGTGGCGATCAGGTCGAAGGCCTCGCCGGCGTTGGTGGCCCCGCTCATCGCCTCCGCGCCCGCCTCCAGCCGGCGGGGCAGCGATTCGCCCGTCAGCGCCGAGGTGTCGAGGAAGGCCGCTGCCGAGGCCACCCGCCCGTCCACCGGCACCACGTCGCCCTGCCGGATCAGCAGCCCGTCGCCCGGCGCAACGGCGTCAAGCGCGACCTCCTCCAGCGCGCCGTTCCGGTGGCGGGTCGCGCTGCGGGGCACCCGGTCCAGCAGCGCATGCATCTCGCGCCGCGCGCGTCCCTCGGCGAAGGCCTCGAGGAATGTGCCGCCGGAATACATCAGGGCGACCACCGCCGCCGCCAACGTCTCGCCGAACACCAGCGCCGCGGTCATCGACAGCGCCGCGACGATGTCCAGCCCCACAGCGCCGCGCGCGAGGCTGCGCAGGATCTCCACCAGCAGCGCCGCCAGCACCGGAACCACGCCGGCCGTCCAGGCGTGGCCGGCAAGCTGCGGCTGGCCGGCAAGGTAGAGGCCAAGGCCGGCCGTCAGCCCGGCCAGCGCGATGCCGAGCAGCAGGGTCTCGATCAGGCCGATCCTTGTACGGTTCCCCAGATGGTCCACCCTGCGCTCCTCCCGGGCCTCGCCGCCCGCATCGTCCTGCAACCGTGCCGCCGCGCCAAGACCGGGCCGCGCCCCCCCTCAGCGCAGCTCGAACGCCTCGGCATGCACCCGGCGGGGACACTGGCCCGTCGCCTTCAGCCCGGCGAGCACCGCGTCGCGCAATGCCAGGGGGCCGCAATGGAACAGCTCAGCCTCGCCGATCGGAAAGGGCACCAGCGCGGCGAGGCGCTCGGCTGTCAGCCGGCCCACCTCGGCGGTGACTTGCAGATGCACCGTCAGGCCCGGATGCCTTGCCGCGATGGCGCTCAGGCGCTCGGCGGCGAAGGCTTCGGCGCGGGTGGTGACCGACCAGACCAGCGCGATCTGCTGCCGGTCGGCCTCGGTCAGCGCCTCGGCCCAGGCGAGGAAGGGGGTGATCCCGATCCCGCCGGCAAGCCACACCTGCTGCGGCACCCGCCGGCGAAAGGTGAAGCGGCCATAGGGCCCCTCGACGCGCAGCCGCTGGCCCGGCATCAGCCTTTCCGGCAGCCGGCCGGTCCAGTCGCCCAGCCGCTTGATGGCGAAGCGGAGGCTGCCGTCGGCGCGGGGGGCGGCGGCGATGGTGAAGGGGTGCGGCTCGGCCGGCCCGGCCTCGGGGGCACGCAGAAAGGCGAACTGCCCCGGTCGCCAGCGCATCGGACGGCCTTCGGGCGCGAGCGTCACCTCGGTCACCGGGCCGTGGCGGTCTATGGCGGCCACGGTGAAGGTGCGCGGCCGCAGCACGGGGGCGGCGAATTGCGTGAACATCCATGCCGCCAGCCCCGCGAGGCTGAAGGCGTTGAGGCAGGTGCCGAGGCCTGGGTCGATGCCCACGGGCTTGTCGATGGCGAGCTGGTGGAAGGCTGCCACGGCAAACAGCACGCCGGTGAAGCGGTGGGTGAACCGCCACAGCCCCCAGGGCAGCTCCAGCCGGGTGAAGGGGATGCGGCGGAGCCAGCTGACAAGGATCAGCAAGATGAAGCCGTTGAGCGCGACCTCGCCCAGCTCGGCGGCGGCCTCGCCGAGCGCGGTCTCGCGCACGGCGCGCTCCAGCTCCGGCTCGATGACGTTATGGCCGATCATCAGCCCCAGCGCGGCGATGCCCAGCCATTTGTGGACGACATACATCCGGTCGAGTCCGCCGAAGAAGGGCTCGACCGGGCGGGGGCGGGCGGCGAGGATCAGCGCAAGGCTCATGGCGACGATCGCCGCCGCGCCCAGCGCGATGCCCAGCGCGGTATCGGCCCCGTAGGACGCATAGGTGGTGAGGCCCAGACCCGCGCCGGCCAGGACGGCCAGCGCGGCAAGGACCGGTCCGAGGACGGCCATGGGCGTGCCCTCAGTTGCCGGCGGCGGGCTGCTGCCGCAGCGCCCTGGGCAGATAGCGGGCGGGATCGGCGGTGGCGGCGAACTTCACCTCCAGCTCCAGCAGCGCCAGCGTCGCTGGGTCGAGCGTCAGCTCCACCCGGTTGCCGTCGCCGTCTCGGCCGCGGACCTCGTAGCAGCCGTCGTCGATGCCCAGCCGGTAGGCGATGATGCCGAGGCCGGCGACGTGGGCTGCGGCGGCCTCGCGCGGCTGCCAGTCCGACATCGGACGGCGGCAGTCGTCGTCGGCCAGTGCGGCGCCGGTCCCGGCGAGGGCCGCGACGAGAGCGAGGGGAAGGGTGCGGTTCATGTGATCTCTCCTTGGTAGCGATGCCCCCCTTCTGGCGCGGACACCTGACGGCGAGCTGACGCCGGGACAGAACAGGCTTCAGTTTCGCGTCAGCTTGTGCAGGCGTATGGAAGGTCGAAGGGGGGACGCCCATGCGCATCCTGCTGATCGAGGACGACACCGTGCTGGGCGCCGCCCTGCGCGACCGGATCGACGCCGACGGCGATTCGGCCGACTGGGTGACACGGCTCGATGCCGCCGCGGACGCGATGGCGGTGGCGGCCTATGACCTGATCCTGCTGGACCTGATGCTGCCGGACGGCCGCGGCCTGCCGTTCCTCAGGGCCTTGCGGGCCCGCGGCGATGCGACGCCGGTGATCGTGCTCACCGCGCTCGACCAGATCACCGACCGGATCGCGGGGCTGAATGCGGGCGCCGACGATTATCTCGTCAAGCCCTTCGATCTGGGCGAGCTCTCGGCACGCATCGGCGCGGTGGCCCGGCGCTATGTCGGCAACCCGAACCCGCTGGTGACCCATGGCGAGCTGGAGGTGGACCTCGCCGCCCGCAGCCTCCGCCGCGCCGGCCGGCCGGTGCCGCTGACCGCCCGCGAATGGGCCCTGTTCGAGGCGCTGCTGAGCCGCCCCGGGCAGCTCCTGTCCAAGGCGCAGCTGGAGGACCGGCTCTATGCCTTCGACCGGGAGGTCGAGAGCAACACCATCGAGGTGCATGTCAGCCGGCTGCGCAAGAAGCTGGGCGCAGGCGTGATCTTGACCGAGCGCGGCCTCGGCTACAGGCTGGGGCCGCGATGAGGGCGCCGGAGAGCCTGCAGGCCCGCCTTGCGCTGGCGCTGGGGGTCGCCTTGAGCCTGTTGTGGCTGGCGGCGGCGGCGATCACGGTCGAGAGCCTGCGCCGGGACATGGCCGCGGTGTTCGACTCCGCCCTGCAGGAGACCGCCCAGCGGCTCCTGCCGCTTGCCGTGCTGGAGATCGTGAACCGCGACGGCACGGCGTCCCAGCACCTCGCGCCGATCCGCGCCCATGACGAGCTGATCACCTATGTCGTGCGCGACGCCGCCGGGGCGGTGCTGATGCGCTCGCACGCGGCGGAGCTCGCAGCCTTCCCTGTCTGGGATGGCACGGGCTTCAGCCTTACCCCGACGCACCGGCTCTACGGTGAGGAGACGCTGGGCGGTTCGATCCGCCTGACCCTGGCCGAACCGCTGGCGCATCGGCGCGCGGTGCTGCGCGGCATCCTCCTGCGCCAGACGCTGCCGCTGCTGCTGGCGCTGCCATTGACGCTGGGGATCGTGTGGGCGGCGCTGCGGCTGGGTCTGGCGGGCGTGCGGCGGTATCGCGACGCGCTGGCCGCGCGCGGTGCCGCCGATCTTGCTCCCGTCCCCACCGACGACCTCCCGGCCGAACTGCGCCCGGTGGCCGAGACGCTCAACACCCTGCTGGCCACGCTTGCCGCCGCCGTCGAGGCCGAGCGCAGCTTTGCCGCCAACGCCGCGCACGAGCTGCGCACACCGCTCGCCGGCGCCATCGCCCAGGCCCAATTGATCCGGGCGCAGAGCCCGGACCCCGCCGCCGCCGACCGCGCGGCGGCCATCGAGGCGACGCTCAAGCGCCTGGCCCGCACCGCCGAGCGCCTGATGGAGCTCGCCCGCGCCGAAGGCGCCCGGCTGACGCTGGACCATGCCACCGACCTGCGCCCCGTGCTGCGCCTCCTGGCCAGCGATGCCGTACGGGCCGAGGGCACCGGCCCTGTCGCCCTGACCCTGCCCGACACCCCCGTCCTGTCGGACCTCGACCCCGACGCCTTCGCCGTCCTCGCCCGCAACCTGATCGAGAACGCCCAGCGCCATGGCGCCCCCGGTGGCCCCGTCGATGTCATCCTGACCGCGGACGGCGCGCTTCGGGTCGCAAACGACGGCCCCGTCGTCGCACCCGCCGATCTCGACCGCCTGACCGACCGCTTCGCCCGCGCCGGCAGCACCGATGGCAGCGGCCTCGGCCTCGCCATCGTCGCCGCCATCGCCCGCCGCACCGGCGCTCGGCTCGACCTCGCCTCGCCCCGTCCGGGCAAGGCGGACGGCTTCGCCGCCTCGGTGGCGCTGCCCCCATCGGGGCAATCAAGGCAATGCCCGGGTGCTCTCGCGGGACGCGCCAACTGACTTTGGCCGCCAATGACCGGTCTTGCACTGCCGCACCGCGACGTTGATGACAGTCCGACCGTCGGCTCCAGGCCGACCGATGCAACCCATCCTCTGACGATCCGTGCGTACTGCCTGGTCGAGCGATGCGGGCTGCCATGGATCCGGCTGGGCCACAGGAACTCGAGGCCGATCATCTCTGGTTCCCGGATCCACCGCTCGAGGGACAAGCGGGTGGTCTCGGCGATCTCGAAGCGGACCGGCATGCCCGTCTTGCTCTGGATCATCGAGGTCCGCTCCTTCACCCGCCCGGCGGAGAAGCCATCGCGGACCCTGAGGCCGACGCGATCGCAACCCCGCAACTTGCGGTCCACCGCCATGTTGAACAGCGCGAGGTCGCGCGCGTTGCCGGCCATCTCGAGACGGACCCGGATGGACCAGACGTGCCCCGGCAGCAGCGGGCGCTTCTGGCCGATGATGCGGCCCTTGTTCCAAGGGATGCACGCAGGCCGGACCGCGGGGAGAAGTACGACGGACATGGAGCTACCTCCTGTCCACCGGGCCCGCCCGTCTTCGGTCATGCCGGCGCCGACAGGATATCACGGCCGAGGCCTGGTGTCCCCGCGACGGGCAGAGAGCCGGGGCGCTTCGGAGAAGTGGGATAGCCTTTCCGCCCGAGCTGCGCGGTGAACGGCAGACGATGGGGGCCTTGTCGGCTACAAGGCGACATGCGCATTCTTTTCGGTCATGAGATCACGCTGGACTGTCTGCAGCCGACGCCGTTGCTGTGCCTGACCACGGTCCATCCCGACCATGCCCGGCCGAGGGCCGAGCCGGTCCTCGCTGCGCCGGAGCGGATCACGACCGTGCCGCCCGTCCCGATGCCGGCTGGGCGGGACCTTTACGGCAATGCGTGCCTGCGCATGGTGGCTCGCCCCGGCCGCTGCACCCTGCGCGCGGAGGGCGATGCTGGGCGTGCGAGCCACCTGGAGCTGAGTTCGTGATGGCTGGGGCCGCCCCTGCCCTTTGGGCGGGTGGCTTCTGCGGCCGCGGGCGCGGGGAACGGCGCCCCCTGGCCCATGGTCGACAGGTTTCCACCGGGGTGCAGGTCGTGACCTTTTGCCAGGGGGGCTGACCTGCTCGAACGGAGGGGGCCAGCTGGAGAGGGTGCTGCCATGGCCGACCCGTCGTCCACCGAACCGGCCCCGAAGGTCCGGCTGAACCGGACCGTTCTGGGCGCCAGGGTGACCTCGGCGCTGGGGGTGATCCAGGCGGCGCAGGTGGCGGGGCTTCTGCATGTCTGGCGCCATGTGGTGCAGGTGGCGCTGTCCTGGCCGGTCGGCGTGGCGGCGGACCGGTTCGGCCACGGGCGGGTGCATGTGGCGGGCTACGGGCTGGGAACGCTGACGGCGGCGCTGATGGCGCTGGCCTTCGTGACGGGGACCGACAGTGTCGTGGTGCTTGGGGCCGCCTTCTTCGTCGCGGGGCTGTACATGGCTGCGTAGGAGGCGCTGGAGCCCACGTTGACGGCCTAGATCGTGCCGGCCGACCGGCTGGGGACGCTGGCCCTGATCCGCGCCCGGGTGGGATGATCCCGGACGGCGCCCGCTGCGGAGGGATGACAGCGTGGATGCGGGAGCGCTCGGCCTGGCCTGCGCCTTCTTCGTGGTGGCGGCGCTCTGTGCCGCGGTGGGCCAGGCGGGCGCCACGGGGTATCTCGCCGTCATGGGCGTCGCAGGCTTTGCGCCCGCGGCGATGAAGACCACGGCGCTGGCATTGAAGCTGGCCGTCGCCTGCATCGGGACCATGCTGTTTCTCCGGGAAGGGCGGCTGACATGGCACCATGTCTGGCCCTTTGCCGTGCTCGGCTTTCCCTTCCCGATGCTCGGGGGCGCGGCGCAGTTGCCCGAGGGGGTCTTCTTTCCGCTCGTGGGGCTGATCCTGATTGTGTCGGCGGTGCAGCTGGCGCGCAGCGCGTGGCGGCCGCAGCTCGTCCGGGAGGGGCCGTCGCGCCCCCCGCCGTTTCTCGCGGCGCTGCTGACAGGGGCGGTCATCGGCTTCGTCTCGGGGACCACGGGCACCGGGGGCGGGGTGTTCCTCGCCCCGGTGATCCTGGCGATGGGCTGGGCCACCGCGTGCGAGACCGCCGCCACGACGGCCGTCTGCAACCTGATCAACTCCGCCGCCACCCTTCTGGGAGCCTGCGCGGTGTGGGACCGGATCCCGGTCGAGCTGCCGCTCTGGCTGGCGGCCGTGGCGCTGGGCGGGACCCTCGGTGCGGCGATCGGCAGCCGATACCTGCCCGAGCGGTGGTTGCGGGGGATCCTTGCGGTGCTGCTGCTGTTCTCGGGCATCAAGCTGATGGTCTGAAACTGTGCGGGGCGGACACCGCGGGTGCGCGGGGCCTCCCCGTCACCCCAGGGTGACGATGGGGCAGGTTTCGTCGGCGGCCCAGTCCGAGAAGCTGAGAGAGTAGACCGAGACGGGCGTGAAGCCGGCCCGCAGGGCGGCCACGGCGGCAAGGGCTGCCCGGCCGCCGCCGTCGCAATGGGGGCTGAGGGGGAGGCCCGGCGCAAGGCCAGCCTGGGTCAGCCGCGCGTGCAGATCCTCCGCAGGGCGCAGGCGCGGGCCGTCGAGGAACTCGGCATGGGGCAGCAGCAGCGCCCGGGGCAGGGGGCTGCCGTGGGTGTTGGACTCGAGGGCATGGCCCCGGTGCTCGGCCTCGGTGCGGGTGTCGAGGATGCTCTCGCGGTCCAGCGCCCCGCGCAGGTGGCGCGCTCCATCAGGCCGACCGGGCCGCTGCCGGGCCGCAGGACGGGCGGGGCGGAGGCGGCCGGGGCGCCCGCCAGCCCCGCCTCCCGCACCGCGGGCCAGCCACCGTTGAGGATCACCGCGGGCAGGCCGAAATACTGGAGGATGAACCGGACACGGGCGGCCTCGGTCATGCGCCCGTCGTCATGGATGCCCGCGACTTTTCCAGGCCCAAGGCCCAGGGCAGCGAGGGTCCCGTCCCAATACGCAGGATTGGTCAGGGCGCCTTCGGGCGTGCGGGCTGCGGACACCCAGTCCTCGATGGGCACGCGCAGGGCTCAAGGGGCGTGGCCTGCGGCAAAGCTCTCGGCGTCGCGGACGTCCAGCAGGCGCAGCGGCCCGGCCGCCTCGGTGGGCTCGATCACGGATGTCATGTCATGCGGCCCTCCGGCCTTCGAGGATGGCCTTGATCAGCAGTGCGACGATGGCGATCAGCGTCAGGGTGGAGGCGGCGGCGAAGGCGCCCACCGCGTTGAGGTCGTTGAACAGAAGCTCGACGTGCAGGGGCAGCGTATTGGTCTGCCCCCGGATGTTGCCCGAGACGACCGAGACGCCCCCGAACTCGCCCACCGCGCGGGCGGTGCACAGGACCGCGCCATAGAGCAGCGCCCATTTGATGTTGGGGAGCGTCACGCGGCGGAACACCTGCCAGCCCGAGGCGCCCAGCGTCACGGCGGCCTGCTCCTGCTCCGAGCCCTGGGCCTGCATCAGCGGCAGCACCTCGCGCGCGACGAACGGGGCGGTCACGAACATCGTTACCAGCACGATGCCGGGCAGCGCGAACATCACCTGCAACTCGTTGGCCTGCAGCCAGGGGCCGAGGATGCCCTGCCGACCGTACAGCAGCAGGTAGCAGATGCCCGCGATGATGGGCGAGATCGAGAAGGGGATCTCGATGATCGTCACGAGGATGCCGCGCCCGGGAAACCGGTGCTTGGCCACCGCCCAGGCCGCGGCGATGCCGAAGGCCACGTTCAGCGGCACCACGATCAGCGCGACGATGGTGGTCAGCCAGATCGCGTGCAGCGTCATGGGGTGGAGGATGTTGGCGGCATAGACCTCCCACCCGCGGGAAAAGGCGCGGGCGAAGATGAACGCGAGGGGGGCGGCGATGAAAAGCAGCGTCAGCACGACGGCGAGGCCGATGAGCACCCGCTCGCCCCGCCGCGACCGGCCCGGACGGTAGGCGGCGCTCATCGGACAGCCTCCCGATAGCGCGACGCCCGGAACTGCAACAGGTTCGAGGCCAGCAGCAGCACCAGCGCAAAGCCGAGCAGCACCAGCGCGATGGCCGCCGCGCCGTTGTAGTCGAACTCCTCGAGCCGGATGAAGGCCAGAAGGGCCGCGATCTCGGTGCGGAAGGGCAGGTTGCCGGCGATGAAGACGATGGCCCCGAACTCACCCAGGCTGCGAGCAAAGGCCGTGGTGCAGCCGGCCAGCCAGGCGGGCAGGATGGCGGGAAACACAACGCGGGTGAACACCTGCCAGGGCCGGGCGCCCAGCGTCTCGGCCGCGTCCTCGAGCGCTTCGTCCATGTCCTCCAGCACCGGCTGGACCGTGCGCACCACGAAGGGGACCGAGGTGAAGGCCATCGCCAGCGCGATCCCCCAGATGGTGAACACGACCGGCACGCCCGCGGGGTGCAGCACCGCCCCGAACCAGCCATTGGCGGAGAAGAGCGCCGTCAGCGACAGCCCCGCCACGGCTGTGGGCAGCGCAAAGGGGACATCCATAAGCGCATCCAGCACCCGCTTGCCGGGGAATTCGTACCGCACAAGCACCCAGGCCATCAGCAGGCCATACAGTGCGTTGACCACCGTCGCGATGGCCGCAGCCGTCAGCGTGATCTGGAATGCGGCCACCGCGCGGGGGGAGGTCACGATCGCCCAGAACCGCGCGGGCCCCATCTCGGCGCCCTTCAGGATCAGCGCGATCAGCGGGATCAGAACGATGAGCGTCAGATACAGGAGTGTCGTGCCAAGGCTCAGCGTGAACCCCGGCAGGACGCGCCTGGCGCGGATGGGCGCGCGAGGGCGGGCGGCCGTGGCCGTCATTGGCCCACGAACACGCGGTCGAGCCGCGCGCCTTCGGCGAAATGCTCGCGCTGGATCGCCTCCCAGCCGCCGAAGGCGTCCTCGGCGGTCACCAGCTCCACCTCGGGCAGGCTGTCGGCGAACTCGGCGGCCACATCCTCGTCGGTCACGCGGTAGAAGTGTCCGGCGAGGATGCGCTGCGCCTCGGGGGTGTAGAGCCATTCGAGATAGGCGGTGGCGACCTCCGTGGTGCCGTTGCGCGCGGCCACATCGGCCACGACCGCGACGGGGAAGGCGGCGAACAGGCTGATCGACGGCGTCACCCGCTCCAGCCCCTGCTCGGCATAGGCCTCGGCGATGCCGCCGGTTTCGGCCTCGAAGGTCACCAGCACATCGCCGAGGCCGCGCTCGGCGAAGCTCTGGGTGGCGCCGCGCCCGCCGGTGTCGAAGACCGGCACATTGTCGAAGATCGCCTTGACGAAGGCCTCGGCCGCATCCTCGTCGCCGTCGTTGTGGGCCAGCGCATAGGCGAAGGCCGCAAGGTAGGTATAGCGCGCATTGCCGCTCGTGCGCGGGTTGGGAAAGATCACGGTGACATCGTCGCGCGCCAGATCGTCCCAGTCCTGGATGTCCTGCGGGTTGCCCTCGCGCACGAGGAAGGCGGGCAGCGAGAAATAGGGCGAGGCGCCGTTGGGCAGGAGGTCGCGCCAGTCCTCGGGCAGCGCGCCGCCGCGCGCCAGCACGTCGATGTCGGTCTCCTGGTTGAAGGTCACGACATCGGCCGACAGCCCCTCGAGGATCGCGCGGGCCTGCCGGGACGAGCCGCCGTGGCTCATGTCGATTGAGACGCTGCGGCCCGTGGTCGCCTGCCAGTGCTCGGCAAAGGCGGGGTTGAGCGCCTCGAACAGCTCGCGCGCGATGTCGTAGCTGACGTTCAGCAGGCGGTCCTGCGCACCGACGGGGGTGGCGAGGGTCAGGGCCAGGGCAGCGGCGAGGGCGGTGCGGGTCATCGAGTGGCCTCCAGCTTGAGGGATTCGGGCAGTTTCAGGCGTTCGGGATCCCGGGCGGGCGCGGCGCGGCGCTCGGACGGAAAGACGGTGCCGGCCTCGATGCGCAGGCGCACGCCCGCGCCTTCGGTCAGGCTTGCGGCGTCGGCGGCGCGGCGGGGCACATCGGTCTCGGCCTCGGCGCCGTCGGGCCCGCGCAGGATCAGCCGCAGATGGGCGCCGTTGGAGGTGCGCCCGGCGATCCGCCAGGGCGCGCCGGGATCGGCCACGGGGGTGATGTCCTCGGGGCGGACGAACAGGTCCGCCGCGCCGTCGCGCACCGGCCGGCGCGGCAGCGCGCTCAGGTCCAGCCCCGCGCCCTCGGCCCGGCCGGCGTGCATGGTGACCGGCAGTTCGACCGTGGCCCCCATGAAGCGCGCCACGAAGGGCGAGGCGGGGTGGTCGTGGATGTCGTCGGCATGGCCGACTTGCTCGATCTGGCCCGCGCCCATGACCACCACGCGGTCCGCGAGCTCGAACGCCTCCTCCTGGTCGTGGGTCACGAAGATGGTGGTGGAGCCGGTCGCGTCATGCACCCCGCGCAGCCAGCGCCGCAGGTCGCGCCGGATCGCGGCGTCCAGCGCGCCGAAGGGCTCGTCCAGCAGCAGCACCTTGGGCTCGATCGCCAGCGCCCGCCCCAGAGCCACACGCTGACGCTGCCCGCCCGACAACTGCGCAGGGTAGCGGTCGGCCAGATGCGCGATCTGCAGGAAATGCAGCAGCTCGTCGACCTTGGCCGCTATCGCGGCCTTGCCCGGACGTTCGCGCCGCGGGCGAACCGTCAGCCCGAAGGCGAGGTTGTCGCGTACGCTCATGTGGGGAAACAGCGCGTAGTGCTGGAAGACGAAGCCGATGCGCCGGTCGCGGGCGGCAAGGCCCAGCCAGTCGGCGCCGTCGACCTCCAGCCGCCCGGCATCGGGCCATTCGAGCCCGGCGATGATCTTCAGAAGCGTGGTCTTGCCCGAGCCAGACGGGCCGAGCAGGGCGACAAGCTCGCCCTTCTCCACCTCCAGTTCGAGCCCGTGCAGGACATGCGTCCGCCCGAACCGTTTGGTCAGTCCCGATATGCCGATGGACATGGCCGTGCCTTTCTCAATCAAGCCGATGGGTTAGGGAGCGCTCCGCCGGGCCGCAAGCCGGCCGCGGAGGCCGCCCTGCCGCGGAGCCCGGCGGATGTTCCGCGCCGCAGCGAGGGCAGCCGACGGGGTCGGCGGTGGACCGCCCGGGACGGGCCGATGACCCGGTTCGGAGCGATGAAGTCGAACATATTTCTTATTTTTCGGACCATGCCACCTCATCCGGGATTTTATGCCGGATCGAGAAGGGGGTTCGAGAGCCGGGCGGCCTGCTGGCGGATGTCCGGGACCTCCGTGACCTCCCGGAAGCCGGGGCGGCTGACGGGGCCAAGGGCCACGACCCCCGGAAGCGGCGTGCCGTCCGGGCGCAGCACGCGGGCGAGGCCGTCCACCGCCAGCCCGAGGCGCAGCGGGTCCGGATGGGCCAGCCCCTCGGCGAGCAGCCGTCGGATCACCGGGGCGGCATGGCGCCCGGGGTCGCGGCGGATCCCGCAACAGTCGAGGACGTGACCGAAGCGGCGGACCTCGTCGGTCGCAGCGCTCGTGGGGCGCAGGCGCACCGCGATGGTCCCGTCGGGCCCGCGCGCGGCGCCGAGGAAGGCCGCGCGCCGCAGCAGCACCCGACCGTCTGCCCGGGCCGTCTCCAGCCGCGCGGCCGAGGCCGGCGGCAGGCGGTGGCGGTGGACCTCCCACCAGCTGCGGGCGTGGCTCAGGAAGCGGGCGCGGGCGTCGGTGTCCAGCGCCTGCCACAGCCGCTGCACATGGGGCCGCAGCCCGCCCACCACCGGGCGCCAGTCGCCGCCCTGCGCCTCGGTCTCGGCCAAGCGCCGGCGCATCCGGCGCAGGGTCGCGCTGACCGGCGGGCCCGGCGGCAGTTCGCCGTCGCCCAAGGCCAGCGGGGCCGCATCGGCATGGGGTTGCGGCAGCATTCCGCGGCGCGAGACCGCCTCGATCCGGCCCCGATGGCCGGCGTCGAGCAGGTTGAGGACCTGATCGACCATGGTCAGCCCGGTGCCCACAATCAGCGCATCCGCGTCCGGGTCGGGCCGCGCACCGTCCCCCCAGGGCTGCGAGACCGCGCCGCCGGGGTCGGCCTGCGGCAGGGCATGGCCGGTGGCGAGCACCACATGGTCGGCCGAGAGCACCTGCCCGCCGGCCAGATGCACCGCCACGCCATGCGGCCCGGGCACCAGCCGGACGGCCTCGGCCTGCAGACGGATCAGCCGGTCGCGGCCCTCGGTCCCTGCCAGCGTCTCGGCCAGATACCGGCCATGAAGGGCGCGCGCCACGAAGTCGGACGGGCTGGCCATGGGGTCGCGCCCCGCCCGCAGCCATTCGACGAAGTGGTCAGGTTCGTCGGCATGGGCCGACATGTTCGACACCCGCGTGTTCAACAGATGGGCCGAGCCGTGGCGCAGAAGGCGCAGCGTCACCAGGACACCGCTGGCACCGCGGCCGATGACGACCACGCGCGCCGCGGCAGTCCCCCGGCGGCCGGCCGTCGCGAACCCCGGCTTCAGTTCCATCTGCGACCTCCGTCACGCAGGGCCGGGAACCGGCGGCGGGCTGTGGTCTGACCGCGCCGGGGCGCGACGGCCATGCCAGGGCCGATGAACGACCGCAGCGGATCGGGCGCGCGGTGGCGGCCCCGGGCGGGGGGTGTGAGGGTCATCGCGGTCTCCCTGTCCTGATGCGGATGTCTTGCAGCCTCGGCATGCCGTTCTCCGGTCAGGGTCCGTGGCCGACCCTGCCGCCGGTTCAGACGGTCGTGATGTCGATGGGCAGCGCTGTCGTGGCCCGCATCCGCTCCATCGAGAATTTCGAGATCACGCTGCGGCAGGGCAGCCGCCGGGTGAGCTCGAGATAGAAGGCGTCATAGGCCTGCATGTCGGGCACCACGACCTTCAGCAGATAATCCACCTCGCCGGCCATGCGGTGCAGCTCCATGACCTCTGGATAGTCCGAGATGACCTCGGCGAAGGCCTCGCGCCAGGCGGCGGTGTGGTCGGTGGCCGCGATCTCCACGAAGACCGTCAGCGCGAGGCCGATCTTCTCGGCCGAGACCAGGGCCACTCGGCCGGTGATCACGCCCGCGGACTCGAGCTTCTGCACGCGCTTCCAGCAGGGGGTCTGCGACAGTCCCACGCGCTCGGCCAGCTGCGCGATGGGCAGGGTCGCATCGCGCATCAGCTCGTGCAGGATCCGGCGGTCGATCCGGTCGAAGCCATGATTGGTCATGGCAGGATCACTGCTCGGCGGTCGCGGGCGGCCATGTCACTGCCCACGTCACTGGCCCACGAATATCCGGTCGAACACACCGCCTTCGCCGAAATGCCTGGCCTGCACCTCGGCCCAGCCGCCGAAATCCTCGATGGTCAGCCGTTCGAGGTCGGGGAAGCGCGCGATGTCCTCGGGGTCGGCCTCGGACAGGTCCCAGGCCCGGTAGAAATGCCGCAGCGCCATGGCCTGCGCCGGTGGCGAATAGAGCTGCTCCAGATAGGCTTCGGCCAGCGGGCGGGTGGCGTCGGTCAGGTTGCCCTCGACCAGGGCCACCGGCGGCTCGGCCAGCACCGAGACGGAGGGCACCACGATCTCGAACCGGTCCGCACCGAACTCGGCGATGGACAGGAAGGCCTCGTTCTCCCAGGCCAGCAGCACATCGCCGATGCCGCGCTCGGTGAAGGACATCGTCGAGCCCCGCGCGGCGGTGTCCAGCACCGGGACATTGCCATAGAGCGCGTCGACAAAGGCCTCGGGGTCGCGCCCGTTGCGCTCGGCATAGCCCCAGGCGGCGAGGTAGTTCCACCGCGCCCCGCCACTGGTCCTCGGGTTGGGGGTGATCACCGCCACGTCGTCGCGGATGAGATCGTCCCAGTCGGTGATGCCCAGCGGGTTGCCCGCCCGGACCAGGAACACGATGGTCGAGGTGTAGGGCGAGGAGTTATGCGGCAGCCGGGTCTGCCAGTCCTCCGGCAGAAGCCCCGCCTGGGTGGCGATCGCGTCGATGTCGCCCGCCAGCGCCAGCGTCACCACCTGCGCGGGCAGGCCGTTGATCACCGCCCGGGCCTGCGCGCCCGAACCGCCATGCGAGGTCTGCAGCCGCGGCGCCGGGTTGCCCTGGGCCACCCACCAGTCGGAGAACCAGGCGTTGTATTCGGTGTAGAACTCGCGCGTCGGGTCGTAGCTGACGTTCAGCAGCGTCTGGGCCGAAGCCGCCTGCGGACCCGCGGCCAGCGCCGCGAGGCCCAGGATTGTGCCCGCCAGCGCCCCCCTCCAGCCATGGGCCGCGGGGCGACGCGACTGGACGGGGCGGCCTGTCACATGCCTGCCCCCCGCCTCGATCACGAGACGGCCATCGGGCAGCTGCGCAACCAGCGGGCCCTGCGCAAGGATGTGGGAGGCAACGGAAATCGTTTGGATCATCGGAGCGGCTCCTGTTTCGGGGGGCGACGCGGCCTCGGCCAGCAGTGGGCGGTGCGTCAGGAAGGGGGCGGTCATCGCGGCCTCCGGGGGGAGGCGGGATGGCGCACGTGGGTCGGGTCGCCCGCCTGCGTCGGGGCGGGCGCGGCCTTGACCGGACCCGGTGCGCGCGGGGCATCCACAAGTGTTGCGCAGCCCATCGCATGGGCCATGCCGGCCAGCATGTCGTCGGCGCCGGCGGGGTGGATCAGGGGAGTGCGGGGGCGTGCGAACATCTCGTCCTCCTGTCGGCGGGGAGGCGTCGTGCCTCCATGACCAGTATCACGACAGAGATGATCGAGAATTGCAAAGGAATAATCACGTCAAAATTTGTCGTGAAAGTAGATGAGGATTCTACAGCCGGGAGAGCGCCCGGGGTTGCAGCGAACTGCCTGCAGGACCGGGCGGCTCCACCCCCCGATTCTGTCCTCGAGCCCCCACGCCTCCCCTTCGCCGGGTCGGCGTCGACGACCGCAGCTCCCACCCTGATCATGCCTTTTTCGGGCGATCCGGTCGACGGTCACCCACACGGCGACGGTAGTCGGGCGCGCCCTCCCGGCAGGAAGGCGACGCGGTACCGCAGGGGGCTCAGGCGCCGACGTGGCGGGTTGCACCCACGGCATCGGCCGCGCCGGGATCATCCACGAGGTCGGCCAGCGTCAGCGAATCGAGGAGCAGGAGGTAGGACCAGAAGACCTCGCCAAAAACCTTCCGCAGCCGGCAGGTCGCCTCGTCGGGGCAGTCTTCGCAGCGCTGGTAGGCCCGCCGCGACAGGCACGGGAGCGGCGCGATCGGCCCGTCGATCAGCCGCATCAGCGCACTGAGGGACACCTCGCGCGGCTCCTTGATCAGCACATAGCCCCCATGCCGCCCCCGCACCGAAGCGATGAAGCCCGCGTTGCGGATCTCCAGCAGGATGTGCTCCAGAAACCGCTTGGGGGTGCCCGACCGCGTGGCGATCTCCTCGATCCGCAGCGGCCGCCCGTCGCCTGCCCGCTCGACCGCAAGCTCCATCAGCGCCTTGAGGGCATACTTCATCTTCTGCGTGATCATGTCCCTGAATACGCACGGCGACACGGCCACTCAACAGAAATCACGCCAAAGTTCATCGACTAAAAAGAGGTCGCTCCAAGGCCCGTTCCTCGCCAGAACAGCGACAGGGATGATGGATGTCACTGAGAGCTGACCCAGCAGCAGTCGGAATCGTCACTGAGAACTGACCCATGTGGACCCTTGCCCCTGACGGAGTTCGTCGGGGCGCCGCCGCCAGCTTCATGGGGGAGCGCGTCGGCGCCCCCATGGCCACTGCGCTCGGTGTCGGGGCGCTCGGGGGTGGCCGAGGACAGGTCCTGCAGGCAGGCCTCGAGCCAGGGCCGCAGGGCCTCGACGATGGGCTTCGAGAGCTTCTGGCGGACGGCCCGGCGCGTGGCCGGGTCCCGGCCGCGGATTTCCTTCTCGATGGCATGGAGGGAGGCGATGCGGGCGATCATCTCGTCGCAGATCGGCGAGGGCGTGTCCTGGCCGAACTGGACGAAGCGGCGCCGCCAATGGCTCCAGCAATGCGCCATTGTGCGCCATCGGTTCGAGCAGTTGCCAGCGAGGGCGCCATCGGTCCGAGCCCCGCTGGCGACGGCGCATGCCAGCGCCCAGGGCTTCGAGGTCTTCTTCGGGTCACCGACCTCGGCGACGGCAGGGCGTTGTTCTCGGCCATCGACAGGACCAACGGCCGCGAGCTCTGGATCACCGACGGCACCTCGGGCGGCACACGGCTGGTGCGCGGCATCAACCCCGGGTCCGACGGCAGTGATCCGCGTCTCTTCACCCCGATCGGCGACGGTCGGGCCTTCTTCACCGCCGACGACGGGGTCAACGGGCGCGAGCTGTGGGTGACCGACGGCACCCGCGAGGGTACCTGGCAGCTGGCCGATGTCCGCGAGGGTCCCGACAGTTCCGGGCCGGGGCGGTTCACCCTGTTGCGCATCCTCGCGCCGGAGGCGCCGTCGATCAGGCCGGTGGCCGGGGACGATGTCATCGACGCCGCCACGCTGGCCGCGGGCCTGACGGTTGCCGGCACCGCCGAGCCGGGAGTCGCGGTGACGGTCACCTTCGGCGGCGCCACCCGCACCGCCACCGCCGGCGAGGACGGCGCCTGGTCGGTGCGCTTCGGCCCGGGCGCGCTTCCCGGCGACGGCATCGCCCCCCTCGAGGCCGTCGCGACCAACGCCTCGGGCGGCGTCAGCGCGCCGGCCACGCGGGAGGTGACCATCGATTCCACCCTCGGCGTCACGCGCATCGGCATCCCCGGCCCCGACGCGCTGGAGGGCACCGACGGCAACGCTCGGCTGGAGGGGCGCGGCGGCGACGACACGCTGATCGGCGGGCGCGGCCGCGACCTTCTGCGCGGCGGCGAGGGCGACGACATGCTCCGCGGCGGCCCGGGCCGGGACACGCTGATCGGCGGGCCCGGGGGCGACTCCATGATCGGCGGCGCCGGCGCCGACACCTTCGGGTTCCGGCGCGGCCACGACAGCGCCAGCATCCGCGACTTCAACCCCGGCAAGGGCGACAGCCTGCAATTCGGCGCGAACCTCCTCGGCTCGGCCGGCACCGGCCAGCAGGCGGTCGACAGCTTCGCCGTGGTGAACGCCCTGGGCAACACCGTGCTCGACTTCGGCGGCGGCGACCGGCTGGTGCTGCGCAACTTCACCGAGCTTGCGGCGCTGGCGGACAGCATCGAGATCGCCTGACCGACCCGGCGGACGCGCCTGCGGTCCCGGCGCCTCTCGAACAGCCGCCCCGCAGGACTGCGCTGTCGCACCTTTGGCAGTCTGCCTTCGCCCATTGCAATGGTGCAGCAAGGTGTTCGGCAGGGAGCCGCCGCATGTGCCGGAGGGGTTGGCGATGGCCTCCCGGTCGGGCTGAACCTTGTCGTGGACGAGGCTCGAAGCGGGAGGGTCCGAGCAGCTGTCCTGTCCGTGTGTCAGATGTGGATCAAGCGCCTCGCAGGCTCCCACCCGCTGGCACTGCCCGCCCGGCGCGTCGCCCGGGCAAGGGCCACGGTCTCCGGCGGTGCGTCCCTCAGGCAGTGGACAGGGCCATCTGCCAGAAGCCGACCTCGAGCCGGGTGGCCGTGGCGAAGCGGTGGGCAAGCGCCCCGGCGCGGGGCAGGGTGGTCCAGTCGGGGCCCAGACGATGCTCCAGCGCGCCGTCGATCAGCGCGCCCACGTCGTGGCACAGGGTCTGGTATTCGGGACCGCCATAGGTCTCGATCCAGTCGGCATAGGGGCCGCCCGAGCCCGCCAGTCGGGCGCCGATCTCGCCATAGCCCAGCACGCAGGGCGCCAGCGCCGCCATCAGGTCGAGGAAATCGCCGGAATAGCCGGCCTCCAGCACATAGCGGGTGTAGGCGAGGTTGGCGGGCGCCTCCTCGGTGGCCTCCAGCGCGGCCGCGTCGATCCCTTCGCGGGCGCAGATCTGGACGTGCAGCGGCATCTCGTGATGCACCAGCGCATGCAGCGTGGCCGAGGCCGCCTGCATCTCGGCCAGGCTGTCGGCCTTGGCCGCCGCCAGCGCCCAGGCGCGCGAGAAATGGATCAGGAAGACGTAATCCTGCCGCAGGTAGTGCAGGAAATGCGCCGGCGGCAGGTCGCCCCGCCCCAGCGCCTCGACGAAGGGGTGGCGGGTATAGGCGTCCCAGTCGGGCGCCGCCGCGCGCCAGAGGGCAAAGGCGCGGCCATAGGCGGGGGGCGGGGGGGCTGTGGATGTCATCGGGGCACCTTTCAGGCGTTGAGGGAGAGGAGGGCGATCTCGCCCGGCCAGCGGGCGCGCAGGGTCTGGCCGGCGTTGTGGGCGCGCAGGCCGGTGGCGCAGGCGAGGACCACGCGGGCGCCCGCGGGGGGGTGCAGGGT
>Ga0213835_100660_pt1 | contig 29267 bp, 17 predicted proteins | sample SWPATP01_FD_160576 | JGI IMG/M metagenome (GOLD analysis project Ga0213835, IMG submission 160576) | Coastal seawater microbial communities from Marineland, Florida, United States - SWPA TP0 #1 | ecosystem: Environmental > Aquatic > Marine > Coastal | place: USA: Florida | collected 2016-08-05 | reverse complement strand
GTGTTTATTTGTTTATATCTGTTATAGAAACTCACCTTTCGCTCCAATTAGCCTGCTAAGAATGCTATAAACTCTGTGAAACTCTGCGTACACTGTGGTTTATTTTTTATACGGCGATTGAATATTGAAATTGAAGATTGGCGAGTGATTATTGAAAATTAGCCAGTTAATTCGACCACAAATACCTTAGCGACATTGTAGCTATCATTTTGAGTTTTGAGTACGCTTCGAAAAGTCAATTAAGAACCACCGAGATTCTATTTTTTAAGTCAAATTTTAGATTTTTTTGTTACCTTTTAGAAGTTAATTAAATCGGCATAAGCCAGATTCCGAAGGAGCACTTACACCTAGTGTGGGTAGCTCCTTCATTGTGTAATAAAGTGGATCAATAGGTCGTTTTGACTTTTTAATGATACAGCTGAGCTCAATTAGTTTTTCCCAATTCCGAATCCACATCCCCTCTCTTGCATCTGGGAAATCAGACCTACTAATCAGTACATCAATAGCCTTAATACAGATTTTGAAATCGCTTTTCTAAATGCTATATTCAAATGTTGACTATTATAATATAATAGTTGTTTTATTTTGTGTGTTAATGTATCCTCTAAATTTTATTCACTGTTATGCAAAAAAAACGAGTTATCATTATTGGCGCTGCGGGGCGCGATTTCCATAATTTTAATACCTATTATCGCAACAATGAAGCCTACGAGGTAGTTGCGTTTACTGCTGCTCAAATCCCGGATATTGATGGAAGAAAATACCCTTCTGAGTTAGCCGGCAAACATTATCCGGATGGAATTCCTATTTACAGTCAGGATGAACTTCCTGAGTTAATCAAAAAATTGAATGCCGATATCTGCGCATTTTCTTACAGCGATGTCTCTTATAATGAAGTGATGTCCGTAGCAGCAGTTGTGAACACTGCCGGGGCTGACTTCCTGCTCATTGGTCCAAAAGATACCATGATTAAGAGTACCAAACCCATAATTGCCATAGGTGCAACCCGAACCGGCTGCGGTAAAAGTCAGACTTCACGCAGAGTTATTGAAGCACTCATGGAAATGGGAAAGAAAGTGGTCGCCATTCGTCATCCGATGCCTTACGGGAATTTGGTCGCCCAAAAAGTTCAACGTTTCGCCACGGTAGATGACCTTCAAAAACACGAGTGTACCATTGAAGAGATGGAAGAATATGAGCCTCACGTTGTACGTGGTAATGTAATATATGCCGGTGTTGATTATGAGGCCATCATCAGAGAAGCTGAAAAGGAAGCCGATGTTATTGTTTGGGATGGGGGAAATAATGACTTCCCATTTTACACCCCTGATTTGATGATTACGATTGTAGATCCTCATCGTCCGGGACACGAACTTAGCTACTATCCCGGTGAAACGACCCTGCGCATGGCCGATGTAGTCGTAATTAACAAAATGGATAGTGCCGGTCCTGATGGAATACAGCAAGTTCGGGAGAACATCGCACGAGTAAACCCTAAAGCGATTGTGGTGGATGCGGCTTCTCCGCTAAGTGTTGACAAACCTGAAGTTATTAAAGGGAAGCGTGTTCTTGTGGTGGAAGATGGCCCCACACTTACACACGGGGAAATGAAAATTGGTGCCGGAACCGTAGCTGCTCAAAAGTATGGAGCCATTGAATTTGTCGATCCGCGCCCTTATTTGGTTGGAAAACTTAAAACAACCTTTGAGCACTATCCTGAAATCGGAGCTGTATTACCGGCTATGGGCTATGGCAAACAGCAAATGCAGGATTTGGAATCAACTATCAGAAACACTGATTGTGATGCAGTGGTCATTGGCACGCCTATTGATTTATCCCGTGTAATTAAGATTGACAAACCTTTCGTTAAGGTGGGATATAATCTTCAGGAAATTGGGCATCCTACCCTTGCGGGAATATTGGAAGAGTTTTTTGATGGGAAGTAGGGAGTGGGATTAATAATTGAATATTGATTATTGAATATTGAACCCACTCCGAAAAGTCAATTTTTGAACCACAAAGCCACAATGACACGAAGATTCACAAAGGTAAGTTATTGTTTTTTTGGGGTATTCATTGGAATTTTATCTGCTTTGAAGAGATGGATGTATGCAGATTTACGAGGTTTGATTTTTGGGGCATCAAAGCAAGTGGTGTGGTTTAGCCGCGATTTAGTTGTTGCGGCTTAACGCCATATTGCTCCTCAAATAATTTCGAGAACCATGAGGCTTTTTGGAATCCTGATTGGAATGCGATTTCATCTAAACTCAGCCCCGGATTTGCAAGAATTAGCTCACGGGCGAATCTAAGTTTTACCTCACGAACAAATTTAGCCGGTGTCAATCCTGTTTCCATTTTGATGTATCGGTACAGGCTACTACGACTCATATTTAAGGCATCTGCCACTGTTTCAGCCGTCAATTCCATTTCGGTGATGTGCTCATAAATATACTGCGCAGCTTTACTTACATCAGAAACGGCCTGATCAACTTCCTTGGTTTTACCCGCCATCTGAATCTGAATCTGCTTTCTTGCGGTAAACTTTTCGAGTGAATTTTGGATTCTTAGCAGTAACTCTTCAGGGACAAACGGTTTTGTGACATAATCAACCACGCCAAGTCTCAATAATTCCAATTTATCATCAACAAAGGTTTTTGCAGTGAGAATAATCACCGGAATGGTTCGCAACAGTTTGTCTCCTGCCATTCGCTTGGTGAGTTCAATTCCATCAAGTTTCGGCATCATCAAATCGGAAATAACGATATCCGGTTGCCACGTTTTCATGATTTCAAGTGCCTGAAGTCCGTCAATCGCCACTTTAATTTCACCCAATTCCTGAATGATTCTTTCCACATAAGCGCGCATATCACGGTTATCTTCCACCAACAAAATTTTCCAGGATTCACCGCCCGAATCAGGAGTTGCCCCCGGTAACGACTCAATCGTTGCCTCCGCCTGAATCACTTCTTTGATTACCGGTGCTTCAATCAAATCAGGGCTTGCCGAACTGACCGGAATTTCAAACACAAAACGGCTGCCTTTTGTTTTCTTGCTGTCCAAATGGATTTCAGCATTCATTTTCCGTGCCAACTTTCGGCTTAATTCAAGCCCAATCCCCATCCCCTCCTGATAGGGTAAGTTTTCATTTCGGATGCGATGGAAACGATTGAATATCGACTCCGCATACTCTGCCGCAATCCCCGGACCGGAATCTTCGACCGTTACCCTGAAATTCGCTTCATCCGACTCAATCGTAACAATTACACTGCCTTCAACCGGAGTAAATTTGATAGCGTTATGGATGAGGTTGTTCAAAATCGTTTCAAGCTTGTCAGGATCGGCATCAACTATTGTATCTTTTGAGGTGATACGGACTTCAAAAAACTGCTTTTTTGAATCAGCCAAAGAACGGAAACTTTCGGCAATCCTGCGCACCAAAGGCTCGGCATGCAAAGTTTCAGACTGCACCGTAAGGATTTGATTATCATATTTGGTGATATCAATAATCTGATTAATCATTTGCCCTAATCGCCTGATATTTCTTTTGATGACATCAATATCCTGCTTGTCGGCTTTTCCGGCGGCAAGGTCTTTATCCACCTTATCCATCAATCCCTGACTAATGGTTATGGGCGTACGAAATTCATGAGTGATATCGGCGAACAACCGGGTTCGCATGCGTTCTGACTCCCGAAGTTTTTCGGATTGTTGCGATATGATTTCACGGTCTTCTTCTGCCTTAACTTTCTGCGATTCAATTTCTTTGGTTCGCACTTTTACGGTTTCTTCCAACTCTGCCTGACGCTTTTCAAGAGTCGCAGTTCGCAAACGCACGATACCCATCACCCCAAAAATGGCCAATAATCCATAAAACAAAAACGCCCAAATGGAAGCGTACCACGGTGGCGCAATCCGAAATGCAAAGGAGGCTTCCTCCCCCAACTGATTGTAAATATCGAACGTGCGAACCCTGAATTCATATCTGCCGGCAGAGAGATTTGTGAACTCCCGTCGCAATTCCTGTGTGCGTTCTGACCAATCATCATCAAAGCCAACTAATTTGGTTTGGAACCAACGGTACCGTTTAGGCAGATGCGAGGTGCTTCCCCATGCAAAACGAATTGGGAAACGGGTAAATGGCAATGACTCAGAATACGTGAAATTTCTTGGTGCACCGGCGCCACTGATGAGCGAATCAACCGCATAGTGCACACTGCTGATGAGTGCATGTCCGGGCGCAGGTATTTCATGGAGGCGGGTTAAATCAAACCGACTGAGCATAAATGGAGTGATTACATATACATCATCGGGAGTTGGCGACAAAAAACGATGAATATTTTGATACGGTCCGTGCCGGCGAAATGGTTGCGAAACCCAGGTGTAAGGCGGTTCTGATGTGAGATCGAGGAACCCAAGCCGAATTCCATTTAAGTCAATCCACAAACGATCAAAAGCATCCTCATCAACCGGCCACGAACGTCTGTCGGAGTCCATGTAGGCGTTCTTATGGCGATCAAGTGGGAAAAATCGTTGCTGCTCCGGATCAAAATAATGGTTTCCGATAAATGTGATGTACAGAATTTCATTCCCTTTGCGGAAAGAATAATTGTAATTCCCATCCGGCACACCGTGTTCTGAGGTATAGACTTCTTTTGATGCAATTTGGATGTCGCTTCCCTCTCCATCGAGCGTCACATACATAAATGTGCGACCCGTTCCAAACCATAAGCCTCCATCAGCATCTTCATGAACCGTGACCAAGCGCGCATCAAGGTTGAATTGAGCTTCTCGGGTGATAAATCGACCATCATCATCCAATCTAAAAATCTTAAGCCACGGTCCGTTTACACCATACATTCGGTTTGGATGAACTCGGGAAAACTCCACATCATACATCGAGTAAGGATATACCCTCGAAACCTGATCCCCTACCACCTGATACATTCCGGCAGCTGACAGAGCAAAAAGTCGGTTCCCGTTGTCTGATCGAATATTGACAATGCGCCCCGTGCCTTCAATCAAGGTTTGCCAACTTTGTTCGGCTCCATCCCACCGATAAATCCCTGTTGTGGCGATATACAGATTGCCATTATGGCTCACCATTTCATTGGAGCGACCGGGAGCCTGCTGTTCACCACGCAAAACACGGAACGGACTTGCATACTCAATCATGGAAATCCCCACCGGAGAACCCGCCCAAACAGACCCATTACTATCCTCAAACAGGTAACTTTTGGTATTAGCGGACAACCCATGTTCATTGGTCATGTGATACCGGAGTGAACCGTCTCTGTTTATAAAAAAGACGCCATCAGCACCGGTTGTGGCCGCAAAAGAACCATCACGAGTCTCGATGATTCGGTTAAATTCCTGATTTCTGTTTGCCTGAATCCCATTGGGATTGCGGAGTATCCATTCTTCGGTTTCGGTATGAAAATCAAGCAGATAGCCTTGGCGAGTGAATGCCAAAACGGAATTACCCTCATCAAAAACTCCGGCAACAGCTCCATATTGGGATGGATAAGCAACCATCTCGAATCCATGCTCATCCCCCCTAACCAAACCGTGGCCACGGACATACATCCAAATTCCCATCTGAGTTGGATTAACGGAGTAGATGTAACCGCCATGATTGAAAATATTTCGGGAATCCTGTCCATCCCAAATCAACAATTGCGTTTCCATTCGGATGAGGATGTCATCATTCCAACGCAGGAGCTCGTCAATGCGTGGCCATGTGAATTCCTGCATAGAATGTTCAGCCGTTAAATCAACGAATTCATACACATTGCGCTCATTTACGGTGATGTAGCCAAAGAAGGAATCCGCGCCGGCATACATTCGTTTTCGCTTCTCATGCCAATTCATGGCAATAATCTGCTGACTCGTCAGAAATGAAAGTCGTTGCCAGTTATTGCCATCATATATCTGCACTCCATGAACCAAATTCCCGAAATAAATCACCCCACGGTCATCCTCAGCAGCTTGATAAGTTTGTCCTGCACCTATATAATCGCCCTGATTGGTAAACGTGGTTACCTCAGGAAAACCACGCGGCCATTCCGTTGTAATTTGTGACACAGCCTCAGTCACAAATAAAGTGGCAAGTACTAAACTTAAAATAAATTGGGATTTAACGCCCATGAAGTAAAAAATCAGTTCATTTTTCAACTGTCAAAATAACTGAAAAAAGGAATGGATTACAATTTTTTTGAGTAAGTATAACGAAATGAAGTTATTAAAGTATTTAGTTTCTTGGTTGAATCAAAAGCTATTCAACGACAAACCAACTAAACCCATTTTGAAAAAAATCAATTTTTGCCCAATATTAGTCTAAAGAATACCCAATCTAATGTATGCAATTCAAAAGTAGTCGAAACATGTTACATCAATTAGTCAATAGACAATATTCGATCGCCATTAGCCAATTCACAATTTCCCGACTTTTATGTAATTTGAATTTAGAGCCTGCTCCGAAAAGTTAATAATCACTAAGTCTCGAAGACACGGAGGTTCACAAAGTTTAGTTATTGTTTTTACGTTTATATAAACGAAGTTTGTATAACTAATTTTGTAAATCGGATTAATCGGAGTGGACTCACTTTATTATTTTTGAATTAATTAACTATTTCGAAACTTAATGCACCATTTACCTAAATACAGCATACCAAAAGATACCAAAATCGGGCATGTACATTTAAAAGTATCAGACATACAGAAAGCCTTAGATTTTTATTGTGGACTTTTGGGTTTTGAACTAACTATGAACTATGGCGAAGATGCCGCATTTATTTCGGCAGGTGGATACCATCATCACATAGGACTTAATGTTTGGTTTAGTAAGAATGGATCGGCAGCTCCTATTAACTCTACCGGACTTTTTCATGTAGCCCTTCTTTATCCAAATAGAAAAGATTTAGCTACAATTCTTCAACGCTTAATAGATGCCGGTTATCCCATTACAGGAGCTTCTGACCATGGTGTATCCGAAGCGTTATACCTTAATGATCCTGATGGAAATGGCTTGGAATTATATTGGGATAGGCCAAAAGAGCAATGGCCTGTAAATTTAGATGGAAGTTTAGCTATGTTTACTAAAACTTTGAATGTTGCAGACTTGATGAGTGAGCTGGGATAAAAAAAAATAGCCACTCACAATTCCTCATGAGTGGCTGTAAATACAAAATTATGAAAACTTTGTACGTTGTGCGCTCGGGAGGATTCGAACCCCCAACCTTCTGATCCGTAGTCAGATGCTCTATCCAGTTGAGCTACGAGCGCTGAATTTTTGACAGACTTAAATATAACAACTTTTTTTCTCGAAAGAAATACGTTAATTACATTTCGTTTATTTTTATTTTGAGTGAACCTTCTTCCAAATTAAACTAAAGCTATGAACAAAAAGCATTTCGAAACGAACGCAATTCGTACTCAAACAGAGATTACATCTCAAAAAGAGCATAGTACTCCATTATTCCTTACTTCCAGTTTTCGCTTTTCTGATGCTGAAGAAATGCGGGCCTTATTCGCCAATGAAATAGAAGGGAACATTTATTCGAGATATTCAAATCCAAATACTAACGAGCTTATTGAAAAAATCTGTGGTATGGAGGGAACTGAGGCCGCATTTGCTACTGCAACAGGTATGGCTGCTGTTTTTGCGAGTATTGCTGCTTTCCTAAATCAGGGAGACCACATTATAGTTTCGCGGGCAGTTTTTGGCTCCACGCATCAGATCCTCACTCAAATTTTACCGAAATGGGGAATTTCGCACACGTATGTAGATCCGGTTGATGTCACTTCATGGAGACCTTTTATCAAACCAGAGACGAAGATGATTATACTGGAAACGCCATCAAATCCGGGCTTAAAATTAACAGACTTGGCTGAAGCCGGAAAAATTGCTAAAGAACACGGAATTTTGTTAAACGTAGATAATTGTTTTGCCACCCCTTATTTACAGAGCCCAATTGAGTTTGGAGCTGATATTGTAACACACTCGGCTACCAAATACCTAGATGGTCAAGGGAGAGTTTTAGGAGGAATTATTGCCGGTAGAAAAGAATTAATTGAGAAAGTCATCTTCTTTTGCAGACATACCGGGCCTGCAATGAGTCCCTTCAATGCATGGGTAATATCAAAAAGCCTTGAAACATTGGCGGTTAGAATGGAGCGACATTGTAGTAATGCGCTTGAAATTGCACGTTTTCTTGAAACTCAAGTCCAGCATGTTTCAAAAGTCATTTATCCATTTTTGAGTAACCATCCACAGTATTTATTAGCAAAAAGACAAATGAAACTTGGCGGAGGTATTGTTAGTTTTGAACTTAAAGGGGGATTGGATGCAGGGCAAAAATTCCTGAATAATCTGAAAATGATTACGCTCTCATCTAATCTAGGAGACACGCGTAGTATTGCAACTCATCCTGCAAGTAGTACACATTCAAAACTTTCGGAAGATGAGCGCCTCGCAGTTGATATAACTCAAGGTTTAATTCGAATTTCTGTTGGGTTAGAACATCCTGAAGATATAATTGAAGATATTACACAAGCGCTCGCTTCTTTATAATCGAACGTAGGGATTTATGAGATTAAATTCCCTTCAGATTCAAGTATCTCAATGGTTTCAACGGCATGCCTGAAGTGAGGAATTACTATGCTCCCTCCCACTACTAAGGCTACATTCAGCGCCTCCACAAGTTCAGCTTTAGTCCACCCGGTTCGCGCACATTGTTCAAGGTGATAATCAATACAATCATTACATCGAAGCACTGTGGAAGCAACCAACCCAAGAAGTTCTTTCGTTTTCCCATCCAATACATCGTCTTTGTATGTATTTGTGTCAAGATTAAAAAAGCGTTTAACCCCAAGGTGCTCTAATTCCATGATTTTTTGGTTCATGGTCATTCTTTTTGTTCTGAAGTCGTCTAGTCTGCTCATGATCTTTATGATTTATTCATATTAAAAACCCTGAATTAAGTTACAAAAAAAGCACTAATCTTATTAGGATTAGTGCTTAAAAATTAAAAAATTTTTCTTTTAAGTTTTACTCGAAGTCAATATTCAACCTAAATCTTGAGATTCTGTTGTTTCCGGTATCCGCTACATATACCATTCTTCTGAAATAGGCTACACCACTTGGGTTATTGAATTCGCGAGGACCACTTCCGGTTCCACCAAAAGATACATTAATTGCTTTTGTTGCCGAAGAACCTGGTGGTGGATTAATCCCCTCAACTCCATTAGACTGAAATAAGTAAAGACTGTCTGTACCCGCATCCACTACAAAAATGTGCTGTCTTTGATCGGCTGAGAAAGCAAGTCCTGTTGGATTTCTAAACTTAAACTGATCATACAGAAACGATTCTGCTCTGCTTGTGTCACGAGTAAGCAGACTTGATCTTGGTCTGTATTCCAAACCATCCGGAGTTACAACTGCATCAATCCAAAGAACACGTAGAGGGATGTTCCTGCTTTCATCACCTTGAGCGATTAGAAAACTTTGATCAGATGTCATGCTTTCACGTTGGGGAGGTGCAACAAATGAAGTTACACTTGTAAGTGCAATTCCACTTCTCAGGGAAGGAACATTGGGTGCTAATGCTCTGATTTGGCTTGTATTCCTCATGGTTCCGAGACGTTCACCTGCGGGAGATCTATTTTCTGTGAACACTAAAACAGTATTATCAGTTGCAATAGACTGATTTTCTTGGTTTCTCGGTCCACGACGACTTACATAGAGGTCATTATTGGCAAGAACTGATAATCCTGTAATCTCAACAAATTCTTCATTATCTTCTGTCCTTGATCGATCTAACCTAAATCGTTGTGCGGCTGTGGTTGCCCTACTTGCATCCATGAATGGATGTACCATTTTTTGAACGATACGTTGCTCACCGGCACCATTGGCATTTCTAATTTTATAAACAGCAGCTAAATCCCAAATGATCTCAGTACTAACAGCTGTAATAATGGTATCTGTTCTTGCAGCCACATAGACATTAAGCAGACGATCTTGAACTACTGAAATTGCTCCTCTTAATTCGATAGTGTTGTAGATACGACCTGCACGATCAAGTACGTGAAGTCCAACAGCGTCGGTTACGTAAACTAACTCATCATACCCAACAAAAACATCTGTTGGGCTGTCAAAGCCACCCCAGAAAGGAAGTGCTGCGTAAGCAATTTCATCGGTAATAAGAGTCGGATCCTGACGACCTTCTTCGAAAATCTCATCAGTAACACGATCTCCTTTTGTTCCAAGTAAATCTGAGCAACCTGCAATTAGTACTGCAAGGAAGGTGATCAGAAAAAGATTATAAGTGTATTTATTCATGATACTGCTACTTTCAGAGATTAAACTTTATGGCTACTCTATGAAGACTTCCTAGTCTGTCTCGAGTTGTAAATCCGTAATCCATTCCTACACTGTAATTCATTATAGGAAGTTTAAAGCCTACGCCAAAGCTTGGCCATGAAGCTTCATCAGTTCCAAATTCATAACCGGCACGCAGGAAAAACTGATTCATGTAGGCGACTTCCGTTCCAAAACTTAGACGCTCGGCGTTGTCACTAGGATTTGTAATCTGCCCGGTAACCATAATATCGAAGTTGTTACCCGAGTAAGCGTCATACGCCGCCCCAATTAGGAACATGGTAGGTGGTGAAACATCGTCGAAGTTAGTTTCCTCTACCGGACCGTTAAGTGTCTGACGAATCGTAGTTCCAGAGGGAGATGCATCCAATCCAAAATTATTTAATCCAACAGCGAATCTTAGTCCGGTGTCACCAACGCGATAGAAGAATCCGATGTCAAAAACGAATGATTGAGCTTGTACTTCCTCAATACGTTCATCAAGATATTTGATAGTAGCACCATAGCTAAACAAGTTGGTTAACTCTTGGGAAAAACTTAGGCCGGCAGCCATATGAATGGTTCTGAAGACTCTTCCAGTTCCAGTGGGTGCAAACTCAGTAGTTTCTTTCATTTCACCTGAATTCAGATAGACAATTGATCCCCCAAGGGCCATACTTCCCATTTTATGCACATAACTGGCATAGTTAAGAGATATGTCAGCGAAGTAGGCGGTATGTCCTAAATGAACCTGACTTTGTTTCATCTGAACAGCAAGCGCCGGATTCAAATACAAAGAAGACCCATCCATTGCGTCGGCAACATTCGAGCCTCCCATCGCAGCAGAACGAGCATCTACATTAATCTTCAAAAACTGAAAGCCTGAAGTACCTGATCGGGAACCTCCCAAACTTGGAATGATGCCTCTTTGAGCTTGTGCAACCTCAGAAACACCAAAAATTAAGATGGCTGCCAGGATTACAAGCTTAAACATGTGTTTACGTATGATTTTTTCTGTCATGATATGATTTCAATCAAAAATTAAATCCTAGGCCAAACATAATGTGGCGTTGTGCAAGGAAGTTGGATGGATCGAGATAGCTCGGACGGTTGTTGTCGCGTGGATCTAAGTATCGAGGATCGCGAACGTTGGAAGGCACGTCAAAAGCTCTGTTTTCTCTTAATGCCACTAGTGCAGCCTGATCAGTCGGATAATCGGTTCTGTATGCACGACCTGTTACCGGGTTAACAATTGCAGAGTTTTTGTTATTGAATAAGTTAGTAACCTCAACCGTTGCCATTACTCTGACTCCACTGATATTGAACCATCTTTGGAAGTTTAAGTCGAACATTAACCAAGAGTCCCCAATTTCTGAGAATCTAAGATTTGGATCAGTATTACGCTCATAAATTGGTCTCCAATCTTCAACTCCGGTAACCGGGTTCCGCTCGAGTCCACGGAATTCCATTGGGGTATAACGAATACCACTTCTGAAGTTACCTGATAAAAATACACGCATTTGATTTAGAGGAGCTAAACCAAAAAGTGGAGTTGGTCTATCCCAGGTAAAAATGATACTACCTTTAATATCCCAAGGACGATCCCAGGCAAGAGGTGTTTCTATGTTATTACCAATATCCTGACCACCTACTAAAAGCTGTTGCAATGCATCGTTTGATGTAGAACTTAAACCTTCAGCTCTTGAGTATGTTACACTCAAATTACTTTGTAGGAAATGACTGTAACGCTTGAAATACGATAATTCAAGACCACGAACACGGGCAAAATCTCCGTTTACTCGGAATGATCTTTCTGTATCACGACCGGTTGCATCAACAATTACAATTCTCTGTGAGGTGATGAAGTCATACTTATCACTCCAAAATGCAGTAACGTTTAAAGCATCGTTTGAGGTTAACTGATATCTGAATCCGATTTCATAAGAGATATCAACTTCAGGATCAAGGTTCGGATTTCCAAGGTTGGAAAGGAATGATCTATCCTGATAAAATGGATCTAAACCTGCATAAATATGTGTTGGGTGAGGTAATTTACTTTTGTGAGCATAGTTAAAGTACATTACCATGTTCTCGCGAACCGGGAAAGAGACATTCACTCTCGGAAGGAGTCGCATTTTGAAACGATGACCAAATAAACTGTAGGTCTCATTCATGTACGCTTCTCTGATGGCATCAGGTACCGGAGCAAGTGGATTCTTAACGGCATCATCAACATATTTTCCGGGGAACCAGTATTCAAGTCTAGCACCAAGGTTTGCAATTAACCCTCTGTAACGAATTTGATCTGTTAAATAGAATGCTCCTCTGGCAGGTCTAACATTCCATATATCAGATGTAGCCCCAAGTCTCGATGTTTGTGAAAATTCACCTTCACCTATCTGAATTGGAGCTCCAACCCACGGACGATTGATGCTAATCCACTGATATTCCATAAACTTCATTTCGAAACCGAAACGAAGACGATGGTTATTATTTGCGAGAAATCTGGTGATATTTGCTCTTAAAGTATATTCCTCAGCATAGTGATCGTGCCATAATGGAGCAATACCTCCGTTATTTGCAAAACCAGGACCGGGAAGTACATACCAGAAGTTGTCATTTGCAGGAAATGGCGTTACGGGGAATACTACAATACTTTCTGCGTCAAATTCACCATCCACGAATTGAGGACGCCAGTTTCTACCGTTTGCATCGGCTCTTAATCTTGTAAAGAGACGACTGAATTGAAAATCATAAAATGTAGTGCTTGAAAGTGCGTGTGTCCATTTTATGTATGCCATTTTGCTATCATGAGCATAAGTATTGGCATTATTCAAATCTTCCTGGAAGAAAAACTGATAACCAGGGCGAATTTGAACATCATCACCTACAATTTGAAGCATTCGAGTATTTTGGTTCACCGTTAATGAGCGGGTATAAGCCGTTTCAATTCTCATACTTGGCTTTATACGATACGTCAATTTGAACATCCCACTCCAACGGTTATCCTGACGTGGTGACCAGAAATCATTATCAATTAATGAGCTACTGACCTGACCTGCCGTCTGACGCATGAATTCATTGGTGACATTCATTTGTCCCGCCATAAAGAAGTACATATCTCCCGGAATATTAATTCCTAAAGCAGGGAGAAGATTTTTGGTGATTGGTAGCGGTCCACCAAGACTAAAATCATAGATATCTGTGAAGAAATTGGATGTTGCACCGGTCATTCTTCCGGGATTATCCCGTTTATGTGTGAAATATCCGGAATAGCGATCGCCACCACTTTGAGTTTGAACACTAACAACACCTGATGTTAAGTTACCATGTTCAACATCTACACCACCTGTAGTTACTTCTACGTTTTGGATGGCATTGGCACCAAGATCAAGACCAAAACCGGTTCCGGCAAGTGGATCTTGTGCAGAAACACCATCAACAATGAATCCTGTTTCACTAGCACGCCCACCACGAATGTAAAGACCGGTCGGGTCGCGTACAACACCGGCTGTCATTCCCACAATTTCATCAACTCTTCTAACCGGAGCAGCAGCAATTTGCTCTCGGGACATCATGGTAGAAGTTGATGATTTCTCAATATCGAAAATGGGACGTTCACCAATTACTACAACCTCGTCGCCGGCAGTAAGAGCCTGCTCAGAAAGCTGCATGTTTAGAGTTGTTGTCTGATTGGCCACAACGCGAATCCCTGTCATAAGTACACGTTCATACCCAATGTAGCTAAATTCAACAGAATACTCACCCGGACGAATATTTCTTATGGTGAAATTTCCATCAAGATCGGTAGCTGTACCAAATTGAGTACCTCTAATGATGATATTCACACCAATAAGCGCTTCACCTGTTGAACGATCTGTTACGGTTCCGGATATATCACCTGTTTGAGCAAGGACACTGTTTGCAGAGCCTAGCATGGCGATTATTAAAACGGATGCTAAAAAAATGATTTTTTTCATGGCTGGAATCCTAGGATTTCGATGCATGTGAGTTCAATCAGACGAGCTCTTTCGCTGTCTGCGGTAAATTCGTTAATATCAATACCGAAATACAAAATGCTTTGTTCAGGATTTGTCGCAGCAATTAAACGATTGCCTTGGAAATCCTGAGCAGCTCCAAAAAATGGTCTGACTTTAAAGTCAGCATCAAACAGATTTACAGTTTCTCCAAATGGAATGATGGGTCTTGCAGCAGTTAACTGTCTGGAGAAGCGTAATACCGGTGGATTTTGTAAGTTAGAATTTGGTATCACCAAACTATTCGCATTGATAACAAAGTTATTGAATCCTGTTGGAACCTGTTCAAATCCTTGAATTGGCAAAAATTCAAATAGGTTGTTATCAGGCAACAAATTCTTGGTAGGAATATTTACAAACATGGTACCACCCTGATTGAAGAAATCAAGTGTTAATTCAAGGGCGTAACCAATATTTCTATCTAAATCATTTGAAACCCAGTAAATATGATCCCACTCAGCAAGCATCATATTAATGGTTGGTGCTGCAAGAGATCGATCCGGGAATCCGTTTGAGAATGGAACCCTTCTACCACCTTCCGCAAATCCATCACGCACACTTAAATAATCTACTTGTGTAATTCCATTCTCAGCCAACAAAGCAAGATGTAATGCTCTCCGCTGATCTCCGGCTGTGCCAGGAAAATCATCCACATAAAGTACTCTTGATGTTTGTTGCTTTAGATACCAGGTATGTTCACGTTCAATACTAATGGCACCGGCATTGTCAATGGCACGGATATATAATGTGTTTTCCGCATTCAGATTCACATCATTAAAGCTTAATCCTGTTTGGTTTACAGCTCTCCCTGCAAATAGTGAAGCAACCGGAGGAGTGATTGTATCATCAACACGAAGCGTTATGAAGTTAACATTTGGACTAAGTTCAACCCAATCCGTTCTGTTGTTTAGTGATACTTCAATACGATTCAGATTGGCATCTCCGTCAGGGTCTGTTGCAATCCATCCAAAACTAACAATTCTAAATGTTGTATCAGGTGGGGTTTCAATTGGTCGGAAATTAATTACCGGTGGAGAGTTTCTAATTGGAAAGATCAAACAAGGGGGTGTTGGATCAACTTTTTGTTGATTGTCGATTGCACGTACAAAAAAAGCGACATCGGCATCTAAATTCCCTTCTTCGATTGGTAAAACGAATGTACTATCAGAGCGTGTCGTGAACTTCCATTCATTTTCTATGCCACCGGGCAATTGACAAACCGGATTACCCTGACCATCACGAGGAACACGTGATTCCTCTAGTATCAGGAATTCAAACCCGATCACGTATCCATCCGGATCGTCAGCCCACCATGAGATATTAACCTGACTGACGAGGCGATCCCCCTCAGGCAGATTAATTTCGTTTACGGTTAAAAAGGTTCTGGGAGGAATATTTTCTCTGAGCTGCCCATCAAGACCGGCATCACATGAAATTGTTAACCAACCAATAAGAATAAATAGTAGATATCGAATTCGCATAGAAATAATTGATAAAGGAGGGTACTCCGAAAAGTACCCTCCATGATATATCAGATTGTGTTTAATTACTTGATCAGGAGCATTTTCCGTGTGGAAATAAACTCACCTGCTTCCAAGCGGTAGATGTAGGTACCACTCGCAAGTCTTGATGCATCAAAGGACACATTATAAGAACCCGGCATTTGTTGACGAGCATTTACAAGCGTAGCTACACGACGGCCAAGAATATCATACACCGTTAAAGTTACATCGGTCACATTAGCTAATGTATAGCTGATGTTAGTTGTAGGGTTAAACGGGTTAGGATAATTCTGAGCAAGTCTGAACTCCATTGGAACCTGATCATCAGGAATGTTAGTGAATGGCTCGAAGTCAGCCAAAGATCTGGCAGTTAACTGGAATGTTCCGTTAAAGTTTCCGACCAACACAGTGATATTTTGTGGTGTAGAAGGTGTATCTGAACCGATATAATCTGCTTCAGCAAAAGCCGTACGGAAAATAATGGTTTCACCATCACCAAGTGACGGGTCTGTGATTGCATAGTTTGTTGCACTTGTAAAAGCACCTTGACTTACAAATGTAACGTTTTCAATTCGAACCAAACGAGACTCATGCTCAAAAATATCCAAATCAGCTAATGTAATTGTGATTGGTTGAACAGGAGCTGTTCCCGGTGATGCACCCGGATCTACAGAAGGACGGAACTGAAGTAATTGGTTGAAGGCGGCTACAGAACCAAAAAGATTGGTCATGATACTGCCTGTATTATACTCAGAAACAATAACAGGTGGGTTTGGATCATCAATTAAGAATCCACCTGTATCATCTTGAATGTATTTTTGATTACGGCTTGCTCTTGCGTAGGTAACTACAGCCTGACCTGTGAAGTTATATTCCGTACCGTCAAGTTGAGCAATACTACGAAGTTCAGCAAGGGTTGGAACTTCAATAGCATCAACTTCAACAACGTAACTTCTTGAATTAATTGGGCTAGCATCTAAAGATCCACTAAAAGCAATGGCTTTTACTGTCGCTGATTGAGTGAGAACAAACGGACCTGAATAAGTAGTTGATTCATCATCAGGATCAGAACCATCAAGTGTATAGAAAATTGATGCGTTCTCTGTAGCAGAAGAAAGGTTGATTGTTACTGCATTCTGATACGTTCCGGCAGCAGGACTGAAAGCAACCGGTGAAGTCTGTGTTGAACTTCTTACAACAAAGCTACCATTTTGACGAGCTCTTGTTGCAATATCATCTGGTGTTATGCTTGTTGCAATAACGGTGTAGTTCACAGTAGTAAATGCGGGGAACGCGTCTAATGTGATGCTCCAGTTGTTACCAGAATTTGAAAGTGGCAATGTTACAGTTGTAACCTCGTCTGTGTCGAATGATCTGGATCTGACTTCAACTTCTACACCTTGAAGTGTGTATGACTCATCCGGAAGAATAACATCCACAGATAATGTAACTTGGTCATTTGCAAAAACATCTGTTGGTGTTGCAGAGAAGTTGTCTAGAATTGGAGCAAAACCTAACACCTGTAAATCATTTGGCCAACCTTCTGGAGTGAGGCGGTTAGCCGCGTCTGTACCATCTGCAATCCAAAGCGTACCATCATCCCATGGTGCAATCTTTAACGTAGATTGTGCCGTAGATTCATCAAGTGCAGGACCAGGGTTGAATGTATTTACAACAAGGAAACCTGATAAGTTCATTACAGCTCCTGCCGGTGGTGGAGTAAACGGACCATCTAGATTCTCAGCAAGGCGGCGCCAGTTGTAATTTAATCCATCAGCATAGTTAGTACGATCATTACGGAAACGTAACGAAGTATCATTAGAGGTAAGAATAGAAGTTCCATCTGTTGTGATGAACCAAGGACGTCCAACTGGTAGATCAACACGGTCAAGCATTTCTGCACCTTCCACTTTTACATAGCGGAAAATATATTTGGTGTAGTTTTCTGCATTCCAACGGAAACGACCATCAACATCAGGAGATGCAATGTTGATATCAGACATATTTACTATTGTTGGCTCTAGAACAAACTGAAGATCAGTATAAGGATCTTCAAAGACAGAACCGAGTTGGGTTACATCAGTTGCATTAAACTGACCCACATTATTAAAGAAGGTGAGCGCACCAACAACACGGATAACATCTCCAGGTAGTAGTGTCTCTAATGTTGCTCTTTCTGCACCAGCAACTACAATCTGCATAGAATTTCCATCCAGACCATCTTCAGCTGCTGCAACATCAGCGATGAATACGTGAATACGACCAGGAACACCGGCATTCGTAATGGATGCAAGACCAGAGTTTCTTGGGTAAGAAACAACCACAGCGTCAAAAGTTACCTCAACACCAACAAGCGGATGTGTAGGAAGCACAGCCTGAGATGTTAAAGGGACATCATACGTGTTAAGATCACGGATAGTCACTTGCTGCTGGGCAATAAGCTCAGTAGCCATGAATCCGGAAATTAACGTCAACATTGCTACTAATAGTAGTTTTTTCATCATTTTTATCCGATTTGTTTATAGGTTTAGTTGTGAAATCTTCTGAAAAATTCGCAATTACTTAATAACTGCGAATCTTCCCCGCTGCACTCTTCCACCATCAAGGTCTTTGACCGTGAAGAGATACAGTCCCGTTGCGAGATTCTGATTAGCTGCTGTTAACAAATCCCAGGCATGTTCGCCGCCTGGTAATACCCGATCTGAAGAACTGAAATCACGGAACCATCGAGTATCGCCAACATAGGTGTCGGCATCATGTTTCAGGGTTGCAACTATTTCACCTGCAAGCGTGTAAATCCTTATTTCTGCGCGCTTTGGCAAATTATAAAACATTATTTTCCTGGTAAATGATGTACCACCATCCCAGGCTGCGTTAATTCTGTATGGGTTTGGATATACCCCAACCTGAAACTCTTCAGCTTTACTCCCAAAATTAGGATTTGGTGCTGTTCCGGGAAATACTCTCACAGCATTTGCATTGATACTAGTCTCGAGTGGCGCAGTCCTTTCATCACCCTCATCAAACGCTGTTACGGCAAATAGATATTGCCATCCGCTAAGCATTCCCTCTATATCGAAGCGATAGTGGTATTCAACAGGGTCACCTGGGAAAGTGACCGGTTGAGGAAGCCTAACTTCATCGAAACCTGTTCCGAAGCCAACTCCAGCAGCAGGATCATCCCATTCACGAAGCATTTGCGCATTTGTAGAAATAGTTCCACGTAAATCATCTCCAAGCTGAGATCTGTACAGGCGATATCCTGCGAAATCTTCAAGTCCCGTTACCGGATCCACAGAAAACTCGGCTCTATTATCCCAATAGATACTTGCAATACCGGCATCTAATTCTACACGCATTCTTGGAACTAATGGTGGCTCGGGCACTAAGAAACGGGTTCTTGAACCGTCAGCGTTTTCCTGACCATCAAAAAGGCGATACGCCCAATCAATGTTTTCACGAAGGATACTTCTTGATTGCTCATTATCGAGATTATCCACATTTGCAACCTGAACCGGAATAAGATTTTGGAAAGCCGGGGGCATTAGAGCAGTTACAAAAGCGACATAAATTGAGACTGTTTCACCGGGTGCAATTTCATCAAATGGCCCAATGGAATTGAGCTGAATATAATTTCCTTGCCCACTAACACCATCATTTCTGAGACGTAAGCGGTTTGGTTCTAGTGGCCATTCAGTCGCCATTCTGTTATAGCGCTCTAAGTCATCAGATGGTCTGGTAAATTCTCCCGTACCGGCGCCAAATAACCAAAAATCAGGGCTTACACGTGGTGGTGTTTTTCCGGCCGCAATCACTTCTTCCGCTCTTCTTGGGTGAAATTCAACACCTCTGTACTCAGACCCCATGATTACCGATGCCGCATACGTGTTGATTCTTGGAAAATCTGATGAGCCACGGTCAAAGACGTATAGTGCGTAATCTTCATCAATCCAGCCAGCACCACCTTTATTGAAAAATTCGCTTCCGGTTTCTGTAGTGGTGTTGACATTTCTAACAACCATATCAGAATAAACCCCAAAATAAAACTCGATCCAGGATGCATCACTATTATTTGTAATATCATATCTGACAATAGACAGGGCTTCAGCGAAACCAAAATTCCAGTTGTATGACTCCATTACTATATCTGCAAATAATGGGTTGTCATGTCCAGCGATAGGCTGACCACCAATTGATGTACGACGATCGGAAAACTCAGCAATCAAATCTTGATGACTTACCGCATTAGGAGTAAAGTTAGACGACTCCGTTAAAGAAGAGCGTTCACCAAATAGGGTTCCGTCATTCGTAAACTCAAATCCTGCAGCACCTGTTGAGTACCCGGAAGGGTTGGTTACTGCAGATGTTGAAACTCTGATTGAACCATCCACCCTGGCTCCTAACCAAATTCCAGCTTCAAAAAGGTGCTCTGTACCACTCCCTCTTGGATATTCCATACTTGGCACACCTACCGGAACGTTTCGCACATTGGGTCTTCCGATGGTACCCACATTCGAATAAGAAATACCAAGGTTACTAACTTCAACGGCTCTTCGCTCAAATACTTGCTGAGCGTTCACATCGTTTAAGGTTATCAAAAATAGTAGGAGAAGTGCAGTTAGTAGCTTATTGTTCATTCAATTAACGATTGATTTGGGTAATATTAAAGGCTAAGTTCTAAAAAAGCCCTTTTATCTTATAAATCCTTTTTCCATGATGACAATTTAAAACTTATCCTCAGGAAATAAAATTCGAATTTACCCATTTTACAATTCGTTAATATTGACTCCATCTGAATGGGAACGTAAACAGAATTCACAAATAAACTTATGCATGTAATCTCGAAATGTAATAACTTCGTCATTTAAAACAGCCAAACCCGGAATTAAGCAAAAAATGAGCACAAAAAACATTAGAAGAAGTGGTCTTAAGCGCAAAGGTGCCGAAACCATGTTATTTGGAAAAGAAAATTATTTACTAATGACAATAGGTTTTGTTCTTTTGGTAACCGGTTTTCTTATCATGCGCATTGAAAATGAAATAAATGGATTCTTCTCTCTATTTATAGCCCCATGGATTATCTTTGCAGGATTCGTAACATTTGGACTAGGTATCCTAAAGAAAAATCCGGCTCTTGGTGATACGGCAGATTAATACCCTGATATTCTGAAAGCATGCAAATCAGACTATTAAATTACGGGTTCTATTTTGCTCTTATTCTGATTTTCATGCTCGCTTCCGGGCCATTTGATAAAATCAGGATTCTTCTCGCTTTTTTCTTCTCTGGTACACTTTGCTACATCTCATTCATTTTCCGTTGGCTTTCTTTAGACGGTATGAAAGCTGCTATTGTTATGGGTACCGTCACGTTAGGTTTAGGTGGATGGGAGTTTACCTTGTACCTACTTCTTTTCTTCATCAGTAGTAATATTATAGGTGCTGTACTTGATGCACCTGATAATCCTCAAGAACTTAAACTTTCCGAACGCAGAACCGACGAACAAGTCTGGGCTAATGGATTTTGGTTTGCCTTTTTCTTATGTCTGTGGTTTGTTACCGATCTTGAAATTTTTGCAGTAGCAAGTATTGCCGGTGTTGCTGCTGCCACTTCCGATACCTGGGCAACCTTGATTGGGGGATATTCAAACAAAAAAGATGTTTGGTTAATCAGTAATTTCAAAAAAGTGCCGAGTGGAACAGATGGTGGCATCAGTATTAATGGAACTGTTTCCGGATTACTAGGAGCTATTTTTATTGGGCTAATGACTTTATTTTTCTCCTATTCGCTTCCCCTTGTTACTGCAATAAGTATAGCTGTAGGAGGCTTTGTGGGATGTTTATCTGATTCTGTTTTTGGAAGCAGATACCAATTTTATAAAAGGAAACTTAACTTTTTCAAGTTTCAACTTAAACCTGAAAATAATCTCGTAAACTGGATGGCGGGTGCTGTAGGAGTAGCAACGTGTATCCTCACTTATCAATTACTCAGTTATGCAATGGTATAAAAAATTACACTGGCAAATTATAATAGGTCTGATTCTAGGGTTAATCTGGGGACTAATCTCAACTCAAATTGGGATGAATGACTTTACTTCTGAATTCATCCGACCTGTTGGAACTATTTTTGTTAACCTACTTAAATTTATTGCTATTCCTCTGGTCTTGGCATCTTTAGTAGTTGGAGTTGCCAACCTTAACGACATCACTAAACTATCTAGAATGGGTGGTAAAACTATTTTATTCTTTTTAGTTACAACGATTTTTGCAATTACAATCGGGCTTTTGATTGTAAATGTTATGAAACCCGGCTACAGTTTACCGGAGGAAACTCGCGAAGAACTCCTTTTAAGCTACAGCGATAATGTAGAGCAACGTAAAGAACGTGCGGAAGATGTGCTTACTCGTGGACGACTTCAACCCATTGTTGATATTGTTCCTGAAAATGCTGTTGAAGCTTTGGCAAACAACGCGAATATGTTGCAAGTTGTGTTTATTGCAATTGTTTTGGGAATAGGGATTATTCAAATTAATGCAAAACAGAGAGATACACTTGTTAATTTCTTCGAGGCCTTTAATGATGTTATTATAAAAATTGTAGATTTTATTATGATTTTGGCTCCTTATGGAGTTTTTGCCTTATTGGCTTCCGTAATCATTGATCTTGCCGGCGATGATCTCGGTAAAGCCTTTAATCTTCTTCAGGCGCTGGGTTGGTATTCCATTGCGGTCATTTTAGCTCTTCTTATTCACTTATTTGTAGTTTACACCGCTTTGCTAAAATTATATAGCAATATGGGAATCTTCGAATTCCTAAGAGGTATTCGTCCGGCTATTTTACTTGGATTTAGTACAAGTTCAAGCGCGGCAACTTTACCTGTTACGATGGAACGTGTAGAGCGAAATCTTGGCGTTCATGAAGAGGTGGCAAGTTTTGTACTTCCGGTTGGTGCAACAATTAATATGAATGGAACAAGTTTGTATCAGGCGATAGCTGCCGTTTTTATCGCTCAGGCTGTTGGAATGGATTTAAGCATTGGCCAACAATTAACCATTGTTCTTACGGCCACATTAGCTTCTATTGGAGCAGCAGGAGTTCCGGGTGCGGGAATCATTATGCTCGTTATTGTACTCAACGCCATAGAAGTTCCGGTAGAGGGTATCGCCCTTATCTTAGGAGTTGACCGAATCCTTGATATGTGTCGTACTGCCGTAAATATTACCGGGGATGCTGCCGTTTCTGTTGCCGTTGCAAGTACAGAAGGTAAAATCGTAGCCGGAAATTACGATGAATAATTTCAACTCTACTTGTTCGTTTGTTTGAAATATTCCCTGTTATCCAAACATTGTGGGTGCAGGGAATTTCTTATTTTCTACAGCGGTTTATTATTCAAACATCTATTCATGTCATCGTTCAAATCTTTTACCCTAATTATTTTCTTTTCAATTTTGCTGTCACCCGGATTACATGCAGCATCAGCGGATGCCGAAGACAAACTCATTCGACTCGAGCGGGCTATCTCAGCGTTTTATGACAGTAAATGGACTGTTGCACAAGAGGAGCTTTCATCCCTCATGAAAGATCATCCGGAGGATACCACGGTTCACTTTTTTGACTCCATGATTCCTTTTTGGAAGTATTTTTTCGGGGGAAGTGATCCCGAGCACGCACAACAATTTCTCCAAAGATCTGACAGAGCTATTCGGATTTCTGAACGACAACTTAGAAGAGCGCCTTCTGATACCTCAACCGTGTTGCTTTTAAGTGGCCTGCACGGTTACAGAAGTCTTGTTGCTGCTAATGAACGCGAGTTTAGGGTGGCGATCAGAAGTGGTATGACCGGTTTTTCCTATACGCGCCAACTATTAGCATTAAATAGCGACGACCCAAACGCTCAATTAGGACGTGGAGTATTCAATTATATGATGGGCTCGATTCCAAGAGAAATTAGATGGGCAACGTCTTTTGCCGGGATGTCCGGTGATCGCGATTTAGGTTTTCAATACTTACATGAGGCCGCATCTTCTAATAGCCATGTAAGTATCGATGCGTTGATGATTCTCACTTATCTGTATATCAGAGATGAGTCGTTCGAAGAAGCCTTTCAAACAGCTACTACCCTTGTCGAGCGACATCCAAATAATATAATATTTCAATATTACCTCGGAAAAACGGCGGCAAAAACGGGACGAAGAAGTATTGCTGCTGAAAGTTTCCGTAGCGTTGTAGATGCCCAAAACACGGATTTACGTCATCTTCACGAAGATGCAAAAAAAAGGCTGGAAGAGTTGGCTTCGTTATATTGAAAAAAACACAACTCTGCTTACCCGATTCTAAATTTCTGAATCCGGTAAGCAAAGATGTTGGTTTTAGTTCTCAATCGGAGTATCAGCTCTGTTTCCCCATTCCGCCCAGGAGCCTTCGAAAGTTCTTACTTGATCGAAGCCCATTTTTCTGAGTACAAAATAAGCATGTGAGCCTCTAACATTGGTTTGGCAATGTGTTACAATTTCCTTGTCGCGGGTAATTCCTTTGTCTCCCAAAATAGCTTCAATTTCATCTCTTGATCTAAAGAATGGGATTCCATCAGCTTCTACAAAGGTTCGCCATTCCAGATTTACTGCATTGGGGATATGACCACTTCTTTGAGCACGCTCATCTTCCCCACGATACTCTTCCGGAGAGCGAGCATCCAAAATCACAATGTTCTCATTGTCAATTGCGCGAATGACATACGTTACATCGCACACTCTTTCATCATTCATACGAGCGATAAAGTTTCCTCTTTCCGGAGTGATGGCTTCTGCGGTCGTTTCAAAGCCCTCTGCTAACCAAGCTTGCATCCCCCCGTTTAAAATTCGCACGTAAGGGTGACCATTTAATTCAAGTGCAAAAAAGAGTCGAGCGGCACCCAGCGCATTCCCATCATCATAGGCAATGACACGACTGTCTTGGTTTATTCCTGAAACTTGCATTATTTCTTGAAATGTTGCTGAATCAATCAAAAAGTCAGACACCTCATGTGTGGTATCTACAAGAGCAGGATTACCTCCGAACCAAACCGCTCCGGGAATGTGCCCTTCGTCAAAACCACTGACTCGCATATCCACAATGATGTAATGCTCGCTGTCTTTAAGTTCATGGAGTTCACTTGCACTTATTAAGAGCGATTCTGGTGTTACAACTGTTTCTGCAACCTGTTCTTGGGTACAAGAAAAAAGAAATACAGCAAGAATGAATAGAATGACTAAGTTTTTGAAATTATTCATAATAATACAGGGTCAATTTGTTTAATAATCTGCAATTTTGCTTTGCAACGTTCAGCTAATATATCAAAGAAAACGATTTTTTATTGTGTGAGCATTCCAAAAAACGACGGAATACTCCCTTCAATAACTTCCAAAAAAACCTAGTTTCAGGATCATTGTCATAATTTTGATAACTACTCTTTTTCTTCAATCAAAAAAGCGCTTTGAATTGCGGTTTCTTATCGTTTTTGAGTAATGAAATCCATATTTTTGAAGTTAGCTAAAATTCACATTTTAGCGAATGCTACAACTTGCTGATATTATTTATCTTACTTTGTATTAACCTATTATTAACCACAATCTTTCAATTCCCTTGAAATCAATTGAAGCACTGTTCGGTCCTAATGCAGCTCTGGTTGAAGAGCTGTACAAACAATATCTTGAAACTCCTGATTCAGTTCCTGACCACTGGAAAAACTATTTTGATGAATTAAATGGTCATATTGCTCCTAAAAAGGCTAGTCCGGACGTTGATCCGGTAAGACCGGTAGAGGAAATTAAAAGGGATGCCGTTGAAGCCACCGTTGCGAAACCTGCACAAGCTTCAACTCCTGAAAAGAAGCAGGAACCGATTAAACCCAAAGGCGCAAAACTCGACAAACTTATTGGAGCTTCTGCAAAGATTGCTGCCAATATGGATGCAAGTCTTGAAATTCCGACTGCTACCTCCTTGCGCGTTATTCCGGTTAAAATGTTGATTGAGGATAGAAACATCATCAACCGACACCTTGATCAGCGTGGGGAGCCCAAGGCTACCTTTACGCATTTCATTGCATGGGCTGTTATCCGTGCCATGAAAGAAATTCCGGTGATGAATGCATTCTACTACACCGAAGATGGGCAGTCTTTTCGTGCAACACCGGAGCATATCAATCTTGGAATTGCCATTGATTTACCGGGAAAAGATGGGGCGAGAAATCTTGTAGTAGCCAATATTAAAGCTGTAGAAACGATGAATTTCAAAGAGTTTCTGCATGCTTATTACTCATTAATCAGCAAGGCAAGAAGTGGCAAACTTGAGCTTAGTGATTTCGAAGGAACAACAGTAAGCATTACCAATCCCGGGACAATTGGTACGGTATCATCCCTACCACGCTTGATGAAAGGACAAGGCTTGATTGTAGCGACCGGCGCTATGGATTATCCTGCCGAATTTCAAGCGATGTCAACTGAACTGCTTAATCAGCTAGGTATCAGCAAGGTGATGACCATGACAAGCACGTATGATCATCGCATCATTCAAGGTGCAGAATCAGGTTCTTTCTTATCAAGAATTCATGAATTGCTGATCGGTCATGGAGATTTCTACGAAAAAATCTTTGCAGACCTCGACATCCCTTATGATCCAATCCCTTATGGCCTTGATAACTATGCGGGATTATTAAATGGTGGCACCGGCTCAATTGGTGCAACGAAAAAAGCCATTTCGGTAATGAATTTGATCAATATGTACCGTACTCACGGTCATGTGTTGGCAGACATCAATCCCTTAAAGCATGGACCGGGACATCACCCTGAGTTAGATTACGACTACCATGATCTAACCATGTGGGATATGGACAGAGAGTTCTATTGCGGTGGTTTAGGGGGATACGAGAAAGCTCCCCTCAGAGATATTGTAACCCTGCTCAGAGATACATATTGTCGCAAAATTGGCGCCGAATTCATGCATATCATGAACCTTACCGAGCGTAATTGGTTACTTGACATGATGGAATCTACCTTGAATCAGCCAAAATTGAGTAAGCCGGAGAAAAAATCCATCCTTCACAAACTCAATCAAGCCTCTGCTTTCGAAGAATTCCTTCACAAAAAATATGTCGGGCATAAACGATTCTCCCTTGAGGGTGCTGAATCTGTGATTCCATCTCTACATTTCCTTCTCGAGGAATCGGGCAAATACGGAGTGGAAGAAGTCGTTTTTGGGATGGCACACCGCGGTCGCTTGAACGTGCTCGTGAATATCATGGGTAAATCGTACAAGCAAATTTTCTCCGAGTTTGAGGGAAATATTGACCCTGATAGCTCACAAGGTTCCGGTGATGTGAAATATCACCTTGGTCAGCGTGGAAAGTTTGCAACTCAGGATGGGAAAGAAATTTCCCTTGAGCTGATGCCAAATCCATCGCACCTTGAATCTGTAAATCCGGTGGTTGAGGGTGCCGTACGCGCAAAACAAGACAAATTGAATAGCGCTGATGCCGGACAAAAAATTATTCCTTTGCTCATTCATGGAGATGCCGCCTTTGCCGGACAAGGTGTGGTTGCTGAAACCCTTACCATGTCGCAGTTAGATGGCTACAAAACCGGCGGAACCATCCATTTGATTATCAATAATCAGATTGGTTTCACCACTTTGCCAAAAGACGGACGTTCAACAAGATATGCATCTGACCTGGCGAAGACTGTCCTTGCTCCTATCTTCCACGTAAACGGTGACGACCCTGAAGCATGCGTTCACACCATGAAACTTGCATTGGAATATCGTCAAAAGTTTGGAAAAGATGTGGTTATTGACCTTATGTGTTACAGAAAACATGGTCATAACGAAGGAGATGAGCCTGCATTTACACAGCCGGGTCTATATCGCGAGATCAAAGACCACAAACAAGTTCGTGAAATTTATACCAACGAGCTTATCCGTAAAGGGGAATTCTCTAAAGAAGAAGTTGATGAACTATTTAATGAGTTTGATCAATTACTCGAAAATGCCTTTGAAGAAGCAAAGAGCATCCCAAAATACGAAATCAGTGATGAGAAGATTGCTCGGAAAGCATCCAAACAGTCGGAGCGCGAAGGTGCCATTGAAACTAAGTGGGATTTCGAGAAATTTAACGAGCTTGCTTTCAAATTGAACAAAGTTCCGGGCGATTTTGATGCAAATCCTAAACTCTTAAGAATTCTTGCTAAACGTAGTGAAATTGTTGAGAAAAACGAGAAAAAGATTGAGTGGGGTTATGCTGAAGCCTTGGCATTTGGTACGCTACTCGAAGATGGGGTGAACATTCGTCTTGCCGGACAGGATTGTGAGCGTGGAACGTTCTCACACCGACATTCCGTACTTCATGGAACAACCACTGATCAGAAGTTTGTACCTCTCAACAATCTTTCAGACACACAGGCTAAGTATCAAGTCTATAATAGTTTTCTGAGCGAGTTTGCCGCTCTTGGCTTTGAATTTGGGTACAGCGCTTCAAAATTAGGTGACTTAGTTATTTGGGAAGCACAATTCGGAGATTTTGCAAACGGTGCCCAAATCATTATTGATCAGTACCTCTCTGCAAGTGAAGTGAAATGGGGACAACGTTCTAATGTGTTGCTACTTCTTCCACATGGTTATGAAGGTCAGGGACCGGAACACTCCTCGGCTCGAATGGAGCGTTTTTTGCAACTTTGTGCGGAAGACAATATGCGTGTGGCAAACTGCTCAACACCGGCGCAATTCTTTCATTTGATAAGAAGACAAGCCCTGTCTAATGCGAAGAAACCAACTATCGTATTCACGCCTAAAAGCTTGCTGAGACATCCTCTTGCTGTGGCCAACACCGATGAACTCGCAAATGGGAAATTCCAATATGTGATTCCGGATACCGAGATTACAGCAGATAAGAATCCTAAACGCGTCGTGTTCTGCACAGGAAAAGTGTATTACGACCTAATCACCTACCGAGAAGAGCAAGGAATAAACGATGTTGCCATTGTACGTTTAGAACAAATTTATCCATTCCCGGATGCTGATGTTCTTGAAATCCTCAAAGGATATGCGAATGTGAGCGATGTAGTGTGGTGCCAGGAAGAGCCAAGAAATATGGGAGCATGGAATTTCCTCAGATCAAAGTTGGAAAACGAGCTTCAATCAGATCAGAAGCTTCGCTATATCGGAAGAGATTCCTCAGCTTCTCCGGCTGCCGGCTCGCTGAAATTGCACAATGCGGAGCAGGAAAAGCTCGTGAAAACAGCGATAAGCTAAACGACATATACCAAAACAGAAAAGGCATCTCAAGGATGCCTTTTCTGTTTAACATTGGTTGGAGAAAATTATCTCAATCCACAAGGGATACCTTTACT
>Ga0213835_100658_pt1 | contig 29290 bp, 18 predicted proteins | sample SWPATP01_FD_160576 | JGI IMG/M metagenome (GOLD analysis project Ga0213835, IMG submission 160576) | Coastal seawater microbial communities from Marineland, Florida, United States - SWPA TP0 #1 | ecosystem: Environmental > Aquatic > Marine > Coastal | place: USA: Florida | collected 2016-08-05 | reverse complement strand
TGCCCGTGTGCTTTGCGCCGGTTGCACGAGAAGGGAGCGCGCGATGGAGCTGATCACGCCCGACGAGCAGAAGCAGTTGCAGAAGCGGCTCCAGGAGTTGCTGGATCACCGATCGGTCATCAGCGAGCGCATCGCCGAGGCGCGGGAGCTTGGCGATCTGAAGGAGAACGCCGAGTATCACGCCGCCCGCGAGCAGCAGGGGCTGCAGGAGGCGGAGATCCGTCGCCTGCAGGATCGGCTCGCGCACGCGAAGGTGGTGGACCACGACTCGGCAATCGCGAAGGACGTGGTTTTCCTGGGTTCGACGGTGAAGCTGCGCGACGTGTCGGACGGCGAGGAGGAGCTGTTCCGCCTGGTCGGCGAGGCGACCGGGGCCGACACGGGCGCGGTGACGGAAGTCACGAGCAACAGCCCGATGGGTGAGGCGCTGATGAAGGCGCGGATCGGGGAAGTGATCGCTGTGCGCGGGCCGCGGGGGACGATGAAGTTTGAGATTGTGGAGATTGTGTAGGGGAAGGCACTAGGCACTAGGGGGGATTCGGATGGGCGCGGGCTTTTTGGGCTCGCGTTTTTCTTTTTTGCGGGTGGTTGTGGTGTTGATTACGGGAGGCGGAGGGTGATGGGTTGGCCGTCGGTGCCGGTGGCTCGGGCGGTTCGGGCTTGCTTGGTGATGAGTTCGATGTGCAGGGCCCGGGTCGGGCGGGGCATGGTTCCGGATTGGTCTTCGATGCGGATGGTGACGTCGCGTCCATCGCTCTCGGCGACGTACACCGTGCGCAGATAGTGCCCTTGGGTGTGGGCGAAGCCGTCGCCGTCGTCTTCGTAGAGGACGCCGTCGGCCTTGCCGTGCTCGTCGAGGGCGATGACCAGCGTGAGCGGGTCGAGCGGGCGTTCGTCGCTGTAGTGCATGATGGGGGCGAGCGGGACGATCGCGCCGGCTTTGATGAACAGCTCGGGCAGGTCGGGGTCGGTTTCCCCGGTGATGGTGTGTGTGTTGTCCGCGGGGACGGGTTCGAAGCGTCGCCAGTCGCCGCGGGGCATGGCGGCGTTGCAGGCGCCGTCGGGCGTGGTGCGGGCGCGGACGAGCACGTCCGGGCCGAGGAGGAAGCTGTCCTCGGCGTCGCGGAGCCTGGGGTCGGCGGGGTCCTCGAAGAAGAGCGGCTGGGCGACGGGGTCTCCGAGTCGGCTGGCGCGTTCGAAGAGGGTGTAGAGGTAAGGCAGCAGGCGGTAGCGGCGTTGGATCGCGAGTCGGCAGACGTGCTCGGTGCGCTCGCCGAAGGACCATGGCTCGTGGTCGGGCATGATGGTGTCGCCGCCGATTCCGGCGCCGTCGGCTTTGGGGTCGCGGTACTTGTTGGTGTGCCCGCGTGCGAAGGGGAGGAGGGCGCCGATGCCCATCCATCGTGCGAAGAGCTCGGGCGTGGCGAGGTAGCCGAAGCCGCCGATGTCCGGGCCGGCGAAGGGCTGCCCGCTGAGCCCGAGGTTGAGGGCCATGGGGATGGACCAGTGCAGGTGCTGCCACGTGGAGAGGTTGTCGCCGGTCCAGGTGGCGGCGTACCGGTGTGAGCCGAGGTAGCCGGCGCGGGTGAGGACGAAGGGGCGTTTGTCAGGGTTGGCGGCGGCGATGCCCTCGCGCGTGGCTTGAGCCATGAGCATGCCGTAGACGTTGTGGTAGAGGCTGTGTGCCCCGGGGCCGCCGAGCTCGTCGTCGGCGAGGTGGAGGTTGGACTCGGGCATGGTTTTGGTGGCGACGTGGAAGACGGCGGGCTCGTTCATGTCGTTCCAGACGCCGTCGATGCCGGTCGCCATGAAGTCCTTGTAGAGCCCGGCCCACCAGTCGCGGACTTGCTTGCTGGTGAAGTCGGGGAAGGCGCAGGGGCCGGGCCAGACCGAGCCGTGGTACTCGGCGCCGTGCTTATCCGTGACGGCGTAGCCGTGTTCGGTGAGCTGTTGATAGACGAAGTAATCGGGATCGACCTTGATGCCGGGGTCGATCATCCAGACGGCCCGGTAGCCGAGGTCGTGGAGGTGGTCGTTGAGCCCCTTGGGGTCGGGGAATTGTGTGCTGTCGAAGGTGAAACAGCGGAAGCCGTCCATGTAGTCGATGTCGAGCCAGATGACGTCGCAGGGGATGTCGCGGTCGCGGAAGCCCTGGGCGATTTCGCGGACGCGGGCGTCGGGGTGGTAGGACCATCGGCACTGCTGGTAGCCGAGCGCCCAGCGTGGCGGGAGGGGCATGGTGCCGGTGAGCTCGGCGAGGGCTCGGACGACGTCGCGCGGGTGGTCGCGCTCGATGATGACGATCGCGGGGGTGGGGCCGAAGGTTTCGAACTTGATGCCGGCGGCGAGGTCGATGGTGCACCGGCTGGTGGTTTCGCAGAAGACGCCGAAGGCGGAGCCGTCGGCCCGGACGCCGAGCACCCAGGGGTGGGACTGGTAGAGGTGCGGTGTTGTGTCGGAGTAGCCGAAGGCGTCGTGGTTCCAGCAGGTGGTGACGGTGCCGTTGCGTCGGAATGGGCCGGCGACTTCGCCGGTGGCGTAGAGGCTGGTGCCGGGGGCGATGGGGATGTGGGCGACGTGGTAGTTGTTTCCGAGGGCTCGGAAGCGGGGGGTGGTTCTGGCGTTCGCGGGGGCGGGGGCGATCGGTCGCGGGGGGGTGACGTAGGCGGGGTTGGGGCGCAGGGGCTGGTTCCGGCGCGCGGGGTCGCGGAAGCGCGTGACGGCGTGGGCGAGGGATTCGGGCTGGCCGTCCTCGCGCGAGCCCTGGAGTGTGACGCCGAGGCGGAGCAAGGCCTGTTTGGCAGTGCGGGCGGCGGCTTCGATTCGCTCGCGTGGTGTCATTTTTTTGGCAGCCCTTCGGTGTGGATGACGCACTCATAAAAGAAGACGCGCGGATTGTTGAACCCCCGTGACTGGCGGGACAGGGGCGGCGCGGGGCGGATCGGTATTTATCGAACAGAGTTCGGGAAACCGGGGCGGGTGGCGTACGGTATGCGGTGAGGGTGCGTGGTCCGGGCTTGTTCCGGTCGCGCGTGCGTTTCGCTGGGGGGATGGGCCGCCAGTGGATGGGCTGATGAGACGCGACCGCTTCGGCGGCGCGTTTGGCGTGGAGCGGGTATGGGCGAAGGACATCCGGATTTGTGGCTGCACGTCGAGGACGTGCGCGGGGTCGTGCGCCTGCTGGGTGAGGCGGCGGCTTCACGCCATGGGGCGGCGTCGATCAAGCGCCGGATCGCCGACGGGCTCGGCGCGATCATCGGTGCCGACGCGTGGGTCTGGGCGCGGATCGAAGCCAAGCTGGACGGCACGTTCGACGTCGGCGCGCGGTCGCTGCTGCACGGCGGGATCGACGAGCAAGAGCTGGTGGGGCTGCTCGAATCGACGTTCGACAAGCGATTGCCGCCGCCGGAGCGCGAGCCGATCTCGCGCGAGCTGATGGAGCGTCCGGGTCACCTGACGCGTCGTCGGCGGGACGTACTGGGTGACGAGTCGTGGGCCGCGTCCGAGCACAACCGCGTGTATCGCAACGGGCGCGGGCTGCACGAGTTCATCCACTCGTTCTACCCGCTGGTGAACGGGCAGATGAGCGCGGTTGCGTTCTACCGGCGCGCCGGCGGGGCGGCTTTCAGCGAGCGGGACCGGCGCGTGGTGCACCTGGTGCTCAGCGAGATCGGGGCGGTGCATTTCGACGGTGTGGATGGCGCGCCGGTGGGTGAGGGCGCGGGGGTGCTCGGGCTGACGCCGAGGGTGCGGATCGTCTTCGGGCTGCTGCTGGAAGGATGGAGCCGGAGCCGGATCGCCGAGGAGCTTCAGCTCAGTCGGCACACCGTCGCGGAGTATGCGCAGAAGATCTACCGGCACTTCGGCGTGCGCGGGCAGGCGGCGTTGCAGGCGCGGTTTCTCCGCGGCGACGGCGGTGATGTGTCCGGCACGCCGCAGGCTTGACGGGTTTGAAAAGAAGCACGCGCCCGGGTGGACGCGTGCTTCGGAAGACACAAGCTGTGATCTGCGCGTGCACGACGCGCGGGCGGGGCAGATTCACCCGCCGGTGGGGCGGCCCTGGAGGGTCATCTCCAGGTCGATCGACTGCTCGCCGCGGATGACGGTGACGAGCACCTTGTCGCCGGGCTGGTGCGCGGTGAGCATGGGCATCCAGTCCTCGACGGTGGTGGTGGCGCGCCCGTTCCAGGCGACGATGCGGTCGCCGGAGCGGATGCCGGCTTCGTCGGCGCTGGTGCCGTCGTAGACCTCGCCGACGAGAATGCCCGGCTGCCCGTCGCCGTCGTAGTTGCCCGGCGCGATGCCGACGCGGACGCTGACGCGCCCCATGGGGGGCACGGTCGCCTGCTGGCGCGATCGGTCGGGGCCGGTGAAGACCAGGCGCTCGTTGTGCTGCGCCATCGCGAGGGCGATGTTGTGGAAGAGGTTGGCCGTCTTGGCGGCGGCGGTGCGGTTGATCTTCCAGCTCACGTCGCCGGGGGTGTGGTAATCCTCGTGGAAGTCGGCGATGATCGCGAACAGCACGGGGAGCCCGGCCTGGTAGAACGGCCAGTGGTCGCTGCGCCCGCTGATCGCCGTCGGGAGGACGATCTCAAGATCGGACGCATCGAAGTGGGGCTGAAGGAGGTCGAGGAAGCCCTCGGCCGTGCCGGTGCCGGAGACCGAGAGCCGGTCGTTGCGGATGCGTCCGACCATGTCGAGGTTGATCATCGCCATGGTCTTGTTGAGCGGGCGGACGGGGTTGTTGACGTAGTAGCGGGCGCCGTGGAGCCCGGATTCTTCAGCCGAGAACCAGAGGAAGATGATGGACCGCGCGTCCGCGTCGTCGGGCAGGTTGGCGTAGCTCTCGGCGAGCTTCTCGGCAATGAGCAGGACGGCGGCGGAGCCGGAGGCGTTGTCGTCGGCGCCCGCGTGGAGCGTGCCGCGCATGTTCGGGGCGCGCGAGCCGAAGTAGCCCGGGCCGATGTGGTCATAGTGAGCGCCGATGACGATGAACTCGTCGGCCAGCGCGCCGCGCCCGGGGAGGATCGCGCCGACGTTGTCGGTGTTGATCGGGCGGCGCTCCAGGCGCACGCCGGCGGTCAGGCTCGTGTCCAGTCGGACCGGGGCGTGCCCCTCGTCAGCGAGGCGGCGAAGGTCGGTGAACCCGCGCCCCTGGGCGTCGCCGGCGCGGACGAGGCGGTCGGCGGCTTCGTAGCTCATGTGGATCACCGGGATGTCGGTCAGCGTCGGGCCGGTGAGCGAGCGCTCGTCGTCGAGCTGCGTGCGCCCGGTCTCCGGCGGGTTCACCAGGATGATCCCGGCGGCGCCGCGTTCGACGGCGGCGTTGAACTTGGTCGTCAAGCCGGCGGCGGGGGACCAGTTCCGGCGCGTCCACTGGCTGCGCCCCTCGTCGGTCATCGGCTCGTAGCGTGCGACCATCGCCCAGCGCCCGCGGAGGTTGATCTCGTCCGGGTAAGAGGTGTACCCGTCGGGTCCGTCGGTGATCGAGTAGCCGACGAAGGTGATCGGCGCGGTGAAGAACCCGTTGCCGCTGGTGCCGAGGACGTTGAAATCCCGCCCCGGGCGGAGGGTCAGGTTCTCGCCGCTGGGCAGCTCGGCCGAGAGGCGGCGCTCGGTGACGTCGATGAACGAGCCGGACTGGAACGGCTGGCGATAGCCGCTCGCTGAATCGGAGATGGGTTCGAGCCCGAACTTGTCGAGGTAGAACTCGATGTACTGGGCGGCCCGCTCGATGCCGGCGGTGCCGGGGAGGCGGCCCTGCATGAACGGGTTGGCGAGGGTGGTGATGTGCTGGTCGTACCGCTGGACGTCCGGGCCGCCGATCTCCAAGGCGCGGGCGACGATCGCGGCATCGTCGGTCACAAACGTCCGCGCGTCCTCGGCGAGCGCCAGCCCCGGGGCGAGCGACAGCACAAGCAGCCCCTGAGCGAGGCGACGGGCGGCGGCGGGTCGGTGCGTCGGGCTGAATCTCGGCATGGGTCGTGGTCTCCGGTCCAGGGGTGCGGGCTGATCGGGTGGATCGCGATCGTACGGGATTGTTGCGGGTTCAGGAGCCGGGGCGGCGTCGGCGTGCGTTCCGAGTCGCCCTCCTAGAATCGAGGGCCTACCGCGGGCGGGTGTTTTTGACCCGCCGACGGGCGATGGGGTGGTGAACCGGCGTTGACGGTGGGCGGTTGCCGGTGTTCGAGCTTGGGTGTCGATGGGCGAGGTTCGTTCGGGTCCTGAGTGCGTCGGGCGATGAGCCCGGCGGGAGGCGTGAGGTCCAATGACGCAGGCTGCGGCTTCAAAGGTGTCGTCGTCGGTTTCGCAGGTGGAGGTCGGGATCGGCGTCGGGCAGGCGTCGCGGGTGATGGACCCGACGGACGCGTTCGCGCCTCGCCACATCGCCCCGAGCCCGGACGAGGTGGCGCACATGCTCCGCGCCGTCGGGGTGGGGTCGCTCGATGAGCTGATCGACCAGACCGTTCCCGGCGCGATCCGCACCGGCGCGGGGCTCGGCGTGGGCGCGCCCCGCGGCGAGCGTGAGCTGCTCGAGGAGCTCCGCCAGATCGCCTCGCGCAACCAGGTCTGGCGCAGCTATCTCGGCACGGGGTACTACGGCGCCGTCACGCCGGCGGTCATCCAGCGGAACATCCTGGAGAACCCGGGGTGGTACACGCAGTACACGCCGTACCAGGCCGAGATCGCGCAGGGGCGGCTCGAGGCGCTGCTGAACTTCCAGACGATGGTCTCGGACCTGACCGGGCTCAAGCTCGCGGGCGCGAGCCTGCTGGACGAGGCGACGGCGGCGGCCGAGGCGATGGCGATGTGCTTCGCCGTCGCGAGCGGGAAGAAGACGACGTTCCTCGTCGCGGCGGACTGCCACCCGCAGACGATCGCGGTCCTCAAGACCCGCGGCGAGCCGCAGGGCGTGCAGATCGTCGTGCAGGACGCGGCGGATTTCGATTTCAGCTCGGGCGAGGTCGCGGGCTGCCTCGTGCAGTACCCGGCGACGGACGGCCGCGTCGCCGACTACGCGCAGGTCGCGGAGAAGGCGCACGCCGCCGGGGCGATGGTCGTTGCGGCGACGGACCTGCTGGCGTTGACGGTGCTGAAGGCGCCGGGCGAGTGGGGGGCGGACGTCGCGGTGGGGAGCAGCCAGCGGTTCGGCGTGCCGATGGGCTTCGGCGGGCCGCACGCGGCGTTCTTCGCGACGCACGAGCAGCACGCGCGGAAGATGCCCGGGCGTATCATCGGCGTCTCCCGCGACGCGCACGGAAACATCGCTTACCGCATGGCGATCCAGACCCGTGAGCAGCACATCAAGCGCGACCGCGCGACGAGCAACATCTGCACCGCGCAGGCGCTGCTGGCGATCATGGCCGGGATGTACGCGGTCTACCACGGGCCGCAGGGGCTCAAGCGGATCGGCACGCGGACGCACGCCGCCGCTTCGGCGCTCGCCTCGGCCGTCACGCGCTACGGGCACGCGCTCGAGCACGAGCACTTCTTTGACACCATCCGCGTCCGCTGCAAGGGCGGCGACGCGGGCCCGGTGCTCGCGGCGGCCGCGAAGATGCGGATCAACCTTCGCGACTTCGGCGACGGGACTGTTGGTGTTTCGCTCGACGAAACCGTCTCACGGCGCGACCTGCGCGACCTGGCGGCGGCGTTCAACAACGGCTCGGCTGACGTCGGGTTCGATCCCGATGACGCCGCCGAGAAGGCCGGTACATCGGCGCGGCTGCCGGGCGGGCTTGTGCGCACGAGCCCGTTCTGCACGCACCCGGTCTTCAACACCTACCACGCCGAGCACGAGCTGCTGCGCTACATGAAGCGCCTGGAGAACAAGGATCTCTCGCTCGCGCACAGCATGATCGCCCTCGGCTCGTGCACGATGAAGCTCAACGCGACCAGCGAGATGCTCCCGGTCACGTGGCCCGAGTTCGGCGCGCTCCATCCCTTTGCCCCGCGTGCGCAGACCGGCGGCTACCGCGAGCTGTTCGCGACGCTCGAGGGATGGCTCGCGGATATCACCGGCTTCGACGCGGTCAGCCTCCAGCCCAACGCGGGCGCGCAGGGGGAGTACGCCGGGCTGCTGGTCATCCGCGCCTACCACCACGACCGCGGCGAGGCGCAGCGCGACGTCTGCCTGATCCCGACCAGCGCGCACGGGACCAACCCGGCGAGCGCCGTGATGGCGGGGTTCAAGGTCGTCGCGGTCCGGTGCGATGAAGACGGGAACGTGGATCTCGCCGACCTGCGCGCCAAGGCCGAGGCGAACGCCGACAAGCTCGGCGCGCTCATGGTCACCTACCCCTCCACGCACGGCGTGTTCGAGGGCCCGATCCGCGAGATCTGCGCGATCGTCCACGAGCACGGCGGGCAGGTCTACATGGACGGCGCCAACATGAACGCGCAGGTCGGGCTGACCACGCCGGCCGCCTGCGGCGCGGACGTGTGCCACTTGAACCTGCACAAGACGTTCTGCATCCCGCACGGCGGCGGCGGGCCGGGCATGGGGCCGATCGGTGTGCGGAAGCACCTCCAGCCGTTCCTGCCCGGGCACCCGGTGGTCGCGGTCGAAGGGCAGACGGATAAGTCCATCGGGCCGGTGAGTGCCGCGCCCTACGGGAGCCCGAGCATCCTGCCGATCTCGTGGATGTACATCGGCATGATGGGGGCCGAGGGGCTGCGCCGCGCGACCGAGGTCGCGATCCTCAACGCGAACTACATGGCCAAACGCCTCGAAGGGCATTACGACGTGGTCTACACCGGGCTGAACGGGCGCGTGGCGCACGAGTTCATCGTGGATTGCCGCCCGTTTGATAAGGGCGGCGCGTTCGACGCGGGGATCAAGGTCGATGACATCGCCAAGCGCCTGATGGACTTCGGCTTCCACGCGCCGACGATGAGCTGGCCCGTCCCCGGCACGCTGATGATCGAGCCGACCGAGAGCGAGAGCATGGCCGAGCTCGACCGCTTCTGCGATGCGATGATCGCGATCCGAGCGGAGATCGGGCAGATTCACAAGGGCGAGCTCGACCGCGAGGACAACCCGCTCAAGCACGCGCCGCACACGGCTGAAGCGGTCAGCGCCGACCACTGGCCCCACGCCTACACCCGCGCTCAGGCGGCGTACCCGCTGCCGTGGGTGCGCGAGCAGAAGTTCTGGCCGAGCGTCGGGCGCGTCGACAACCCCTACGGCGACCGTAACCTGGTCTGCACCTGCCCGAGTGTCGAAGAGCTCGCCCAGCAAGGGTGAGCACGCTCTGCCGTGGCACGGGCGTCCCGCCCGTGCGCGTGTTCTTCATCGTGTCATCGTGCAGCTCGCACGGGCGAGACGCCCGTGCCACGGCTTGGTGCCACGGAAATGCGGAGCCCAACAGGGCGGAGCTTTTCCGTGACGCCCGGGGACGGGCGCTTTTTCTGCAGTGTTCGTGATTGCGCACGGGCGGGACGCCCGTGCCACGGTGTTAGCCGCCGCCGGGGTTGGTGGTTTCGGTGGTGACGGGCTTGGGCGCGGTAACGGGGTGGTTGTTCAGGTCTTTGAGGACCGAGACGCCGGTGTCGGGCGTGAGGCTGACGAATCGTCGCCCGTCCACGCGCCGGGCGAAGGTCTGGTGGCTCGGCCACCACGGGTAGCCGTTGATCCCGCGGTGGACGTAGTCCGGCGCGTTGACGAGCAGGTTGCCGCGCCAGTAGCGGATGCTGGCGGCGTTCCCGCCGGCGTCTTCCCACTGCTCGGGCTCGACGGTGCGGATGATGATGTCGATCAGATCCTCGGCGAGCTCTTCCATGGAGGGGAGCTCGACGCGGTCGGTCTGGTCGTCGCGGAAGGGGGACTGCCCGCCGCCGCCGCGTCCAGCTTGGAGGACGGACTGGAGGTCGAGCATGGGCGCATCGGGGTAGTCGGGGATGCTGGAGAGCAGGTCCTCGACGGGGTAGATGACGACGCGTCGGTCTCGATTGAGCGCTTCGCGAGGGCCGATGACCAGCTCGCCCCAGTCGGTGAGCTGCCAGGTCGCGGACCCCGGGCCGGCGAAGCCGAACGGGTCGCGGGTTCGGCTCAGGACGCGTTCGATGACGGTCAGCGCCGGTGCGTTGCGGACGCGGAGGCTGACCATCGCGTCGCGGTCGAGCCCGACGCCGCCGGGGTCCTGGTCTTCCCAGTAGATCTCGAACTCGGTGCCGGTGATTTGCTGGATGAAGGTGAGCACGTCCTCGAGGCGTTGCTCCTCGAAGCGGGCGGTGATGGGGGTGGAGAGGCGTGCGAGCGTCTGGCGCGAAGCGTCGGCGTCCGGGGCTTCGAGCATCGCGGCGTGCGCGGGCGTCGCGGGGATTGGCGACGCGCCGCAGACGCTGAGGGCGGCCAGCGCGAGCGCGCTCCAGCGGATCGACGCGCGGGCGAACGGGCGGCGGGTCGTGGTCATGATCGTCCTTCCCCGGGCGAGCCCGGAGGTTCTCGGGCGGCCTCGGCTGGTGTCTGCGGCCGAAGAATCCGAAAGCCTGTTGCAGTGTACAACGCGGGAGGTGTCCCCAAAGTTCCGAAATCCTTGGCAAGGATCGGGTTGTGGACGGGCGGTCGGCGTTCGGGGGCGTTCGTGGGTGCCTCCGCGGGCGATCCGGGCGGTATGGTGGGGGCGAACTGAACAGAAGGAGGCGCGATGCGGGGTCGATGGACGGGCGTGCTGGTGTGTGCAGCGGGGTTGGCGTGGGGGTGGTCGGCGTGGGCTCAGGGGCCTCGGGCGATCGCGCCTGCAGAAGCCGTGGACGCCGACGTGGCGGCGGAGGAAGAGGCGGTCGATCACCCGCGGGACCGCGGCGATGTGCGTCTGGAGCTGATGCACTCTTTGGAGTTCGCGGGGGTTCGGTCGATCTCCGCGGCTCCGAACGGCGCGATCGTGGTGGGGGCGGGCGAGGAGGGCGTCACCGCGTGGCGCGTCAGCCCGACGGGCGAGTTGCAGCAGCGCTGGCGCGCCTCCGCCGCCGACCTGAACGCGCCGGACGATTGGGTAACCCGCGCGGTCCGCGTTTCACCGGATTCGCGCCTGGTCGCGATCGCGATCCACCCGCGTGAGCCCTGGCGGAGCCCGGGTCGGCTCGCGGTGGTGCAGTCGTCCAACGGGACGGTGCTGTGGAGCGGGGAGACCGGGTACGGGCCGCGGGCGATCGGATGGCTGGACAACTCGCGTGGTTTTGTGGTCGCGGACGAGGGCGGCATCGGGATCGAGCGCGAGCCGGTTGCGGAGGGGGAAGATGGGCCCGGCGCGGTGCGCGCCGTGATCGATCCGCCCGGGAGCGCGACGATCGTGCGCACGTTCACCGGCGACTGGCGGGACGCCGACCCGACCACGCTGACCTTCACGCGGGACAAGGTTGTGCCCGAGGGCTCGATGAGCGCGCAGCAGGGGCGCCAGGTGCGGGTGCACCCGTTGAACGCGCTGACGGTGGAGCTGGATTTTGAGCCGACGGGCGTCGCGACGCTCGGGCGGATCGCGTACCTCATCATGCCGGCGAACAACGCGATCGCGGCTGTCGATGTCGCGCAGCGCGAGGTGCTGCATATCCGCCCGTTGTCGTCGGTTCAGCAGCGTGTGGACGCCGGTCCGGCCGACGGCGGCCCGAATGTGAACCGGCTGATCCGCGCCATGCCCATGTCCACCGGGCTGGCGCTGTACCGCGATCTCGGCGGCACGCCGCTGTTGGTGACCGCGGGCACGGGTGTGCTGCGCGGGGATCTGCGCGACCCGGTCGCGCCCTTCCACGATCACGCGCCGATGAGCGTGCTGATCGAGGAAGGGTTTGTCGGCGAGCGCCTCTCGGAAGTCGCCGCGATGATGGACCCGGCGCAGTTCGGCTCGCTCAAGGTCTGCATGAGCTTCGGCGTGGACCCGGGCATGGGGCTCGTGCGCCCGCACATCTTCGGCTCGCGCAGCATCACGATCTGGGAAGGCACGACGCTCGAGTTCGCCTCGGACACCGAGGAGGCGATCGAGTCGCGGATCGCGCGCGATCATCCGCAACATTTCAACGCGCGTCCGGAGACGCCGAACGAGCCCGACGCGACGTCGTCGAGCACGGGCCCGGAACTCGCTTCGATCGACGTCGCGCGTATGGGCGATCGTGTGCTTGCGGTCAGCGCGCTGCGCAATCCGGGCGGGCTGGCGATCGCGGACGTGACCGAGCGCGATGGTGCCGAGCTGGTCGGTCTGGCGCTGACCGTTGCTGACGACGGGCTCGGGACAGCCGACGCGGTGTGGGTGCGATGGGGTGGGGTGTGGCTGGTGGCGTCGGCTCACGAAACGAGCGGGCGCGTGTTGGTACACCGCCTGGTTCCAACAGGCGATCGCTCGCGATAAAGCCGCCCGGTCGAAAAAATCTGCACAGCATGCCGGTTTTCGGACCACGCCCCGCCCAGATTCTCCTGGCGAGGCTCGGGGTGAACCCGGGCGGGGTGTGTTTTTTGCTCTATGGGCGCGCAAATCGGGTGGAGACCCGGGGTTTAGCACGATCTGATCGGTGTGGGCTGGGGGCTCCATCTGGTGTCGGTTCGCAGCAAGCCCAGTGGAGGCCCGAGGTTGTGTTGATGTGAACCTAGGGGATCTGGGGGGATGCGGGCGCGCGGTTCAGGCCGAGAATCCCTATGGCGAGGGGGAATTTTCGCATCTGGACTTGAACGTCGGCGGGTTTTCCAGTATTCCTAGAGGCACCTGTTGGAGGAAGAGCGTGCGCGTGGTGCGGGAGCGGGTGTCTCTCGGCCTCGTCGCGCTGAACGCATACCTGTATAGAGGAGGTGTTTCGTGAGGAACTGTCGTACTGGCATCCTCGGCCTGGCGATCTGTGCCGGGTCCATCCTCGCGGCTGGCGCGGCGAATGCCGACGTCCGGACGCAGACCGGCGGTCAGGTTGATCTGACCGCGGTCAACGCCGAGAAGACCGCGGCGACCAAGGTCGGTCAGAACACCGTGTACCCCGCGATGCGTATCGAGGGCGAGACGCTCTACGTCGACTTCGGCGACGCCACCGAGTTCTCTCCGTTCCTCGTCGATCCGATGCGGATGATCAACCGTCAGCTCAGCCCGAACTGCCAGCCCGCTGGCAACTGCCAGTCCGAAGGCGGAACGACGGCGAACAACATGAGTGCCTTCCGCACGGCTGACGACTTCGTCCCGACCGGGACGACGATCAGCTCGGTCTGCTTCCAGGGGATCTACCTCACCGTCGCCAACTTCCCGATCTGCTTCCCGGCCGGCGACACCTTCAACATCAACTTCTTCCCGGATACCCCCGGGCAGGCGTTCCCGGACGAGAGCGCTCCGAACGCTTCGTTCCGGACCACGGGCATCGGCGGCACGGCCGTCACCAACAAGGTCACCACGGGCGCAACCTTCGCCGGTCGCGAAGTCGTGCAGTGGACGATCACCCTCGGCACGCCCGTCACCGTGACGGCCGGTGACTGCTGGTGGCTCGAAATCAAGCACGAGCCGACCCCGGGGTGCTCGGTCTTCTGGGAGCAGTCGCCCCAGGGCAACGGGCAGTTCATCCAGACCCCCGCGGCGAACCCCTTCGCTCCGGGCCAGAACGGCACGGGCGACATGGCGGTCTGCTTCGGCACCGGGATCAACATTGTCGCGGCCGACAACTGCCTCTTCTTCTGCGGTTTCCCCCCGCTCAACGATGAGTGCCTCGATGCCGAGAACGATCCCACTTTCGCGCTGAGCATCCCCGACTCGGTCGTCTCCGACACGGTGTGCGGCTCGGTCGTGGACTTCGCTCCGGCTCCGCCCGAGTACGGCGAGGGCATCCTTCCGACCACGCAGCCCGGCGTGTGGTACACCCTCACCCCGGCGACCTCGGATCCGATCGAACTGACCCTCAGCAGCGCGACCGCCGAGCCGGCGCTCGTCGTCTACTGCGGCGGGTGTGAGTTCCTCTGGCCGATCACCGGCGCCGGTGAGCCCGACAACGCGACGCAGGGCTTCACCTCCGTCAGCGTCACGTTCACCCCGAACGCGGGCACTGAGTACCTCATCCTGGTCACCAGCGACCTGAACAGTGCGACCGACCTGACCCTCGACGTCGTGCTCGCGGGCTCGGGCCCCGATCCGATCGTCTGCGGTCCGTGCGACCTGATCAACCAGGACCTCTACGACAACGCCAACATCATCGAAGCGACCGGCGTTGGCACGACCGCCGAGCCCTGCGATGACACGGGCAACACCCGCGTCAACGAGGGTTGCAGCCTCACCCCGGCTGCCTTCATTCAGGCTGGCGATGGCGACGTGATCGCCGGCACCACCTGGAGCACCGACACCAGCCGTGACATCGACTGGATCGAAGTCGACGTGCCCTCGGCCCCGGCCGTCGTGCAGGTCGTCCTCGAAGGTCGCCGCGCCATGTTCCTGAACCGTCTCTGGAACGACGGTCTGGACTACGCCGGTAACGTCATCGACTGTGGTGCGCCCATCTTCCGCTACCTCGCGGAGAGCCGCATCTCGCAGCCCTGCGCCCCGGTCAGCGTCAGCATCGCTGTCGCCAACCCCGGCAAGTACTACTTCCAGATGGGCCCCGCACAGTTCGGCGGCCAGCCCTGCGGCGTGGCGAACGAGTACGTCGCCGCCGTCCTGGTCAGCAGCTGCACCATCACCCCGCCCAGCGGCGCGGTCCTCGAGAACGAGGCCTGCGGCGTGACCACCGTCAACCCGGGCTGCTCGGGCGTTGCCGTTGGCGGCACCCCCGGCCCCTCGACGGCGATCAGCGTCGGGCAGACCGGCTCGGGCGAAATCTTCGCCAACGCCGGCACCCGTGACCTCGACAGCTGGCAGTTCGTCGCCACGGCGACCGATCTGGACATCATCGTCGAGGCCGAGTTCCCCTGGCTCATGATTGTCCAGGACCTCACCCCCGGCTGCTTCGCTGGTGACGGCTTCACCACCACCGGCTTCCCCTGCAGCCCGACCACGGTCAGCGCGACCGGCTTCGTCGTGGGCAACACCTACGAAGTCATCCTGACCATCGCTGAGTTCGACGGCGAAGGCATCTTCAGCCAGAACTTCAGCTGCCTCACCGGCCTGACCGCCTACAACCTCACCATCTCCGACGGTGCCGTGGCCGAGCCCTGCGAAGAGTTCGACATCACCGACTCGTCGCTGGCTCCGAACAGCCCGGACGGGCAGATCAACGCGTTCGACCTCAGCCTCTACATCAACCTGTGGCTCGCCGGCGACCCCGCCGCCGACCTCACGGACGCTTCGCTCCAGCCCAACAGCCCGGACGGCCTCGTGAACGCGTTCGACCTCAGCTACTACGTCAACGGCTGGCTCGCCTTCCAGGGCGCCTGCCCGTAAGACGGCCCTTCTGAAAGCATCTAAGTTCGCTTGATCCCGCCCGCCCCGGCCAACGCCGGGGCGGGCTCTTTTTTTTGAGCCACTCATCTCGTGCACAACGCTGTACACTGCACATCCGTTCGGCGTGCAAGTCGCGAGCCGAAAGCGAGGTGGGGGAGCGATGCGGATCGGGTTGTCGCCGAGATCGTGTTCGATCATCCTGGTGGTCTTGAGTTGCATCGCGGTCTTTGCGATGCTTCTGCGTTCACCCGGAGCAGACACCCGGCCCGCCCCGCTGGTTCCGCAGCACAAGACGCTCGGCGCGGACACCGTCGCGGCGATGCCGGAAAGCCGTTCATCGCGGGTCGAGAGCATCTATTTCGAAGAAGGCCGAGACGCTGATGCGCTCCGCCATGCATTTTTCATCACGTCGCGCCTGCCGCCCGCGGATGCGGTCGAGTTTCTCCGCACGCTTGAAGCGGCGGAGGTTCGCGGCGAGCTGCTCTACCTGATCGCGCAGTTCGTCAGCCAGGGAATCGAGGCGAGAGATGCTGAGGACACGGCGGAGAACGCGGCTCACCGTCTCGCGTACGCGCAAGCCCTCGACGTCGCGCTCCAGGTTCTGATGGATCGCCCGGATCTGCGTGAGCAGGCGTTCCGAGAGTTCACGTCGCTCATGAATCTGCTGCCGATGCATTATGACCGAGTTGGTGAGCGTGACCGGGCGATCGAGCTGTACGAACTCACCATCGGCCCGTTTCGGGATGGGTTGCCGGATCGGGTGATTGACCACGCTTCGCTGGCGCTTGTCGCATACGCATCGGCAACAGGCGATGTCCCCGGCATGGCGATGCGGTACCAGCAGATGCTGGATCGGTACGCCGTCGATGGCGACTACAGCCTCGCGCCGACGGCGACGCGTGTGAACGCGCTGTACGTGCCGTTCCAGCGTGGGCACGGGGACGCGTCGTCGGTGATCGATGGGCTGACGGTGGTCTACGAGGACGTCGCGGACCGAGGGAACTGGGAGCCGCTCTACGTTGGGGCGTTGCTTGCGCACCTGCACCGCGAGGGCGGGGATCGCGGGGCCGCGTTGCAGTACAGCCTGGAATGGCTCGCGAACTGGGGGCGGGCGAGGTCGGACCCGGGCGAGGGGATGTCCGGGCAGATCTACCGAGGCGGCGCGACGTACCAGAGCGTCTTGTGGGACGCGATCGCCGATGCGCGTGCCGTGGGTGATCTGTCGGTCGAGTTGGCGCTCGCGACGGAGTACGCGCAGGCGTTCGCGGCCGATGACGACGCGATGGAGTGGCGCACCGTGGCGCGATTGACCCGTCAGCTAGAGGCGGCTGAGGCGTCCGGCTCGCGGGACTAGGGCAGGCGGCGGCGTCAATCCCCGTCCAGACCCACCCGATCGTCCGATTTCCGTCGTGGCGGCGTTGGCACCGGGGCGTCCACGGGTTACGCTCTCCAGTCGTGGGTGGCCCGGTGCCGTGCGTGCCGTGCGGGGCTCCTGCGGACGGAGGCCGACGCATGCCGCACCGTTATCAGACTGTCCTGCTGTTCGGGGCCCCGGGGGCCGGGAAGGGCACGCAGGGCAAGATCCTCGGGCAGGTCCCGGGGTTCTACCACCTGTCCTGCGGGGAGGTCTTCCGCACGCTGGACGTGAACAGCGAGCTGGGGCGGATCTTCCGGGAGTACTCGAGCCGGGGCGAGCTGGTGCCGGACGAGGTGACGGTGAAGATGTGGGCTGAGAACATCCGCGCCCAGACGATCCTGAGCCTCTACAAGCCGCACGACGACCTGCTGATCCTCGACGGCATCCCGCGCAATGTGAACCAGGCGAAGCTCATGCAGGAGCACATCAACGTGCTCGAGGTGATCCACCTGGTCTGCAAGGACAAGAAGAAGATGGTCGAGCGCCTGCAGCGCCGGGCCGTCAAGGAGAACCGGGCCGACGACGCGAAGGAGTCGGTCATTCTCCGCCGGTGGGAGGTCTACGAGGAGGAGACCCGCCCGGTGCTGGCGTGCTACCCGAAGGAGATCATCCGGGAGGTGGACGCGATCGGCTCCCCGGCCGCCGTGCTCCAGCACATCCTTGAGGTCGTCGTCCCCGTGCAGGAAAAGCACTTTTCCAACGTGCTGGGTGACGCGTAACGCGGGTCGATCGCGTGGGGTGGTGTGCTACGCTGAAGCCATGCACGGACAGGCAAGCCGCGCGTTCACACTCATCGAGTTGCTCGTCGTCATCGCGATCATCGCGTTGCTGATCGGGCTGCTCCTCCCGGCCCTCGGCTCGGCGCGCCTTTCGGCCCGCGCGGCGGTCTGCCAGAGCCGACTCCAACAGCTCGGCATCGCCGCCACGCTCTACACCAATGATTTCGACCGACGCCTCCCCCAGCGCCTCGGGCCGGTCGGCGGCGGGCAGCAGAGCATCATCGGCACGCTCTTCGGCGGCTCGCGCGGCACGCTCCCCTTCTTCGGCATCGACACCTACGGCGCCGCCTCCCGACCGCTCAACCCCTACGTGACCGACAACCTCCCCCCCGACGACGACGGGCCCGTCTTCGAGCTCGAAGCCTTCCGCTCCCCCGTGGACCGCGGGGCCGAGTCCACCGGCGTCCCGGTGCCGGGCTTTGATCGCACCAATTCGATGTTCACCCTCCTCGGCACGAGCTACACGCTCAACGACCAGGCCCCCGCCCAGCCCGGGCAGCAGGGCGTGCCCACGCTCGTCCCGAGTGCCGGCGGGCGGATGCCCTACGTGCTCTCGACAAGCCGCACGATCCTCATCGGCACCCACCCCATGTACAACGCCGACGGCGGGGGCGACCGCGGGCAGCGCTGGCTGAACCCCAAGCGCGTCGAGGCCGGGCTGGTCTTCCTCGACGGGCACGCGAAGCAGTCGGTCCCGATCCCGGAAACGCCCGAGCACACAACGCCGGACTACACGTTCCTCCCGACGCCGGACTGGATCGATCGCCAACGGGCCCGTTGAAGCGAACGAATCAAGCCGGGTGTTTCTGCTCGGCGATCGCGCGCCTCAGCGCCCGCGCGTCGGCGTGGTCTCGCCGCGGTGGCGGATGGTCTGGAACGCCTCGTTGGGTGTACTCGGCGTGGCTGTCCAGCCCCACATCGCCGGGTGGGCGTAGGCGCGGGCGTTGGTCGGCGGGTGGAAGTGGTGGGCAATGGGAAGGATGCCGTCGCCGGCTGGCATGTCGCCGAATCCGCGGAGCGGGCGATCCATCCAGTTCCGCGGGAGTCGGCTCGCGGCTTTGCGGATGCCGACGATATCGACGGGGATCCACGCCATGCTGTCGGTGTTCTCGTCGTAGAGCGCGAACTCCGTCCACGCGGAGAGCGCGCTGACGCCGCGTGAGCGATCCAGCGGGTCGCGCCGCCCGCGGGCGGCCCCCTGGTCGAACGCGATCGTGATCCGCGCCGGCAGCCCCGCGAGCCGATAGATCGCAGCCAGCGCGAGCGGAACATCAAACTCCGAGCCGCGCCCCTCGCTCAGCGTCGCCGGCCCGCCGATCAGCTCGAAGCCCTCGAACGCGCCGGAGCGCCCGATCAGCCCGCGCCCGGAGTGCTGCACGTGCTCGGAGACGTTCCCGGCGAGCCACTTGGCGAGCTGCACCGGGCGGATGCTCCTGGGGTCGCGCCCCTCGGTCCAGCGATCGAGCAGTTGGCGGACGGGCGCGGGGTCGTACGCCTGTCCGGTGCGCGGGTCGAGATCGACGAAGGTCATGAGCTGGAGCGTGCTGCGCGCCTCGGCCGGCCAGGGGCCTTTCGGCCACTCGACGCGGGCCGCGCCGGCTTCGTCGAACTCCAGCCGATGGCAGACCATGTCCACGCGCAGCTCGGCATCGAGCTGGCGCGCCCCGCCGGCGATCACCTGGTGCCGATCAGCCGAGGCGTCGAACGAGGCGAGGCGCGTCCCCCCCTGGAACCCGTCGAGCACGCGGAACTCGCGCGTGAGGTCGATGCCGTCTACGCGGAGCAGCCCCTCGGCACGCGGCGAGCCGTCGCCGAGCTCGCGCACGTCCGCGTTCGCCGCCCCGACAATCGGCAGCACGACCGAGAGCGTCTGAAACCGCCACCGATCGATCGCCGGCGTCGCGGTGGGGCGGGCCGAAACTTCCTGAAAGCTGCGCACGGTCAGGTCGGTCACCAGTGTGTTCTGTCGCTCGCGCGTGCGGCTGACAAACGGGCTCGGGTTCGCGCCGAGCACGAGCGGATCCGCGCCCTGCGCGGGCTGCCCGGGCGTTGCGGGCCCGGCGGGCCCGCCGGGCTGGGTGGAGCCGGGTGGGCTTGAACCGGGGGCAGGCTGCGGATCCTGCCCTCGCCCGCGCCTGGGCTGGGCGAACGCCGGCATCGCGACGCCCGCCACGCCCGCAGCGGCGACGGTCCACGCGATCGCCTCGCGCCGGGTCATCCGCTGCTGCTCCGCCGATTGCTCCGGGTGTTCGCTCTGCATCCGTCGCCTCCGATCGTGCGCTCGCCCCACGCGGCACTCGGTTTTCCCGCTTCAGCCTACCCGCGCGGGCGCGGGTGCGCCGCGGCCCGAGCCCAGCATCCGCCGGTTGGACGCACGCCGCCCCGCTAGGATCCCTTCCCGCAGTGTCCAGCGGGCATTTTTCGGAAGGAGCGACCCGGTGCCGACGCACGACGCCAACATCCAGACGCGGATTGAGAAGGACTCCATGGGCGAGATGCCCGTCCCCGCCGACGTGCTCTACGGCGCCAGCACGCAGCGCGCGGTGCTCAACTTCCCCGTTTCCGGTCGCGGCATGCCGGACGCGTTCATCCGTGCTTACGCGACCCTTAAGCGCGCCTGCGCCGAGGTGAACCAGAAGCTCGGGCGCCTCGACGCCGAGCGTACCGGCGCGATCGCCGCCGCGTGCGACCAGATCGAAGCCGGGCTGTCCGACCACGGCGGGCTCGCGCGCCACTTCCCCGTCGACGTCTTCCAGACCGGCAGCGGCACCAGCACCAACATGAACGCGAACGAGGTCATCGCCAACCTCGTCTGCCTCGCGCGCGGCGAGCCGATCGGCTCCAGCAAGAACGCCGCCTACCTGCAAGCCGGCGGCGTCCACCCCAACGACCACGTCAACATGGGGCAGTCCTCCAACGACACGTTCCCGACGGCGATGCACGTCTCGGCCGCGCTCGCGATCGCGCACGATCTTGTCCCCGCGTTCGACCGCCTGCATGCCGAACTGGACAAGAAAGCCCAGGCGTGGGACCGCATCGTCAAGATCGGGCGCACCCATCTTCAGGACGCGACGCCGATCCGCCTCGGGCAGGAATTCAGCGGCTACGCGGCCCAGATCGCCCAGGCGAAAGGACGACTCGCGCGAGCGCTCGACGTGCTCAGCGAACTCGCCCTCGGCGGCACGGCCGTCGGCACCGGCATCAACACCCACAAGGACTTCGGGCGACTCGTCGCCGAAGCGCTCACCGATCGCACCGGCGTCCGCTTCCGCGAAGCCGACAACCACTTCGAAGCCCAGCACGCCAAAGACGCGTTCGTCGAAGCCTCGGGTACCCTCCGCGCCGTCGCGGTCGCGCTCAGCAAGATCGCGAACGACATCCGCTGGCTCGGCAGCGGGCCACGCTGCGGGATCGGCGAGCTCAAGCTCCCGGCCGTGCAGCCCGGCTCGAGCATCATGCCGGGCAAGGTCAACCCCGTCATCTGCGAATCGGTCATCATGGTCGCGTGCCAGGTGCTCGGGAACGACCACGCGGTGACGCTCGGCGCGTTCGGCGGCGTCGGGAGCGTGCTGGACCTCAACGTCGCGATGCCGATGATGGCGGCCAACCTGCTCGAGAGCGTCCGCCTGCTCGCCAACGCGAGCGACATGTTCCGCGAGAACCTGCTCGAAAACCTGGAACCGGACGAGGAACGCTGCGCCGCGCTGATTGAGGGCTCGCTCGCGATGTGCACGAGCCTGGTGCCCGCGATCGGCTACGACAAGTCGGCCGCGCTCGCGTACGTCGCCTATCGCGAGGGCAAGACCGTCCGCGAGCTGGCGTTGGAGCAGAAGCTGCTCCCTGAAGCCGAGCTGGTCCGCCTGCTCGACCCGCGCAGCATGACCGAGCCGGACGCGGAGTAAGCCGCGAGTCTGAGCAAAAGCCGTGGCACGGGCGGGACGCCCGTGCCACGGGGAGAAGAGTTGATCAAAAACGCACGCCCCGCGTCGGTGACGCGGGGCGTGCGGTCGTGATGAGTTGCATTGTTTTGATTCGTGCGTCGCGTGGCGTCAAGCCCGGCGGCGCCGTGCGGCCGCGAGCCCGGCGCCCATCAGCACCACCATCCCCCCCGGCGCGGGGATCACGAACGCGTAGATGCCCTGCGAGCCGTCGGTGAAGTTGACAAGGAACACGCCGCGGTCCTCGCCGTAGAGCGCGCCCTCGTGGGACAGGTTGAAGAATTGCGGCATCTTGCCGTCGAGCATGGTGCCGGCGCTGGCGATCAGGACGATGTCGCCCTGGTAGTAGGCAAAGACGTTGCCGAGCGAGTTCCCGCCGTTGATGCCGGCGATGAAGAGCAGCGTGTCCCCGAAGATCGCCGGCCCGCGTGTGATGTCGGTGATCGTGCCGACGCCCGGGACAACGGTCCCGGTGTCGATCACAGTGGTGAGCGGGTTGACATTGTCGTCGAGGAAGATGCCCTTGTAGGAACCCACGCCGCCGGGCCCGGTGCCGTTGGGGCCCCATGCGACGAAGGCGATGCGGTCGCCATCAATCGACGGGTCAAGGAACTGCCCGAAGTTGAAGGCTTTGCCGGGGATGTTCTGGTACCCGCTGGCGATCATGTTGAAGCTGCCGCCGCGGTTGGTGAGGATGCCTTGTCGCGATGGTGAGGCGCTATCGAACACCTGGATGCCGACGATGCCGTCCCTGTAAACACCCTGCCCGGCAAGGCGCAGGTTCCCGTCCATCGGCGCGGGCAGCGCGTCGTTGGCGCTGATGACCGGGTTGAGTGTGCCGTTCTGGAAAAGGGTCATGCTGAGCTGCGGCCCGCTGGCAGCGTTCATGAACCCGATCGCTCCGGCGGAGATGTAGGGCTGCTGGAAGTTCGTGTAGTTGCTCCCCGTGTTGGGGTTGAGGGTGCTCGTGTTCGCGATGAGCTGCACGGGATTGCCGGCGAACCGCGCATAGATCCCGCCCGCGGCACGGAAGGCCACGTCCTCGCCGTCGATCTTGCCCAGCGACAGGCCGAAGTTCGCGTCGGTAAAGACTCCGCCGGCGGGGTTGGCGTCGCCGGCGCGTGCGATCGCCTGGTCGACGCCCCCGATACGGGCGTAGATGCCGCTCGCGCCGACGGCTTCGGCACTCCAGGCGATGTTGCCGGATGAAGCCGTCGGCGAGCTCAGCCCGACGATCGACGCCGTCCCACCCGGGACCTGGTCGCCCGTCTGGACGATCCGGGTCAGGTTGATTTCCACGTTCGCTTCGGCGAGGTGGGCGGCCCCGGCGCTTAGCGCCAAGGCAAAGGCCAGGGGCGTGCGTGTGCTCAGCATGTCACTCTCCTCTTGCTGCAGGTTGCCCGGAGTGCGACGCCCCACAAGACGTCCGAACACCCCGATTCGGGCACCCTACCGGAAGAACCCCCACGGCACAAGACTTTTCGAAAAATTTTTCTACAAAATTATGGCAAGGCCTTGTTTCTTTACCCTGTTCGGGCTCCAATGCCAATATCCCCCAAGAAAGAGGACTCTGTCCCGGTCGGAATCTGCTGGCCCCGCCCGCGAGGCGCAGCACGTCAAGAATGACCCCCTTGGGGTCTCCCGATGGAGCACTCGCCGATGAACCCGACGACTCCAGGCGTCGATGAAGCCCAGGACGTGGCCACCAAGCCTCAATTCACCCAGGAAACCGGGCTCGCCCTCCAGGGCGTCCGTCAGGCATTAGCCGAGTTCGTCGCCGCCGTCCCCGGCGACATGCGACGCCCCACGGACCTCCAGAAAGCCCTCGGCGTCGATTCCAAGATCTGCTGGCAGATCTTCAACGTCATCCGCGACGACGGGTCCATCGCGCCGGCGATCCACGTCCCGACCCTCCCCGCACTGCGCCGCGCGATGGCGTCGGCCGAGAGCGCCGGCGTCCCGACCACGCTCATCCACGGCGTCCGTCAGAGCCTCGAAAACTTCGAGAAGGTTGTCGAGGCCCACGCTGGCGCACGCCCGGATTTCGACGCGATGGTCGCGGCCGTCGCCCCGAGCGAGCACAGCGGGCAGGTCGAGCTCAAGCACCGGCGCAGCGTCTACCGAGGGCTCAGCCACGTCTGGGGCACCCAGGTCGACGTGCTCAGTACCGCGACACTCCTCCGCGCCAACGACGACGACACCACCGACCGCCTCATTCTCAGCCACAAACGCGGGCTTCGTCGCCTTCGACCCGATGCGCACATTGGGGTCTACGGGTACCGCATCTCGCTCCACGCCCCCGCCAAGCCGCAGGAGACCATCGCCCTCGAGCCCGGCAGCATCGAGCAGTACGGCGCCCCGCTCCTCCCGGCTTTCTGCTCCCAGCCGCTCCCCGAGTTCCGTATGAGCACCGACCCCGAAGGATGGAGCACCTGCGAGCTCGCCGGCGAGAGCATCGGGCGGTTCAGCGAGATGGACCTCGCGTTCGGCACCGTCACCCGCGGGATCGAGTCCCCGCTGGACACCGACGGGCGCGCCTGGCTGGGGTCCAACGTGCTGTCCACGACGCCGACGGGCTTGCTGGTTTCCACTCTGCTGGTGCATCGCCCGAGCTTCGGGCGCGTGCGTCCGGAGATGCTGATTTTCGCGAACACGCCCGGGAGCGACGCGCCGCAAGCCGTGCGCCGCGTCGCGCTCCCGCTGCGCGAGCGGATCGCCGAGCTCGGCCCGGCCGACCGTCTCGCGGGCAGCCCCGACGAGCCACGCCTCGCCGAGATGCTTCGCACCGCGTGCGACCGGGCGGGGTGGGATCTTGCCGAGTTCGACGCGTACCGCGTCCGCGTGCAATACCCGGTGCTGCACTCGGTGCTCCGCATGTTTTTCTATCCGAACGGTTGAAGCGGGTCAGCGTGCCGCTTGCTCGTGCTCGACGAGAAGCTCCGCGAGGCGGCGGATCGTGCGATCATCGGTCGGGTTGGCCGCGGCGGCGCGGACGGCCCGGTCGAGGGGCGGGTTCGTGCGGATCTCGTCCGCGCTGAACTGCCCCGGGTAGAACACCGGCAGCGCGACCCACTCGCCAGCCGCCTCGTCCAGCGGCACGCCCGCAGGCGCTCGGACGGCACGCAACGTCGCATCGCTCGCTTCCGAATCAATCCCCAGCGTCAGCGGCGCGGAAACGTAGTGCCACCGCGCCCCGGTCGAATCCGCGTGCACCGCGAACTGGACGGTGAACCGATCGCCCGGCGACATCGCGTGGCTGTCCAGCGGGTTCGGCGAGCGCAGAGTCCGCGTGACACGCACGCGCCACGCGCCGTCCGACCAGCGCCCGCTGGCGCGGAGCGCACCCCGGCTGCCCGCCGGCTCGCGCAGCAGGCGATACGGGATCGCGTCGCCGTCGCGCCATGTGTCGTTGGGATCGATACGCCGGGCCGTCTGTTCGCTCAGGTAGTACGGGTCGTCCTGCCCGTACGCGCGAGCGAGCAGGCGATCTTCGCGGAGCGCGCGCACGCCGGCTTTGGCGTGGTCGTACACCCACGCCGGCCCGTCGCGCTGCTCGTTGATGTTGGTCGTGTACATCGACCGCCCTTCCGAGCCAAGGCGGAACTCCAGCACGTAGCCGTTGTCCGCGTACCCGACCGGGTTGCTGCGGTGCGCGCGCCACTGCCACGTGTCCAGGAACCGCCCGTCTTGGCGGAGGCGCATCAGCGAATCCGCGTCCTTCACGCGCGACCACCGGCTTTTCGGCGCCCCGTCTTCGCGGGAAAACGCGAGAAACTTGTTCACTTCCGACTCGCCCAGCACGCCGCCGATGTGCGGGTGAGCCTCCGCCGCTTCAGCGCCGATCTCGTCGCTTCGGCTGCGGACGCCCGGATGCGAAACCAGATAGCCGCCGTAGACATCGAACCCGGGCACACCCCCGGCATCGACAGCCATCGAGATCCTGTCCTCGTACAGCCCCAGCGGGTTCGGGCCGGCGACCGCGCCGCTGGTCCGCCGCCATCGTCCGTTTTCATGCACCCAGTAGTCGTGATACCAACTCGGGTTCTCCGTCGCAAACTCGTAGCGAATCTGGATGTGCTCCCCGTCATGCACCGCGCTCACACGCAGCGTGCGCACGAGATCGTTCGAAGCGGGGATATAGAGCCGCTGGCTCGGATCGTGCGCGATCGCCCCGGCACCCGGTCCGGAGCACCCGCCCGCCACCAGGCACGCGGTGAACGCGACAACGCACGCGATGATCGGTGAGCGATTCATGCTTGCTCCTTGAGATTGTCTTGCCGATGGGTTTGTGTTCGATCCTAGGCACGATCCGCGCGCAACACAGCATCACGCCATCTGTGCGCACGACATCGCGCAGCACGAACGCGCTCGCAGCGTCTTCGCACGTAAGCCTTACTCGCTCGGCTCGTACCGCATCAGCTCCTGCACCGTATTGTCCTCGCGCATGATGAGGACTTTGGGTCGGTGCGCGCGGTACTCCTCGTCGGTCATGAGGGCGAAGTGGAGGATGATGAGCCGGTCGCCGGGCTCGACCAGGTGGGCCGCTGCGCCGTTGACCTCGATCTTCTTCGACCCCGGCTCGCCGCGGAAGACGTACGTCTCGAACCGCGCGCCGTTCCGGCAGTTGGCGACCAGGACCGCGTCGTTGACGCGAAGCCCGATCTGGGCGAGCAGCTCGGCGTCGATGGTGATCGAGCCGACGTAGTCCGGGCGGGCCGCCGTGGTGGTCGCCTGGTGGATCTTGCTGTGCAGCACTTTGCGCAGCATCGCGTCTCCTGTTCGTCCGCCCCTGGGCGGGCCCGGGCACAAAGCCGGAATGAAATCCTAGCCGCCCGCCTACGCTTGTTTGCGGGCGCGTGGGGCGATCCCGCGGGGGGCGAACCATGCACGACCAACCGCCCGAGCCCGGGCTCAAGGGCCTCTACAAACGCCTGGTGCGCAAGCTGACCCGCGCCGGGCTGGTCGAGCTCGAGGAGCGCCTGGAGGCGATCGAGCGGGCTGTTTCGGGCGAAGCCGACCGCGTCGCCGTCTGGCGAGGCACGCTCAGCGCCGGTGCCGCGACGCTCGACGACGGACGCGAAGTCCCCGCCCTCACCAGCAAGTACCGCGGCGAACTCGCGTTCTGGGTCAATCTCGCCCGCGATCCCTCGCCCCACCCCGGCTTCGAACGCGGCTTCGAAGCAACGTTCGGCACCTGGCAGCGCGACCGACTCCTCGAACTCGGGCGCTGCCTTGGGCTCCGGGGCGAGGCGGCGCTCGCGTCCTGGTGTGCCGAGCGGGTCGCGGTTGAGATCGGCGCGGGCCCGTACCCGGTGCTCGCGGCTGCGGAGTGGAAAGTCGCGGTCGCGGTCGATCCGCTGGCCGACGGGTACGTCTCGGAAGGTCTGCTGCCGGTTGAGGCGCACGCGGACCGCCTGGTTTACATCGCGGCAGCCGGGGAGCGCGTCCCCCTCGCGAGCGCCTCGGCCGACCTGGTCGTCATGGAAAACTGCCTCGACCACGTCTCCGACCCCGCGCGCGTGCTCGCCGAGACGCGCCGCCTGCTCCGCCCCGGCGGGCTCTGCTGGCTGCTTGTGGACCTCATGGACTATCGCGACGAGCAGCACCCGCACGCGTTCAACGAGCCACGCTTGCGCGCCCTGCTCACCGAAGCCGGGTTCGAGACGGTGCACGAGCGCGTGAGCGACCACAAATCCCACCCGCAGGCGTACGGCGAGCTGCGCGCGCTCCTCCGCAAGCCTGGCGCGGCACCGCTGCGCGAGCCGCCCTCTGCCGAGGTGCGCCGCGCCGAGCCCGTCTCGCCCCACGCGCCCGGTTGAACGATGCCGAGCCAAGCCGAGCAGCCCGTGCCCCGTGCCCCGCGAGCGCTCCGATGGGCTCTGCCCGTCGTCCTCTGGGCGTTCGCGACGCTGTTTCTCTGGGGCGAGCTCGGGCTCTGGAACGACGACCTCACCTTCTCCACACGTGACCCAGAGACCGGGCAGTTCGAGACCCTGCGCATCCCGCAGCGCAACCCGGAAACCGGCGGCTACCAGTTCTGGCGACCGCTCCACTTCCTCACCACCGCGCCGATCCAGACCCTGCTCTGGGACTTTCCGCACGCGCGCCAACTCCTGCAGGCGATCGCGCACGGCCTGGTCGCGCTGCTCGTCGCGGCGTTCGTGCGCGCGCTCGGACGCTCGCGCGCAGCTGCAACCGGGGCTGGGTTGCTGTTTCTTGTCTACCCGGTGCACCACCAGGCTGTCTTCTGGACCAGCGCGCTCTCGACCACGCTCGCGACGGGGCTCGCGATGGTCGCGCTGATTCTCTACGTCGGCGTGCTCCGCGGGACGCGCTCGCGGTGGTGGGGGAGTGTGATCCCGCTGCTCGCGTTCGCGTCGGCGTGCTACAACGAGCAGCCGACGGCTTTGCTCTGGGCGATGCCGATCCTCGCGTTCGCGCTCACGCCCCGCGGGCACGGGCTCGTGCGCACAATCCGCGACGCGGTGCTGATTCCGGGTCTGTGCGCGCTCGCGTTGGGGGCATACGCCGCGTTGTACATCCTGACCAGCGACGGGCGGCTTCCCGGCACGTCGGCCAACTCGTTCATGCTCAGCATCGACGCGCTCGCTGCCGAGGCGCAGCGCGTCGCACGCGATGCCCGCGGGTGGCTCCTCATGCGCAGCTTCCACCAGGGCGCGCTCCCGTTCGGCATCGAGATGCTGCTGGATCGCCCCTGGCGCGCGCTCATGTTTGCGGGGGCGATGTCGATCGCGATCGTGCCATGGGTGAGCCAGCGAGCCGAGCCGCACGAGCCCGTAGCCCTCGGCGTGCGCACGGGTCTGTGGACCGCGGTCTACGCGATGCTCGCGGTCGTCTTCGCGTTCCTCCCGGTGGTGCTGATCCGGGAGTACCAGGTGGTGGACTCGCGCCTGCTCTACGCACCGGCCGTCGCGGTCGTGCTGCTCGTCGCGGTCGTGATCGACGCGTGCCGAGCGGTGCCGACGCCCGCGCGGGCGCGGGACGCGCTCGGTCGCGTCTCGGCGTTTGCCCTGCTGATCGTGCTCCTGCTCGGCTCGAGCATGCTCGTCGGCGTGCAGGGCGCGCGTGCAGCACGCTGGTCCAGGGATCTCGCGCTCGCTGAACAGCTCCGCACGGTGATCCCCGAGCCGCCCGAGGGGCTCTACCTCTTCCCAGCGTACATCGACGATCGCGCGACCCACACCGGGCGATGGCGGTTCGATGATTCGTTCTGGTCGCCGCTCGCGTTCCCGTGGGCCGGGTTTCAGTACCTGCAACGGGTCGTGTACCAGCGGCGTGCGCTCTACAGCGGATTCGTCTGGCTCTGGGACAACCCGCAGCCCGTGACCGGGGCCGACGAGCGTGCGCTGCGCGTGCGCTACGAGATGGATTTTCTCTGGCCGTACGGGTGGGACCCGGCAACGGGCGAGTCGACGACGCCCGCGATGCGCGCGCGCCCCGACGGGCACGTCATCTGGTGGTCCCGCGTCGTCCCGATGGGGCTCGAACGCGACGGCTCCGCGACGTTCTACCCGTTCGTTCGTCTGGAACGAGCCGATAATGATGACGCGGTGATCCTGATGCCGATGCTCGCGCCAGCGCTCGCGCAGGGGCTGATCGAGCCACGCACGCTCCCGGTTTATGACCGATGGCGTGACGACCGCGTCGAGCCGGTTCTCGGGTGGCTCGACGCGGGCGGGCGCGAGATCCTGTTCGCGCGGGCCGCCCCGTGGCGATCGACGCACACGGGCGCGCCGATGGGCGATGGCGAGGTTTGGTCGGTCATGCTCAAGCCGCGGGATCGCGCGACGCGCGCGCACTTCC
>Ga0213835_100656_pt1 | contig 29409 bp, 28 predicted proteins | sample SWPATP01_FD_160576 | JGI IMG/M metagenome (GOLD analysis project Ga0213835, IMG submission 160576) | Coastal seawater microbial communities from Marineland, Florida, United States - SWPA TP0 #1 | ecosystem: Environmental > Aquatic > Marine > Coastal | place: USA: Florida | collected 2016-08-05 | reverse complement strand
GGTCCCACACCCGGTCCCACACCCGGTCCCACACCCGGTCCCACACCCGGTCCCACAGCCCGCTGCTGCACCCGACAGCGCGGCCGCTCCGGCGCCGTGCCCCCTCCCTCACGCGCCTGCGCCAACGTGATGCGCCGGACGCGCCCGCAGGATTGCGCGCCGGCCGGGCCGGGGATAGCCTGTCCCCTCAGGCCATGGCGCGACCCTCCGGGCCGCGGCCGTCCCGTGGGGGAGGGGACGATGCGACTCATCCGGCACCCGGCACACCGCCACGGCGCATTCGCGCCTTTCATCTTTCCTCAAATATCCTCGGGGGGAGGCACGCGCAGCGTGACGGGGGGCGGAAAGCCCCCCTCTGCGGCCGGCCCCCGGCGCCCCGCCTGCGGTCTTCGCATGCTGCCCGCGCTGGCCGTGACGGCGCTCGCCCTCCTCCTCGCCCCGCCGGCGGCGGCCGAGTCCCGGGCGCTGGTCATCGGCAACGAGCGGCATGCCGGGGCAACGCCGATCCGGCTGGGCGGGGCGGTGCGGGCGGCCTCGGCGGCGCTGGCCGGCGCGGGCTTTCATGTCCTGACGGCGGCCGATCTGGAGGCCGGCGCCATGCGCGACCGCCTCGCGCTGCTGCTCGACGGACCGGCGCCGCGGCGCCTCGTCATCCTGCTCGCGGGGCATTTCGCCCATGCCGGCGGGCAGAGCTGGTTTCTCGGCAGCGATGCCGACCGCCCCAGCCTCGCCACCGCCGACGGCATGGGCCTGCCGCTCGCCACCGTCCTCGCCATCGCCGCCCGCAGCCCCGGCGGCGCCGTCGTCCTCCTCGGCACCGAGCCGCGCCCGACCGCGCTGGGCGAGGGGCTGGCCCCCGGCCCGGGCGCCCTGACCCCGCCCCAGGGCGTCACCGTGATCTCCGGCGACCTCGGCCCGCTGATCGACTTCGCCGAGTCCGCCCTCGCGCGCCCGGGCGCAAGCCTGCCCGAGCTGCTCGCCGGGCGCGAGGACCTCACCGCCGCCGGCTTCCTGTCGCCGCTGGTGGCCTTCGTCCCCGAGGACCCCGGCCCCGGCTTCGAGGAGAGCCTCGCCGACACCGAGGCCGCCGCCGATCTCGCGGCCTGGGAGGAGGCGCTGGCCGCCGACAGCATCGCCGCCTTCGAGGGCTATCTCGCCCGTTTTCCGCAGGGCAGCTTCGCCGCCGCCGCCCGCGAGGGGATCGAGCGCATCGCCACCGACCCCGAGCGCATCGAGGCGGCGCTGAACCTCACCGCCGCGCAGCGCCGCGAGGTGCAGCGGGGGCTCACCTTTCTGGGCTTCAACACCCGCGGGATCGACGGCATCTTCGGCCCCGGCACCCGCGGCGCGGTGCGCGCCTGGCAGGCGGGACGCGGCCTGCCCGACACGGGCTTCCTGACCGAGGCGCAGGTCGGCCTCCTGGCACAGGACGTCGCGCTGCGCGAGGCCGAGATCGCAGAGGAGGCGCGCCGCGCGCAGGAGGCCGCCGAGGCCGCCGACCGGGCGTTCTGGCGCGATACCGGCGCGGGCGCCGACGAGGCAGGGCTCCGCGCCTATCTCGCCCGCCATCCGCAGGGGCTGTTCAGCGAGGTCGCCCGCGGCCGGCTGGCCGAGATCGAGGCCGGGCGCGACCGGGCCGCCTGGGACGCCGCCCGCCGGACCGACACCGCCGAGGCCTATCGCGGCTATCTGCGCGACTGGCCCTCGGGGCAGTTCGTCGCGCCGGCCCGCACCCGGCTGGAGGATCTGGAGGGCGGCGCCGACCGCGCCGCCTGGGAGCGGGCACGCGTGGCGGACACGCGCCGGGCGTATCGGCGCTATCTCGACGACCATCCGCAGGGCCGCTTCGTCGACGAGGCGCGGGCGCGTCTGGCGGCGCTGCGCCCCGATCCGGAGCCCGACCCCGAGCCCGACCCGGCGGAGCGGGCGCAGGCGGAGGAGGCCGCGCTCAACCTCAACTTCGTGGCCCGCAGCATGGTCGAGGCGCAGCTCGGCTTTCTGGGATTCGAGCCGGGCGCGCCCGACGGCCGCTTCGACGGCCGTACCCGCGCCGCCGTGGCCGCGTTCCAGCGTGCCCGTGGCCATGCCGCGACGGGGTTCGTCGACCGTGAGACGCTGCGGCTGCTGATCGCGGAGGGGCTGCCGCTCGCGACCTTCGACTGAGGCAGGGGGGCGGACGGGCGCCCGATGCAGGGCGGCTGTGCGGGGGCGCGTCTTGATCCCGGGGCGCGGCCGCGACAGATAGGGGGCGATGCAGTCCTGCCCGGAGGTCCGATGCTGCCCGCCCGTCTTGCGCCCGTCCTGTTCGGTCTGCTCCTCTCGGGGATGATGTCGGCGATGGTGTCCGGCATCTCGACGCTGCGGGCCGCCGGCCTGTCGGAGGCGTTGCCCCGCCTGTGGCTGGAGGCCTGGCTGTTTTCCTGGGCCGTGGCCTTTCCGGTCGTCCTCGTGCTCGCGCCGTTCACCCGGCGTGTGGTCGCCCGCCTCGTGCGCGCCGGCTGAGGGGGCGGCTCACTCGCGGGTGAGTTGCAGCCGGATATGGCCGATCGCGGGGTCGACCCACTGATCGGACTGCCAGATCACCGGGCGGGAGGCGTCGCGCCAGTACTGGTTGACGAAGCCGGGGCCGCCGGCGCCGTCGTCGCAGCGCTCCTCGAAGCGCTGGGTGCGGCGGGTGGTGGTGCCGATCTGCACCGTCTCGGGGCCGACGAGGGCGATGGTGCAGTCATGCACGCTGTCGGCCAGCCGCTGGTCGCCGCCGAGCCGGCGATGGACCCGGCGCACGCGCTGGGGCGTGCCGCGGGCGAGGGCGGCGGCGCTGGCGGCAGCATCGGCTGCGTGGAGGTCCGTGCCGAGGCCGCGGGTGGCGATCAGCACCCCCGGTCCCAGCAGCGCGAGGCTGACGGCGTCGGGGCTTCGCCATGTCACGACATCTGCGTTGCGCCCCGCGACGACCAGGGTGGCGCGGGCGCCGCGGCTGGCGATGGCGGCGTCGAGGGCGGGGCCGGCCGCCGGCGCGTCCAGCACGATGATCGGCGGCAGGTCGCCGCTCGCGGGGCGTGCCGCGGCGGGCAGCCGGTCGCGCAGGAGCTGGTCCAGCCCGGTGAACTGCGTTGCGGTTTCCCGGCCCTCGGGCGGCAGGCCGCCGCTGCAGGCCGCCATCAGGAGCGCCGCGCCGGCCAGCAGCGCCCGCCGGAGCCGTCGCGGGGCGCGGCCGGCCGCCGCCTGCGCGCTGTCGGTCATTGCCATACGGTCCCCCAGCTCTGGCGCAGCGCCCCGCCCTGCATCTCGCGCACCATCGGGTGCAGCCGGTTCGTGACCTCCAGCCGGGCACCGCCGTCGCGGGCGAGCGAGCGGATCGTCTGGCTGTTGCGGTTGCGGCTGGGCTGGCCGTCGAACCATGTGAACGGGATCGTCACCGTGATGCCCTTGTCGAAGGAGCCCTCGCCGAAGGCCGAGAAGGGCATGTCGGTGATGGTGGCATAGGCCCCGAGCCGCCAGCCGCTGGCGAACTCGCGCTCCAGCCGGACGGTGGCGCCGCGGTCGCCGGCGAGGAACTGGCCGACGTCGATCTGCCCGGTATAGCCGCGGCCAAAGTCGTAATAGGCCGAGATGTGGCCGGTGGTCACCTCGTAGTCGGTGAAGCCCAGCGCGCTGCCGGGGTCGCGCCGGCGCACGCGGTTGATCTCGGCGCCCAGCGCGAGGCGACTGTCCACCGGCTTCCACAGGAGTTCGGCCGAGACGCCGGCAAACATCCGCTCGAGGTAGCCGGCGCTGAGCCGGCCGAAGAGGTCGGGGCCGGGGCGCGAGAAATGCTCGACCGTCAGCCGCTCCAGCACCGGGGCGGAGGAGGAGTAGAACGGTGCGTCGCTGCGCACCCGCTCATAGCAGAAGCCGTCATCGCGGCAGGCTTCCAGCGCGCGGGTGGTGCCCGAGATGTTGCCGGCGAGCCGCTGCGTCACCGCCCCCGACAGAAGCAGGTTCGAGGCCAGCGCCACGCGCCCCTCGGCCCGCAGGCCGAAGTCGATCCTGAGCGGCGCCGAGGGGTCCATGACCGCCGGCTGGATATAGGGCTGGATGCTCCAGCCGAAGCGCGGCACGTCCGCCGGGTGCGGCACCAGCAGCCCGTCCGCAGTGCCGCCCAGGCCGATCCCGTCGGTGATGCGGGCCGCGGCCAGCAGCGCCTCGGTGCCGTCGGGGGCATGCTCCAGCCGCTCGAGGTCGCTGCGGCGCAGGGTCACGGCGGTCACGGGCATGCCGGCCGTGGTCGAGACCAGCACGAACTCCTCGACCGAGGGCGGGATCGCGGCGGTGAGGATGCGGGCGGCGCGGCCGACGGCGCGGGCGGGCGCCTCGTGGCGGAGGTTGGCATAGCGGACCTCGACCCGGCGCGGGCCGAAGACGATGCTTTCCAGCCGCAACCCCTCGGCCGCGAGGCTCCGCGCCAGCGCGGCCTGCAGGGTGTCGCGGGCAGCCGGCTGGGCGGCCCAGTCCTCGCTCCAGGCGGCGGGCATGGCCTCGGGGGCGGGGCGCACCAGCACCGGGGGAGGGGAGGTCACGCGCACCGCGTTCATCGGAACATCGGGGTTCAGAACCACCGTCGCGGTCAGCCCGATCGCGTCGCCGTGCAGCAGGAAGCCCAGGATCGACAGCCGCGGCCCCACCTGATAGCTCGCGCCGATGTTGACCGGCGTGCGCCGGCGCCAGCTGCCGCCCGGCGCGCTCTCGTTGCGATAGGCGTCGCCCGAGTACTCGGCCATCAGCCGCAGCCGGTCCGTCGCCTGCCATTCCACCCCGCCGAACAGGGCCGCGTCGCCGCGGAAGAACCGCGTGAACTCCACCCGCCCGCCGGTGCCGGTAAAGCCGCCGGGTCGGGTGAGGAAGCGGTCGTCGATGGCGCCGAGCGGGTTTCTGAAGCCGCCCGAGGTGGCCAGCCGGCCCCAGCCGATCCCGCCCGTCAGGCGCAGCGAGTCGCCGATGCGGCCGGTGGCGACGACGTATTCGGACGAGTACTCGCCGGTGCCGATGAAGTCGCGCAGCCCGATGGCGAGGCCGGGCCGGCCCGGCCGCTCGTGCAGGATCTGGTACTGGATGTCGAAGCTGCGGTCGAACAGCGTGTCGTTCAGCCGCGGCCGCTCGATGCGCGAATAGCGGAAGCTGCCGGTCAGGCGCGGCGCGATCTGGAAGGTCAGCGTGAAACGGGCGGTGCCCGGCATGCCCATGGCACTCACGGCGATGGTGCCGTCCGGCATGGCCAGCGCGACCGGCATGTCGATCATGCCGGGCATCCCGAAGCTGTTGATCGGGGTGGCGCTGAGGCGCGCCCCGCCGGCCCGGAGGGTGCCGTAGGGCGCCGGCGCCGTCGCGCCGTCCTGCGCCGGCGATGCCGTGGGCCCGACGCCCGCGAGGGTTGCGATCAGGGCAGCGCCGAGGAGCCGTGCGCCCCGTGCGGTTCGGCCCCGGCGGTCCCCGCCGCCCGCGGCCGCGCGCTGTCGCATGCCCTGTCTGCCCATCGCCCTCGTCCCGTCTCCTGCCGTGGCCGCACACTATACGCCTGAGAGATGCCGGCAAGCGTCAACCGCGCGATCCCGCCGAGGGGCGGCCTCGGGCGCGGCGGGAATGCAACGAGGCGCCGTCCCGGGGTCAGCGCAGGGGCCCCGCGCCGGCGATGCGGGCATAGGTGGCGGCGTTGGGGCAGAAGCCGCAGCGCTCGGCGCTGGTGCCGCCCTCGGCCCAGAGCTCGCGCGCGCAGGCGTCGCGGTGGGCGCAGGTGCCGCAGGCCTGCGCGGCCCCGGCATAGAGGCCGCGCACCCGCTCGATGCGGGCGAAATCGGCGCCGAAGACCGCCGCCATCCGCCGCATCCGGTCGTTCAGGTCGCGCGGAAAGCGCAGGAATCCCAGCACCTCGTCCCGCCCCAGCCCGATGTCGGCACCATTCCGCGCCCCCGCCCGGCACAGCGCGTCCCGGCGATGGCGGCCCGCGCGCCAGCGAACGACGCGGTCGATGATGTCCATGGCGCTCTCCCTCGCGTGCGGCCGCGCAGCCGGCATCCGCACCATGGCACGACCGTGATCGGGCCGCAGCGCGGCGCCTCGTCGCGAGGGGCTGCGAAACCTTTGTTTGCATTGCGGGATTTAATTCTTGCCCCGAGCGACAGGCACGCCTTGCGCCGGACTGTGCGCGCGTTATCTTGTGCTCCACGGAATGGAGGGATGCCCCATGGCGGAAGTCAAGGATCGTCGCGCCGGCAAGTCCAAGGCCAGATCGGCGGCTGCGGCGAAGAATGCGGCGGTGGTGAAATCGGAAGACCCGGTTCCGGCCTCGGCCGAGGCCAGTGCGGCGCCCCAGCCTGCGGCCGCAGCGGCAGAGGCGGCTCCGCAGGCGCCCGCTCCGGCGGCCCGTGCCGCGGCGCCCGCGGCCTCCGCGGTCGAGCGCGAGACGGTCCGCACCCGCGAGGTCAAGGCGATGGAGCAGAACGGCGCCGGCGTGCTGGCCGTGATGTTCGCATTGGAGGATGTCATGGAAGACGACAAGCGCCTTCAGCGTGCGGTGCATGCCGCCAAGCTCTTTCTGATCGCGGTGATTTTCATCGCGCCCGTCCTGCTGATGTGGCAGCACGCCTTCTGACGCGTCGCCCCGGCTTCGGGGCGTCGGGCGGCGCGGCTCTATCGGCGCAGCAGGCTGGCCACCAGTGCGGTGCCCACCACCAGCAGCGGCACGCCCACGATCAGCGCGGCGAGGGTGGCCAGAGCGGGCTCATCGCCCGGTGAGGCGAGTCTGCCAATGTGGCTGCCCGCCAGCGCCAGGGTCGCGGTCCCGGGCAGGAGGCCTGCAAAGGTCGTGAGCGCGTAGCGCCCGGGCCGCACACCCATGATGGCGGGCAGGGCGTTCGCCAGGAAGAACGGCATCACCGGGGCGAGGCGGAACAGCAGCAGCGCCTTGACCTCGTTGCGCTTGAGCTCGGCCGCCACGGTTGCGGCCCGGCCCGCCGACAGCCGGCGCCACAGCCCGTCCCCCACCCCCGCCCGCACCAGCAGATAGAGGCCCGTCGCCCCGAGGGTGGCGGCCGTCGTCACGATCAGCGTGCCCCCCAGCGTGCCGAACATCAGCCCGCCCGCGAGGGTGAAGACGGCGATGCCGGGCAGCGAGACCAGCGCCGCCACGGCCGTCGCGGCGAAGAACAGCACCACCGCGAGCAGGCCCTGGCTGCGCCGCCACTCCATCAGCGTGCCGTGGCTCTCGCGCAGGGCGTCGGCGTTCAGCCGGTCGCCAAGCGCGAGCCATGCCGTCGCCGCCACGGCGAGCAGCAGGGCGAGGACGGCCATCGGGCGGTGCAGGGAGCGATCGCGGAGCATCTCCCACAACTGAGCGCGCGGCGGCGTCCGGACAAGAGGGCATGTGTCCGGGCGGGGGCGACGCTGGCCCGTTCGTCGCGGCAATCGCCCGAACCGCCGGCCGTTCCGGCGCCGCGCGGGTGCCGGCAGCGGGGGGCTGCCACTCACGCGGGGCGCTGCGCCGCAGCTGCGCGGGAGGCCGGCGGGCGCCCCGGGGAGCGTGTGCGGGCGGTGGGCCGCCGGGCGGGAGCATGCCGCCCGGCGGCGGGGTCACTGGGCCGCGACGGGCTGTGCCTCGACCAGGCCGACGATGTCCATCATGATGCGGTTGATCTCGAAATCCTTGGGGGTGTAGACCGCCGCAACGCCCATCGCGCGCAGGCGGGTGGCGTCGTCGTCGGGGATGATGCCGCCGACGATCACCGGCACCTCGCCGAGGCCGGCGGCGCGCATCCGCTCAATCAGCTCCTCGACCAGCGGGATGTGGCTGCCCGACAGGATCGAGAGGCCGACGACATGGGCCTCCTGCTCGGCGGCGGCGGCGACGATCTCGGCCGGGGTCAGGCGGATGCCCTCATAGTGGATGTCCATGCCGCAGTCGCGGGCCCGCGCGGCGATCTGCTCGGCGCCGTTGGAATGGCCGTCGAGGCCGGGCTTGCCGACGAGGAACTTCAGCCGTCGGCCGAGGCGGGCCGAGACGGCGTCCACCGCCTCGCGGATCGGCTCCAGCCCCTCGGTGCGGTTCGAGGGCGCGCGGGAGACGCCGGTGGGGGCGCGATACTGGCCGAAGGCCGCGCGCACCACGCCACCCCATTCGCCGGTGGTCACGCCCGCCTTCGCCGCGGCGATGGAGGGGGGCATGATGTTGGCGCCCGAGGCGGCGGCGGCGCGCAGATCGGCCAGCGCGGCCTGCACCGCGGCCTCGTCCCGGCCGTCGCGCCAGGCGTGCAGGCGGGCGATCTGGTCGGCCTCGACGCCCGGGTCCACCACCATGATCGCATCCTCGCCCGTGGTCAGCGGCGAGGGCTCGGTGGTGTTGAAGCGGTTGACGCCGACGACCACGGTCTCGCCGCCCTCGATGCGGGTGATGCGGTCCGAGTTGGCCTCGACCAGGCGGCCCTTCATGTATTCGATGGCGCGGACCGCGCCGCCCATGCCGTCGATGAGCGCGAGCTCGGCGCGGGCGCCGTCCTTCAGCTCCGCGACCTTGCGGGCCACGGCGGGGTTGCCGTCGAAGAGGTCGGCGTATTCCAGAAGGTCGGTCTCATAGGCCAGCACCTGCTGCATCCTGAGCGACCACTGCTGGTCCCAGGGGCGCGGCAGGCCGAGGGCCTCGTTCCAGGCCGGCAGCTGCACGGCGCGGGCGCGGGCGTTCTTCGAGAGCGTGACCGCCAGCATCTCGATCAGGATGCGGTAGACGTTGTTCTCGGGCTGCTGTTCGGTCAGGCCGAGCGAGTTGACCTGCACGCCATAGCGGAAGCGGCGATACTTCGCGTCCTGCACCCCGTAGCGGTCGCGACAGATCTCGTCCCAGAGCTCGGTGAAGGCGCGCATCTTGCACATCTCGGTGACGAAGCGGATGCCCGCGTTCACGAAGAAGGAGATGCGGCCGACCATCTCGGGGAAATGTTCCGGCGCCACCTTTCCCTTCAGGTCGTCGAGCACGGCGGTGGCGGTGGCGAGCGCGAAGGCGAGCTCCTGTTCGGGCGTCGCGCCGGCCTCCTGCAGGTGATAGGAACACACGTTCATCGGGTTCCACCTGGGCAGGTGCTCGCGGGTCCAGGCGGCGACGTCGGTGATCATCCTGAGCGACGGCTCGGGCGGGCAGATGTAGGTCCCGCGCGAGAGGTATTCCTTGATGATGTCGTTCTGCACCGTGCCCTGGAGTTTGGCGACGTCGGCGCCCTGCTCCTCGGCCACGGCGACGTAGAGCGCGAGCAGCCAGGGCGCGGTGGCGTTGATGGTCATCGAGGTGTTCATCTGCTCGAGCGGAATGGCGTCGAACAGGGTGCGCATGTCGCCGAGATGGGCGACGGGGACGCCGACCTTGCCGACCTCGCCGCGAGCGAGCTCGTGGTCGCTGTCATAGCCGGTCTGGGTGGGCAGGTCGAAGGCGACCGAGAGGCCGGTCTGGCCCTTGGCGAGGTTGGTGCGGTAGAGCGCGTTGGACTTCTCGGCGGTGGAGTGCCCGGCATAGGTGCGGAAGAGCCAGGGCTTGTCGCGGCCGGCGGGGTGGCCAGAGGGTTTGACGGGGGAAGTCGGGGCGTCGGCCATGGGGCGCTCCTCGCGGCTGGGCAACAATCTTTCGCTTGCGGCCCTGATATGGGAAACTTCCTGTCCCGTCAATTCGCCGCAATGCGGCATGCCCGGATCGACCCCGGCTCGCGCAGGCCGGCGCACCGCGGCCGCGTCGCTCCCACCCACCCGCCCCGCGCCGCGGCCGCGGTGCGCCGGCCTGCGCGAGCCGGGGGCTGTGGCGTCGCCGGGAGGCGGCGAAACGCATCGCACCGCCGGGGCGGCGCGGGGAGGGTGGGTGGGAGCGACGCCCCGGCGGTGCGATGCGTTTCGCGTTGCCCCTCGCGCTCCATGGCGTAAACCTCTGCGACATGACCGCGACGGTGGAACTCCCCCTCTGGCTCTTCGTGCTGATTCTCGCCTTTGCGGCGGTGACCTTCGCGTCGCATTTCCTCATGCCATCCGTCCGCTGGTTCTTTCGCCGCCGCATGGAGCGGCTGGTCGAGGAGCTGAACAAGCGGCTCGAGCGCCCGATCCGCCCGTTCAAGCTGATGCGCCGGCCCGACATGATCGTCCGGCTGATCTACGATCCGCAGGTGATGGAGGCGGTGGTCGAGCATGCCCAGGCCGAGGGCGTGCCGGAATCCGTCGCCTTCCAGACCGCGCGCCGATACGCGCGCGAGATCGTCCCGTCCTTTTCCGCGGCCACCTATTTCGGGCCCGCCATCCGCGCCGCCCGCGGCCTGTCGCGCGGGCTCTACAAGGTCCGGCTCGGCCACCATGACGAGGCGGTGCTGCGCGAGCTCGACCGCAAGGCGGCGGTGGTCTTCGTGATGAACCACCGCTCGAACATGGATTACGTGCTCGTCACCTATCTGGTGGCCGAGCGCTCGGCGCTGTCCTATGCGGTGGGGGAATGGGCGCGGATCTGGCCGTTGCAGAGCCTGATCCGCTCGATGGGCGCCTATTTCATCCGCCGCCGCTACATGTCGCCGCTCTATCGCCGGATCCTTGCGCGCTATGTGCAGATGGCCACCGACGAGGGCGTGACGCAGGCGATCTTTCCCGAGGGGGGGCTCAGCCTCGACGGGCGGGTGGGGCCGGCCAAGAAGGGGCTCCTGCACTACATCGCGAGCGATTTCGACATCACCGACGGGCGCGATGTCGTCTTCATCCCCGTGGCGCTGAACTATGACCGGGTGCTGGAGGATCGGGTGCTGCTCGATGCCGCGGCGCGGGGCGAGCGGCGGTTCCGGGCGCGGCTGCCGGCGGCCTTCGGTTTCGGGCTGCGGATCCTATGGCAGCGGCTGCGCGGGCGGTTCCGGCGGTTCGGCTATGCCGGGGTCAGCTTCGGGGTGCCGCTGTCGCTGGCGCGGTTCCGCGCCGAGCATCCGGGGGCGGGGACCGACCGGCTGGCCGGGGCGCTGATGGACCGGATCCGCGCGGCGATGCCGGTGCTTCCGGTGCCGCTGGTGGCCTCGGTGCTGGCGCGGGCGGACCGGGCGGTCACCGAGGCCGAGGTCGAGGCGCAGGCGGCGGAGTGGGTCGCGGCGCTGCGGCGGGCGGGCTGTCAGGTGCATCTGCCCGACGGGTCGGTGGCGCAGGCGGTGCGCGAGGGGCTGGAGGCGCTGGGCCTGCGGCGGATCGTGGGCGAGGGCGCGGGCGGCTGGCGCGTGGTGCCGGGCGAGGAGCCGGCGCTGGCCTTCTATGCCGCCTCGATCGAGCATCTGGTGGATGCGGCTGCGGCATTGCCGGTCGCCCCCGAGCCCGCCCCGGCCGAGCTGCGCCGCCCCGCCGAGAGCTGAGCGGGACATAAAATTTCAATCGTCGCTGGCGCAGTATTGCATTGTTGCGTGGCCGTCGGTATTCCGGGCTCAGATGCCGTCGTGATTCTGCGATGCGGCATATCCCCGAACCCCGACAGCCAGGGAGGCAGACATGGCCCTCGACATCCAGACGCCCATCGCAGCCTATGACGCGCCGAAGAAGGACCTCTACGAGCTGGGCGAGATGCCGCCCCTCGGCCATGTGCCGAAGCAGATGTATGCCTGGGCCATCCGCAAGGAGCGGCATGGCGAGCCCGACACCGCCATGCAGGTCGAGGTGGTGGACACCTGGAAGCTGGACAGCCACGACGTGCTGGTCCTGGTGATGGCGGCGGGCGTGAACTACAACGGCGTCTGGGCGGCGCTGGGACAGCCGATCAGCCCGCTCGACGGCCACAAGCAGCCCTATCACATCGCGGGCTCGGATGCCTCGGGCATCGTCTGGGCGGTGGGCGACGCGGTCAAGCGCTGGAAGGTCGGCGACGAGGTCGTGGTGCACTGCAACCAGGACGACGGCGACGACGAGGACTGCAACGGCGGCGACCCGATGTATTCGCCGAGCCAGCGCATCTGGGGCTACGAGACGCCGGACGGCAGCTTTGCCCAGTTCGCCCGGGTCCAGTCGCGCCAGCTCATGCCGCGGCCGCGCCACCTGACCTGGGAGGAGAGCGCCTGCTACACGCTCACCCTCGCCACCGCCTACCGGATGCTCTTCGGCCACCCGCCGCACGACCTGCAGCCGGGGCAGAACGTGCTGGTCTGGGGCGCGTCGGGCGGCCTCGGGTCCTATGCGATCCAGCTCATCAACACCGCCGGCGCCAACGCCATCGCGGTCATCTCGGACGAGGACAAGCGCGACTTCGTCATGGGGCTGGGCGCCAAGGGCGCGATCAACCGCAAGGAATTCCGCTGCTGGGGCCAGCTTCCCACGGTGAACAGCCCCGAATACGCCGAGTGGCTGAAGGAGGCGCGCCGCTTCGGCAAGGCGATCTGGGACATCACCGGCAAGGGCGTGAACGTCGACATGGTGTTCGAACATCCCGGCGAGTCGACCTTTCCGGTCTCGTCGCTGGTGTGCAAGAAGGGCGGCATGGTGGTGATCTGCGCCGGCACCACCGGGTTCAACTGCACCTTCGACGTGCGTTACATGTGGATGCACCAGAAGCGCCTGCAGGGCAGCCATTTCGCCCATCTGAAACAGGCCAGCGCCGCCAACCGGCTGATGATGGAGCGCCGGCTCGACCCCTGCATGTCCGAGGTGTTCCCCTGGGCCGAGGTGCCTGCCGCACACATGAAGATGCTGCGCAACGAGCACAAGCCGGGCAACATGTCGGTGCTGGTGCAGGCGCCGCGCACCGGGCTGCGCACCTTCGAGGACACGCTGGAGGCCAGCCGCAACCGCTGAGGCCCGGGGGCAGCGGCGCCTCCGTGCGTTGCGCCCACCTGACAGGGACCCCGCCGGCAGCCGTCGGCGGGGTCCCGCCTGTTCCGGCCTGTCGCCGGTATGTGCACGCAGTGTTGCCCAACCGGCGGATAATCCCGTCGCCCTGTGCGTGCTATGTTATGGTTAACGCTCGCTCCGCGCGGGCATTGGTGCGGAGTGGGCATGGGCCACGACTGGCTGTTCGAGGTTCTGGACGACATGAAGGTCTATGCCGAGCGGCATGGCATGTCGGATCTCGCGGCCAAGATCGACGAGACCCGCGAGGTCGCGCGCCGCGAGGTGGCGGCCATCGCCGAGGATCCCGACGGCAGCGTCCCGCAAAAGCCGGCGCGGCGGTGCTGATCGCCCTTCGGCGCCGGTCTTCCTGACGTCGAGGCGGTGCCCGCGCTCGCCGCCGCGCGGTTTTCGGCGCGGGGGAGCCGCGCGCGTGGGCGCCGGGGAGCGGGCATGCCCCTGCGGGGATGCGGCGGTGCACCCCGGCTGCGCCCGCCCCGCCGGAGGACCCGAGGGGCGCATGCCGGTCCCGCTGCCCGGGCCGTCCGCATCTGCTCCATCGGCGCCGGTGGCAGGGGCGCGCGCATCGCTGGCCCTGCGCCGCGGGGGCGGCTATGGTCGCGTGCCATGGCCGATCTGCCCACACTCCAGTTCTCCGACGATCAGGCGGCCGCCATGGGGCGTCTGGAGGCGCTGTTGCGCGAGGCGGGGGTGGACCTCGAGGCCGGCGCGCTTGCGGCGCCCGGGGCTGCGGCCGCGCCGGTGCTGGCGGTGCTGGGGCGTGCGGGGTCGGGCAAGACCATGCTTCTGGCCCGGCTGACCCGGGCGCTGACCGAGGCGGGGGTCGAGATCGTCAGCGGCGACTGGGAGGGGCGGCGGCGGCGCGAGCGGCGCACGCTGGCGGTGCTGGCGCCCACGAACAAGGCCGCCTCGGTGCTGCGGGGCCGCGGCGTGCCGGCCACCACGATCCACCGCATCCTCTATACCCCCGTCTATGACCCGCAATACGAGCGCATCGCCGAGTGGCTGGCGGGGCAGGGGGCGCGGCCCGAGGCCTCGGCCCTGCCCGAAGGCATGGAGGAGGCGCAGCTCGACCGGGCGCAGGCCTTCTTTGCGCAGGTGCCCTCGGTGCCCGGGGCGCTGGCGGCGGCGGGGCTCAGGGGCTCGGACTTCATCAAGGGCTGGAAGCGGCGCAGCGACCCGCTCGACATCGGCTTCGTCGACGAGGCCTCGATGCTGGATGCGCGCGCCTTCGACGACCTGCGCGAGATCTTTCCGGTGCTGGTGCTGTTCGGCGACCCGGCCCAGCTGGCGCCGGTGGGCGAATCGGGGGCGATGGTGTTCGACCGGCTGCCCGAGGGCCAGCGGCTGAGCCTCGCGCGCATCCACCGGCAGGCGGCGGGCAACCCGATCCTGGACCTCGCCCACAGCCTCGGCGACGAGCGGCTGGATTTCGAGGGCTTCGAGGCGCGGCTGGCCGAGGCCGCCGCCCGCGACGACCGGGTCGTGCTGGCGTCCCGGGTCGAGGCCGGGCCGATGGCGCGCGCGCCGGTGCTGGTGTGGCGCAACGCCACGCGCATCCGGCTGATCCATGCCTTCCGCGCCGCCCATGACGCGCCCGCCGACAGCCTCTTGCCGGGCGAGCCGCTGATCTGCGACGGCCTCGAGCTGCCGCTCAAGCATCGCAAGCGCCGGATCGAGCTGGAGGCGCGCGGGCTGATCAAGGGCGCGCAGGCGGTCTATCTGGGGCCCGGGGGGCGGCCCGGCTTCTCGCGGCTCTACATGATGGGGGCGGAGGAGCCACAGATCTCCGTCGCCTCCATCGTCAAGATCGAGAGCCCCGAGGACGGCGAGGAGCCCTTCATCCCCTTTGCCGCCGGGATGGGGGCGGTGTTCCTGCACGGGGCGGCGGTGACGATCCACAAGGCGCAGGGCTCGCAGTGGCCCGAGGTGCAGGTCTTTGCCCCCGACATCCGTGCGGCGGCCTTCTCGGGCCGGTCCGAGGCCGGCGTGCCGCTGTGGAAGCGGCTGGCCTATGTGGCGATCACGCGCGCGCAGGAGCGGCTGTTCTGGGTGACGCGCTGGCGGCTGGCGCGGCCCGATGCGCCGCTGACGGTCGAGGACCTGCGCCGGCGGGCGCCGTCGCCGCTGGGGCTGGAGGCGGGGCCGGCGGACTAGGCCCGCGGGGGCCGCCCGGGGGGAAATTTTCGTTCGCTTTTCGCCGCGGGACCGCTATGTCGGGGCATCACGAGGGAGGTGACCATGCTGTCCGATCCGCTTTTCATCCTGGCTGCCGCCGCCTGTCTGGCGGTGCTGGGCGTGCTGGCCGTGGGCATCGGGGGGTTCGCCAAGGGGGGCGAGTTCAACCGGCGCAACGGCAACCGGATGATGCGCTGGCGGCTGGGTCTGCAGGCGGTCGCGGTGGTGCTGATCGTCGCCTTCGTCTGGCTCAGGCAGCAATCGGGGGGCTGAGGTGGTCGTCCTCAACCGGATCTACACGAGGACCGGCGATGCCGGGGAGACGGCGCTGGGCAACGGCGCGCGGGTGGCCAAGCATGCCCTGCGGGTGCAGGCCTATGGCACGGTGGACGAGACCAACGCCGCGCTGGGTCTGGCGCGGCTCCATTCCGGGGGCGAGGTGGATGCGGCGCTGGCGCGCATCCAGAACGACCTGTTCGACCTCGGCGCCGATCTGTGCCGGCCGGAGATGGAGCGCGACCACGAGGCGGGCTATCCGGTGCTGCGGATGGTGGCCTCGCAGGTGACCCGGCTGGAGGCCGAGATCGACGCGATGAACGCGCGGCTGGAGCCCTTGCGCTCGTTCATCCTGCCCGGGGGCACGCCGCTGGCGGCGCATCTGCATCTGTGCCGGACGGTGTCGCGGCGGGCCGAGCGGCTGGTGGTCGAACTGGCCACGGTGGAGGCGATCAACGAGGCCGCGGTGCAGTATCTCAACCGGTTGTCGGACTGGTTCTTCGTCGCGGCCCGGATCGCCAACGACGAGGGCCGCGCGGACGTGCTCTGGGTTCCGGGTGCGAACCGCTGAGCGACGCGAAGCGGCGCGCCGTCCGGTGGACGGCGCGGCAGCCGGAAGGGCGGAGCCCCGGCCCGGAGGGCGGGTGCGAACCGCTGAGCGACGCGAAGCGGCGCGGCGTCCGGTGGACGGCGCGGCAGCCGGAAGGGCGGAGCCCCGGCCCGGAGGGCGGGTGCGAACCGCTGGGGCGTCGGTCCGGAGTGGAGGCCGGGAGCGGCCCCTGCGCGCCGCACGGGCGTCGCTCCCACCCGCCCGCCCCGCGCCGCCCGTGCGGCGCGCAGGGGCCGCTCCCGTCGCGTGGCGCGGCGATTTTGCTCTGTTTTCCCGGGCGCGGCGGCGCTATGACGCCGCGGACCGGACAGTGAGGGGAGTGACACGCCGATGAAGGTGCTCGTGCCCGTGAAGCGCGTGATCGACTACAACGTGAAGGTTCGCGTCAAGGCGGACGGCAGCGGGGTCGATCTGGCCAATGTGAAGATGTCGATGAACCCCTTCGACGAGATCGCCGTCGAGGAGGCGATCCGGCTGAAGGAGGCCGGCAAGGTCGAGGAGATCATCGCGGTCTCCATCGGGGTGAAGCAGGCGGCCGAGACGCTGCGCACCGCCTTGGCCATGGGCGCGGACCGCGCCATCCTGATCGTGGCCGCCGACGACGTGCACACCGACATCGAGCCGCTCGCGGTGGCCAAGCTGCTGGCGAAGGTGGTCGAGGCCGAGGGGCCGGGCCTCGTGCTCTGCGGCAAGCAGGCCATCGACAACGACATGAACGCCACCGGGCAGATGCTTGCAGCACTTCTGGGCTGGGCGCAGGCGACCTTTGCCTCGGAGGTGAAGGTCGAGGACGGTGCGGCGGTCGTCACGCGCGAGGTCGACGGGGGCCTGCAGACGGTGAAGGTGCGCCTGCCCGCGATCGTCTCGGTGGACCTGCGGCTGAACGAGCCGCGCTATGCGAGCCTTCCCAACATCATGAAGGCGAAGAAGAAGCCGCTGGAGGAGAAGACGCCGGCCGATTTCGGCGTCGACGTGACCCCGCGGCTGACGGTGGTGAAGACGGTGGAGCCTGCGGGCCGCAAGGCCGGGGTCAAGGTCGGCTCGGTGGACGAGCTGATCGCCAAGCTCAAGGACGAGGCGGGGGTGCTCTGATGGCTGTGCTGCTTCTGGCGGAAGTGACGGATGGTGTCCTGAACATGGACGCGACGGCCAAGGCGGTGTCGGCGGCGGCCGCTGTCGGGCCGGTGACGGTGCTCTGTGCCGGCGCTCGGGCGGCCGAGGCTGCGGCCCAGGCGGCGACGATTGCCGGGGTGGCGAAGGTGCTGCTGGCGGAGGCGCCGCTTTACGGGCACCGGCTGGCCGAGCCGACGGCGGCGCTGATGGTGGCGCTGGCGGGCGATTACACCCATGTGATGGCGCCGGCGACGACGGATGCGAAGAACATCCTGCCGCGGGTGGCCGCGCTTCTGGATGTGATGGTGATCTCGGATGTCTCGGGCGTGGTCGATGCCGACACCTTCGAGCGGCCGATCTATGCCGGCAATGCGATCCAGACGGTGAAATCCGCGGACCGGGTGAAGGTGGTGTCGATCCGGACCTCGACCTTCGAGGCCGCGGGCACGCAGGACGCCGCGCCGGTGGAGAGCGTGGCGGCGGCTGCGGACCCCGGCCTGTCGGAGTGGGTGGAGGACAAGGTCGCGGCCTCGGACCGGCCCGAGCTGACCTCGGCCAAGCGGGTGGTCTCGGGCGGGCGCGCGCTGGGCAGCGCCGAGGATTTCGTGCTGATCGAGAAGCTGGCCGACAAGCTCGGGGCGGCGGTGGGCGCGAGCCGGGCGGCGGTCGATTCGGGCTATGCGCCCAACGACTGGCAGGTCGGGCAGACCGGCAAGGTGGTGGCGCCCGAGCTTTATGTCGCCGTGGGCATCTCGGGGGCGATCCAGCATCTGGCCGGCATGAAGGATTCGAAGGTGATCGTCGCCATCAACAAGGACGATGAGGCGCCGATCTTTCAGGTGGCCGACTACGGGCTGGTGGCCGATCTCTTTGCCGCCGTGCCCGAGCTGACCGAGAAGCTCTGAGCGCCACGCCGTCGCGGGAGAGGGGTGCGCATGGATGTGATCCTGCATGTCGGGGCCCACAAGACCGCGAGCACGCATCTGCAACGGATGCTGCGCGGGGCCCGGGCAGCGCTGGACGAGGCGGGGGTGGCGATGTTCACCCCGAACGAGTTGCGCCTGCCGGAGGGGCTGCCGCTGGAGCCGGCGCTGGCGGGCGATGCCGGGGCGGCCGAGGCGTTGCGGGCCGCGATGGCCGGGGCCGGCAGCCGGCTCGTGGTCAGCGAGGAGAACCTCCTCGGCCCGTCGATGCGGCCCGAGGCGCCCGGCGTGCTCTATCCCCATGCCGAGCGACGCCTCGCGGCGTTTCTGGAGGCCACCGGGCTGGGGTCGGTGCGGCTGATGCTGGCGGTGCGCGAGCCGGTGGACTGGCTGATCTCGTCGCATGCGCAGCGGATGATGGCGGGGCGCTGGATCGGCTTCGACGCCTTCGTGGACGGGTTCGATCCGCGCTCGCTGGCGTGGTCGGGCTATGTGGAGCGGCTGATGGCCGTGCCGGGGGTGACGGGCTGCGATGTCTGGCGGGTCGAGGACTGGCCGGGCGTGCTGCCGGCGGTGCTGGGGCGGATGCTGCCCGAGGGGCTGGTGCCGGCGGTGCGGCTGCTGCCCGGGGTGACCCATGCCGGCCTGTCGGCCCGGGCGCTGGCGCTGATGGCCGAGGCCCGGCCGGCGCCGACCGACCGCGAGGCCCGCCGGGCCGTGGCGCTGGCGGCGCGGGGACGGTTTCCCAAGGGGCCGGAAAACCCCGCTCCGGCGCCCTTTGCGCCCGCCCTGGTGGCCGAGAGTGCGGCGGCGCATGCGGCCGATCTGGCGCGCCTCGCGGCGTTGCCGGGGGTGACCCTGCTGCACCCGGCGGCGGGGCTGAGGGGGTGACGGGCGGCGCCCGGCTCGGGCGTTGCAGGGGGGCTTTCTGCCCCCCGTCGCCTTCGGCGACTCCCCCCGAGGATATTTGAGGAAAGATGAAAGGGGGCGGGGGCTGGCCCGCCGGGGGCGGGCCGTGCTGCTGCCGGGTGGCTCAGGCGGTCGCGCCGCGGCTCATGCCGCCGTCGGGGCCGAGGCGGGCGTGGACCTCGTCGAGGTCGACCTCGCCCAGCGGTTTCCGGTTGGCCGGGTTGTCGAAGTCGTAGCGGAAGAGCTCGAAGTCGCGGCAGTAGACCTCCCACATCAGGTGGCGCGAGAGGTCGTCGAAGTAGTCCTCGACGGGGTGGGCGCGCTTCGGCCCGTGCCCCTCGGATTCGTTGAAGCGCGGCACCTCGGCCACCTGCATGCGGTTCGGCGTCGGGCAGGCATCGAGCACGCCCTGCATGCCGGCCTCGAACTCCTCGGTGAAGATGATGCGGTCATAGCGGCCGCCGGCGTGGATGAAGGTCGAGATGTGCGACGACATCGCCGACCAGTGGATGTCGGGGTCCATCGGCTTGCGGAAGCGGATGGTGTCGCGGGCGAACAGAAGGAAGCGGCGAAAGCTCGCGATCTGGTCGAAATCGCCTTCGACCTGCACGCCGTAGGTCTCAAGCAGCTGTGGCACGAGGTTGCCGCGATAGCGCCGGCCGTTGCGCTGGATGCCGCAGATCTTGTCGAAGAAGGACGACAGGATACGGGTATAGGGGTTGCGCACGCAGGTGAAGGTGAGCGTTCCGCCCGTCGCCACCGCCCCGGCGATGGCCTCCTGCGAGCTCTCCTGCCCCCATTTGTGAAGCCCCTCGCGGGCGTCGTGGATGTCGCCGTCGAAATAGCGGCCATGATCGGAAAAGAACATGATCTGCCCGATGGTGGAGCAGGCGCATTTCGGCACCACCCGGTAGATCATGCTGCCCGATTCCGTCATCCATGTGCCGGGAAACTGCGCCAAAGGCCCCTCCTTGCCCGTTGCCCGCCCGAGAAGCGGCCCCGCCGCAGTCAACCACCGAAGCCGGGCCTTTTCAACGCTTCCCGCAGCGGCTAACCCCGGAGGACGGGAGCAGCAGGGCGGAGAGGGGCGTGGCGCGGATAGCCTATGTGTTGCTCTGCCACAAGGATGCGGCGCGCATCATTGCACAGGTGCGTGACCTGACGGTCGCCGGTGACAGCGTCACCATCCATTTCGACGCCAGCGCCCCGGCGGCCGACTTTGCCCGGCTGCAGGGCGCGCTGGCGGGCAATCCGCGGGTCGCCTTCACGCCGCGGCGGCTGCGCTGCGGCTGGGGCGAGTGGTCGCTGGTGGCGGCGATGCTGCTGGGCGCGCGCACCGCGCTCGCGGCCTTTCCCGAGGCCAGCCATGTCTACATGATCTCGGGCGACTGCCTGCCGATCAAGACCGCCGAATATGCCCATGACCTGCTCGGGCGCGACGATGCCGACTGGATCGAGAGCGTCGACTTCTTCACCTCGGGCTGGATCAAGACCGGCATGCGCGAGGACCGGCTGCACTATCGCCACTGGTTCAACGAGCGCAGCCGGAAGCGGCTGTTCTATCTCAGCCTCGACGTGCAGCGCCGGCTGGGGCTGCGGCGCAGCCCGCCGGCCGACCTCGACATCATGATCGGCTCGCAGTGGTGGTGTCTGCGCCGGGCGACGGTGGAGGCGGTGCTGGCCTTTCTGGAGACGCGGCCCGACGTGATCCGGTTCTTTCGCACCACCTGGATCCCGGACGAGACCTTCTTTCAGACGCTGGTGCGCCATCTGGTGCCGGACGCGCAGATCCGCAACCGGCCGCCCACCTTCCTGATGTTCACCGACTACGGCATGCCGGTGACCTTTCACGACGACCATTACGACCTGCTGCTGGGGCAGGGCTATCTCTTTGCCCGCAAGATCTCGCCCGATGCGCAGGGGCTGCGGGCCCGGCTCGGCGCGCTCTATGCCGCGCGCGGCCTGAGGTTCGAGATCTCGGACGAGGGGCGGCGGCTGCATGCCTTTCTCACCGGGCGGGGGCGGATCGGCCGCCGCTTCGGCCGCCGCTTCTGGGAGGTCGAGGCGAGCCTCGGGCGCGAGCGCGAACTCCTGATCGTTGCGAGCAAGAAATGGGATGTGGGGCTTGCGCTGTCGCGGCGGCTCTCGGCGCTGGCGGGGGTGCCGGCGGTGGGCTATCTCTTCAACGATGAGGGTACGCCGCTGCCCGACCTCGGCGGCATCGAGACCAGCCTCGCCAAGCGCGCCCGCCACCGCCGCGCCCTCCTGCGGCTCCTGTATGACGCCTGCCGCAGCGACCGGCTGCTGATCTGCATCGACCCGGGCAGCTTCGAGCTTATCGAGGATTTCTCGACCGACCGGGCCACCACCCGGGTGCTGGAGGTCGACAGCCGGATGAGCGACGACTGGCTCGCGGGGCATGCCCGCCGGATCGGCCTCGCCGGCGAGCACACCCCGAAGGCGCGGCTGGAGCAGCTCCTGCCGACGCTGCGGGGCGACATCGCCGCCGAGAGCGCGCGGCTGCGCGATGCCGGGCTTGCACGGCTGACGGTCTTGCGCGAGGGAGCGGATGCGGCGGAGACTGCGCGGGCGCTGGCCGCCTTTGCCGGTGTCCCGCCCGAGACAGCGGCGCGGCTGGCGGCCGCGCCCGACCTGTTCGGCGGCTGACCCCGCCCGTGGCTTTCGCGAACCGGCCGAAGGAGGGCCCATGTCCTACGCCTATGACGACCAGAACGTCTTTGCCCGCATCCTGCGCGGCGAGATCCCTGCGACCCGCGTGCTGGAGACCGAGCACAGCCTCGCCTTTCGCGACATCGCCCCGCAGGCGCCCGAGCATGTGCTGGTGATCCCCAAGGGTGCCTATGTCACCTTCGACCATTTCGCCACCGAGGCGAGCGCCGAGGAGCTGGTGGATTACAGCCGCGCCATCGGCATGGTCTGCGAGATGCTGGGGGTGCGCCCCGGCATGGGCGGCGGCGGCTACCGGCTGATCTCCAACGCGGGGCGCGAGGGGGTGCAGGACGTGCCGCACCTGCATGTCCACATCCTCGCCGGCAAGCCGCTCGGCCGGATGCTGCCCGGCGCCAAGGACACCCCCTGAGCGCGGGGCTCCCAGCCCCCTGGCGCAGGCCGCCCGACACGTCTCCCGGGCGTGGCGTCCTGCGCGCGCCCGGCTCGCGCGGCGGCATCGGCGCCGCCGACCCTTGGGCACCGCCCGCTCCGGGAGCCGGTGCCCCCACGCGCCCGTGCGCCGGCCCTTTCACCTTTCCTCAAATATCCTCGGGGGGAGGCATGCGTCAGCATGACGGGGGGCAGAAGGCCCCCCTCCCACGCCCGACCCGGGCGACCCCGGCTGCCCGTCGCGCCGCTCAGCCCGCGTCGGCTTCGGCGGCCCGCGCGCGGCTGCCGGTCAGCGACAGGAACACGTCCTCGAGGTCCGGCTCCTCCACCGCGATGTCGCGGATGCCCACGCCCGCCGCCGCCAGCGCCGACAGCACCGCCCCCGCCGTCACCCGGCTGCGGCCATAGCTCAGCGCCAGCGCGCCCGAGGGGCGGCGGGCCAGCGTCACCCCCCCGGGCAGGGCCAGCCCGGCCGGCGCCGCGCCCTCGGGCGTGACCACCAGCGTCTTGGTGTCGATCCGTGCGACCAGCGCGTCGGTGCGGTCGCGCGCCACCACCCGGCCGCGGTCGATGATGGCGATCTCGTCGCACATCTCCTCGGCCTCCTCGAGGTAATGCGTGGTCAGGATGATCGTCACGCCCTCGCGGTTCAGCCGCCGGACATTCTCCCACAGCATCTGGCGCAGCTCGATGTCCACGCCCGCCGTGGGCTCGTCCAGCACCAGCACCTGCGGGCGGTGGACCAGCGCCTTTCCCAGCAGGAGCCGCCGCTTCATGCCCCCCGAGAGCGTGCGCGCATAGGCGCCCGCCTGTGCGCCGAGGCCCACCAGCGCGAGGATCTCGTCGGTGCGCCGCTGGCGTCGGGGGACGCCATAGAGCCCCGCCTGCACCTCCAGCGTCTCGCGCGGGGTGAAGAAGGGGTCCATGTTGGTCTCCTGCGGCATCACCCCGATGGCGGCGCGGCTCTGGCGCGGGTTGATGTCCTGGTCGAAGCCCCAGATGCGTACCCGCCCCGAGGTCTTGGTCACGAGCCCCGCGAGGATGTTGATCAGCGTCGACTTGCCCGCCCCGTTGGGGCCAAGGAGGCCGAAGACACTGCCCGTCGGCACCGCGAGGTCGATGCCCGTCAGCGCCTCCTTCGGTGCGGCGCCGCCTGCGCCGGCATAGATCTTGCGCAGCGCCTCGATCTCGATCGCCTGTCCGCCCATCGGTCCGGTCCCCCGCTCGTCCCCCACCCGTGGCGCCGCGGCCTAGCATGGCCCGGGCGGGGCTGCCAGTCGGGGGGCGGTTGAACCCCGCGCGCCGGGGTCCTAGCCTTGGGGTCGGCAAGAGGAGAGACATGATGACCGAGATGTTCACCCGCTTCGAGGGCCGGATCGACCGCAAGACCTGGTGGATCGGCGTGATCGTGCTGTTCGTGGTCCTGCTGGTGCTGGGGGTGCTCCTGAGCGTGCTCTTCGGCGACGGGCTGATCGGGCGGCTCCTCGGCTTCGTGATCGGCCTTGCGGCGCTCTATCCGGCGGCGGCGCTGGCGAGCCAGCGGCTGCACGACCGCGGCCGGCCGATGCTGCCGCGGGTTGCGCTGTTCTTCGGCCCGGGGCTGATCGTGAGCTTTCTCAACACCTTCAACATCGGGTATCGGCCGATGCGGCTGCCGGGCGGCGAGGTGATGATGACGCCGAACCTGTTCGTGACGCTCCTGTCGCTGGTGGCGCTGGGGGTTTTCGTCTGGGCGGTGGTCGAGCTGGGGGTGCTGAAGGGCGATCCCGAGGCCAATGCCTATGGTCCGCCGCCGGGCTGACGCCTGCTGCGGGGCTTGCGGCGCCGGGGTCTGCGCGGCTAAGGTGAGCGCGCCTGCAAGGAGGTTGCGCCGATGACCGTTCCCCGCCCGCCGCATGAGGCGCCCGAGACCGAGGTCGTCTCGACCTGGCGGGTCTGTTGCGATGGCGGCGAGGGGGCGCTGGGTCACCCCCGCGTGTGGCTGTCGGTTTCGCACGACACCGGCTGGGTCGAGTGCGGCTATTGCGACAAGCGCTTCGTGCACCGCGATTTTCTGGACGGGACCGGGGCGGCGGCCTGAGCGGTCGCGGCACGCCCGGCGGTTCGGGGGCGCGCCCGGCGCGTGCGGAGCAGGGGGGCTGTCTGCCCCCCGTCGCGCTGCGCGCGTTCGTCGGGAAAACCCTCCACCGGAGGGTTTTCCGATCCTCCTCACCCCGAGGATATTTGAGGAAGGATGAAAAGGGAAAAGGGGGGACCGCGCGGCCCGGGGGACTGTCAGGCGCCCGCGGGAGGGGGTGTCGTGCCGCGGTTGTAGGGGGTCCAGTCGGCGATGTCGGGATAGAACCGGCGCCGCCAGGCGCGCACCCGCGGGTTCATCACCCGGCGCCACAGCGGCGGGATCATCGCGAGCGTGGTCATCGCCGGATAGCCGAGCGGGAGCTGCGGCGCGGCGTCGGTGCCGTAGGTCTGCAGGAGCGGAAAGCGACGCTGCGGCTTGACGTGGTGGTCCGAGTGGCGCTGCAGGTTGATCAGCAGCCAGTTCGAGGCCCGGTGCGAGGCGTTCCACGAATGGTGGGGGCGCACGGGCTCGTAGCGGCCCTGGTCGAGGTGGCGGCGGGTGAGGCCGTAGTGCTCGATGTAGTTGGTGAGTTCGAGCTGCCAGATGGCGACGCCGGCCTGCACGAGGAAGAGGCCGAGGCCGGCCCAGCCACCGAGGGCGAGGGCGAGCGCCAGCCAGCCCAGCTGCAGCGCGCCGTAGCGCCAGAACGGGTTGGAGCGGTGCCAGACCGGCAGGCCGCGGCGCGCGAGCATGGCCCGTTCCGCCGCCCAGGCCGAGCGCGGGCAGTCGCGCAGGACGCGCAGATAGTAGCGGTGGAAGCCCTCGTTGTAGCGCGCGGTGACCGCGTCGCGGGGGGTGCCGACATGGGCATGGTGGACCAGCAGGTGTTCCGAGCGGAAATGGCTGTAGAGGACCATGGCGAGCAGGAGATCGCCCAGCCAGCGCTCCCATCGGTTGGTCTGGTGCACGAGCTCATGGGCATAGGTGATGCCGACCGCCCCCGTCATCACCCCCAGCCCGGCGAAGAGCAGGATCCTTTCCCAGGTGGCCAGCGTCGAGGCCCCCGTCACCCACCAGATCATGCCGAAGACCACCGCCGCCTGCACCGGCAGCCAGATCAGCGTGATCGCCCGGTACCAGATCAGCGCCCGGTCGGGGGTGTCGGGGTCGGGGTTGGCCTCGTTGCGGCCGGCGGCGATGTCGAGGACCGTCACCATGCCCCAGCCATAGAGCGGCAGGAGCGCGAGCGCCCAGCCGCCCTGGGCCGCCGCGATCAGCGCCATCGGCACGAGCCCCAGCGACAGCCAGAACGGCAGCGCCTGTGCCAGCCGCCCGACCGGGGCCGTGCCCGCCGTGCGTGTGCCCGCCGTGCCTGTGCCCGTGCCTGTGCCCGTGCCCGTCTGCGGTGCCCTGTCGCCGTCCATCGCCGCCTCCTGCTCCTGCCCGGAGTCTAGGCCGGAGCGCTGCCCGGGAAAACGGGCATTTCCGGGGCAGGACTTCAGCCTGCGCGCGGCGCTGCCGGGTCGGGGTGCGCGAGCGCCCAGGCCTTGCGCATGAGGGTGGGGAGTGTCCGGGGGGCGAGCTCGGGGGCGGGGACGAAGTGACCGCGGTCGGGGGTGGCGTCGGCTGCGACCTCGGCGCGGTGGATGGTCAGGCGCAGGTGGAAATGGGTGAAGGTGTGGCGGATCTCGCCGGACAGGGGGTGCCAGTCGGCGGCGAGGGGGGGCGCGGGGCGGTCGTTCCAGTCGCTGCGGTCCCAGGCGGTGCCGGGCCAGCCGAGCATGCCCCCGAGGAGGCCGCGGGCCGGGCGACGCTCCATCAGCCAGGCGCCGTCGCTGCGGCGGGCGAGGTAGAGATGGCCGAGGCGGGTGGGTTTCTGCGGTTTGGCGGCCTTGCGCGGCAGGGTCTCGGCGTGGCCCGCGGCGCGGGCGGCGCAGGGCTCGCGCAGGGGGCAGAGGCCGCAGGCGGGCCGGCGCGGGGTGCAGATGGTGGCGCCGAGGTCCATCACCGCCTGGGCATGGTCGCCCGGACGCGCCGCCGGGGTCAGCCGTGCGGCCAGCGCGACGAGCTGTGGCTTGGCCGCCGGCAGGGGCGTGGCAATGTCGAAGAGCCGCGCCATCACCCGCTCGACATTGCCGTCCACCACCACCGCGGGCCGGTCGAAGGCGATGGCGGCGATGGCGGCGGCGGTATAGGGGCCGAGGCCGGGCAGCCGGCGCAGCCCCTCCTCGGTATCGGGAAAGCGCCCGCCGAGGTCATGGGCGACGATGCGCGCGCATGCCAGCAGGTTGCGCGCGCGGGCGTAATAGCCGAGGCCGGCCCATTCGGCCATCACCTCGGCGTCCCCGGCCGCCGCCAGCGCCGCCACCGTGGGCCAGCGGGTGGTGAAACGGTGGAAATGGCCCCGCACCGCCGCCACCGTCGTCTGTTGCAGCATCACCTCGGAGAGCCACACCGCATAGGGGTCGGGCCGCACCCCCGCCGCGCGCTCGGCCGGCCCCACGCGCCAGGGCAGCACGCGCGCGTGCCGGTCGTACCAGTCGAGCAACGCGCCCGCCGCACTCTCCACGCCGTCACGCAGGATTGACGCTCCTCTTTCGCGGTGGGTGCCGCGGCCTCTGGCCTTGGCGCCGTTAACCCCTAAGGTAGCGGACATGCCGGAGAGGAACAGCCCAGCCATGAACGGCCAGCCCGCATGAAGCGCCCGCCCCGCACCGGCGCCAGTACGGGCAGCGCGTCGCGCCCCGCCCCGCGTGCGCTCGGCTTTCGCCATGCCGCGCGGCTGGTCGAGGACCGGATCCGCGCGGCCGGCGAGTCGCGCGGCTTTGCGGTGGCGCGGCTGCTGACCCATTGGGACGAGATCGTCGGGCCCGAGACGGCGCGGCTGGCGCGGCCGCTGAAGCTGTCGTGGGGGCGGGGCAAGCGCTCGGCCGGGCTGGGGGCGACGCTGACGCTGGCGACCAGCGGGGCGGCGGCGCCGATGGTGCAGATGCTGGCGCCGCAGATCCGCGACCGGGTCAACGCCTGTCTCGGCCATGCCGCGGTCGCGCGCATCGCGCTGAGCCAGACGGCCGATGCCGTGGCGACCGATGTGATGGCGTCCGGGGGCGTTGCGGCGGGTCCCGCCCCCGTGGCGGGCTTCGCCGAGGCGCAGGCGTCCTTTTGCGGCCACGACGACGGCGGGCGCGCGCGGGCCGCGGCCGCGGTGTCGGCGCAGGCGGCGCGGGCCGCCGAGGGGGTGCGGGACCCCGGGCTGCGGGCGGCTCTTGAAGCCCTCGCCCGAAACGTCCTATCCCGCGACAAGCAATCGACCCGCGAAGAGCAATCGAAAGGTCCGATCCCGACATGCAACGCCCCATGATCACCCGTCTCGCCCCCCTCGGCATCGCGCTCGCCACCGCGGCGGGCGTGGCCTGGTGGTTCGCCGGACCCTCGGGCGCGCCGCAGATGCCGCAGATCGCCGGCCCGGCCGAGGCGCAGGCCGCCGCCACCGAGGCGGATTTCTCGCGCGTGCCGGACATGGTGCGCGGCGATCCCGACGCCCCGATCACGGTGATCGAGTATGCCTCGTTCACCTGCCCGCACTGCGCCAACTTCCATCGCAGCGTGCTGCCGCAGCTGCAGGAGGCGTTCATCGACACGGGTCAGGTGCGCTGGATCAAGCGCGAGGTCTTCTTCGACCGGCCCGGCCTGTGGGCGGCCATGCTCGCGCGCTGCGGCGACGACAGCCGCTTCTTTCCGATGGTCGACATGATCTACGAGACCCAGCGCGAGTGGTCGGCCTCCAGCGACCCGGCGGCCATCGCCGAGAACCTGCGCCGGCTCGGGCGCCGCAGCGGGCTGAGCGATGCCGAGGTCGATGCCTGCCTGATGGACGCCGAGCAGGCGCAGGCGATGGTGGCGGTCTATCAGCACCACGCCACCGAGCATCAGATCAGCGCCACCCCCTCCTTCGTGATCGACGGCGAGCGGCATTCGAACATGAGCTTCGAGGCCTTCTCGGAGATCCTGAACGCCCGTCTCGGGAACTGAGCCGGTGGCGGCGGGCGCCGGAGAGGGGCGGGCGGCCTCGGGCCCGCTGGACGGGCTGAAGGTGGTGGAGCTGGCGCGCATCCTCGCCGGGCCCTGGGCGGGGCAGACGCTGGCCGACCTCGGCGCCGATGTGGTCAAGGTGGAGGCGCCCGAGGGCGACGACACCCGGCGCTGGGGCCCGCCCTTCGTCGAGCGGGCCGACGGCAGCCGCGATGCCGCCTATTTCCACGCCGCCAACCGCGGCAAGCGCTCGGTGCGGGCGGATTTCCGCACCGAGGAGGGCCGTGCGCTGGTCCGCCGCCTCGCCGCCGAGGCCGATGTGCTGATCGAGAACTTCAAGGTCGGGGGGCTGGTGAAGTACGGGCTGGATCCCGACAGCCTGCGGGCGCTGAACCCGCGGCTGATCTGTTGCTCGATCACCGGTTTCGGCCAGACCGGGCCCTATGCCCACCGGGCCGGCTATGACTACATCATCCAGGGCATGTCGGGGCTGATGTCGATCACCGGCGAGGCCGGGGGGGCGCCGATGCGCGCCGGCGTGGCCATCACCGACCTGTTCACCGGGGTCTATGCGGCGACGGCGATCCTGGCGGCGCTGCACCGGCGGGCGGCGACGGGGGTGGGCGAGCATATCGACATGGCGCTGATGGATTGCGCCGTGTCGGTGACGGCGAACCAGGCGATGAACTATCTCGCGACCGGGGTGGCGCCGGGGCGCGAGGGGCATTTCCACCCCAATCTGGCGCCCTATCAGGTGGTGCCCTGTGCCGACGGCCACATGATCCTGGCGGTGGGCAACGATGCGCAGTTCCGCCGCTTCTGTGCGCTGATCGGCCGGCAGGATCTGGGCGAGGCGCCGCAGTATGCGACGAATCCGCAGCGGGTGGGGGCGCGGCAGGCGCTGTCGGACGCGATCTCGGCCGAGACCGTGCGCTGGAGCAAGGCCGAGCTGCTGGCGGCCTGCGAGGTGGCGGGGGTGCCGGCGGGGCCGATCAACGACATGGCCGAGGTGTTCGCCGACCGGCAGGTGATCGCGCGGGGCATGGCGCTGGAGATGGGCGGGTTGCGGGGGGTGCGGTCGCCCTTTCGCTTTTCCGGCGGCGAGGCGGTGCCGGACCGGCCGGCGCCGATGCTGGGCGAGCACGACGCCGAGGTCGTGCCGGAGCCGGGCGCCGGTTCGGTGGGGCCCGGTTCGGTGGGGGCCGCGGCACGGGAGGCCGGGGCGGCGCTGGCCGCGGCATCGACGGAGCGTGCCGGAGAATGAGTCGGGGGCGGGGGGCGCCGGGGCAGCGCGGACAGACCGGCGTTCAGGCCGCCGCAGCGCCACGCCGGAG
>Ga0213835_100655_pt1 | contig 29459 bp, 25 predicted proteins | sample SWPATP01_FD_160576 | JGI IMG/M metagenome (GOLD analysis project Ga0213835, IMG submission 160576) | Coastal seawater microbial communities from Marineland, Florida, United States - SWPA TP0 #1 | ecosystem: Environmental > Aquatic > Marine > Coastal | place: USA: Florida | collected 2016-08-05 | reverse complement strand
GCCCCCCCCCCCCCGAACCGCCCCCCCCCCCCCAGGCGCGGGCGAGATCGTCGCCGGCATCCGCGGCGGGCGCTGCGGCGCCGTCGATGTGGTCCGTGCCCGCCCGGACCCGGCGCCCGGGCGAGCCGTGCCGGAGACCCGCGCCTGTGGGAGGGGTGAGCGACCCCGGGCCATCCGTGCGCCATCAGGGGATGTGTCCTGTTTATTGACACCATCCGGCGCGTCATAAGATAAACGGAGAACTATCTTGAAATTGGAACGCCCATCCTGTTCAACTGGAGGTGACCGGGGAATCAGTCGGGAGACGAGCATGCCGCGCGGGCCGAAGAGGTGCTTGCAGAACATGCTCACGCGTCTGTCGCCCGGCATGGTCGCGGCGCATTACGACGCCGGCCACTGGAGCGACCTGTCCATCTACGATGTCACGCAGGCGCAGGCGCAGCGCACGCCCGACCGGATCGCCGTCCGCGACTCGCATGCCGTGCTCAGCTACGGCGAGCTGGTCGCGCTGGCCGACCGACTGGCGGCCGATCTGCAGGACGCCGGGCTGCGCGCGGGCGACCGGGTGGCGGTCTGGCTGTCGCCGCGGGTGGAACTGGCCGTGTTCCTGCTGGCCTGTGCGCGCAACGGGTATGTGCTGTGCCCGTCGCTGCACCGCAACCACACGGTCGATGAGATCGCCGCGCTGCTGGAGCGTGTCCGCGCCTCGGCGCTTGCGGGGGAGACCGGCTATGGCGCCGACGGGGCGCAGCACGACGTGTTCGCCGCCGTGCAGCAGCGGATGCCGCTGCGCAAGGCGTTCCGTCTGGCGCCGCCCGCCGCCCGGACCGCGGACGCCATTGCCGCAGCCCTGGGCCTGCCCGCGACCGGACAGGCCGAACCGGTGGGACAGGCGGACGACGTGGTCTATCTTGCCTTCACCTCAGGCACGACGGGGCGGGCCAAGGGGGTCATGCACTCCAACAACACCCTGCTGGCCAATGCCCGGGCGCTTGCGGCCGACTGGGCCTTCGATGCCGACACGGTGTTCTACACGCTCAGCCCGCTCAGCCACAATCTCGGCTTCGGGGCGCTGGTGCTGACGCTGCACGTGGGCGGCACGCTGGTGATCCACGACCTTGCGCGCGGTGCGCGCCTGCTGGACCGGCTGCGCGAGACGGGGGCGCATTTCGTGTTCGGCGTGCCGGCCCATGCCATGGACCTGTTGCGCGAGATCGACGCCGCGGGCGAGGCCCAGCTGCCGGCGATGCGGGGCTTTCGCATCTCGGGGGCCGCGGCCGATCCGCAGGTGGTGGAGCGTCTGCTTGCCCATGGCATCACCCCCCAGAGCGGCTATGGCATGACCGAAGGCTGTTCGCACCACTACACGCTGCCCACCGACAGCGCCGAACGGATCGTCTCCACCTCGGGCCGCGCCTGTCCGGGCTACGAGGTGCGCATCTTCGCGCTGGACGACCCCGAGCGCGAGCTGCCCCCGGGCCAGATCGGCCAGATCGGCGGCCGCGGCGCCAGCCTGATGCTGGGGTATTTCGATGACCAGTTCGCCACCGAGGATGCCTTCAACCGCGGCGGCTGGTTCATGACCGGCGACATGGGCCGGCTCGACGACGACGGCTATATCCGCATCACCGGCCGGCTGAAGGATGTCATCATCCGCGGCGGCCACAACATCTATCCCGCCGGGATCGAGGCCGTGGCGATGCGGCACCCGAATGTGGAACGCGCCGCCGTCGTGCCGGTCAAGGATCGCCGACTGGGCGAGAAGGTCTGCATCGTGGTGATGCCGCGCGAAGATATCCGGATCGACGCCGAGGCGCTGCTGGAGCATCTCCACGCCGGCGGGGTGTCGCGCTACGACATGCCGGAGTACTTCCTGCAGGTCGAGGAAATCCCGCTCAGCGCCAACGGCAAGATCGTCAAGCGCGAGCTGCTGGCCCCGATCGAGGATGGCCGCCTCGCCCCCACGCCGGTGCGCTGGAAGGCGGCCGATGGCGGCTGACCCGCCCGGTGACGCCGCCGCGGCCGCGCTGGAGCGGCTGCGCGAAGAGATGCGGCGGCCGCCCTTCAACGGCTGGCTCGCGGTCGAGGCGGTGGCGGCCGATCCGGTCCGCCGCGAGGTCACCCTCGCGCTGACGCTGCGGCCCGAGATGTGCCACGATGCCGACGGAAAGCTGGCCCATGGCGGCATCGTCGCGTCGCTGATCGATGTGGCGGGGTATGCGGCGGTGGCCATCTGGCAGGACGGCCCCACCCCCACGATCGCCTTGCAGGTCGACTATCTGGCCCCGGCGACCGGCCCCGTCCTGCGGGCAGAGGGCCGGTTGCGCAAGCGCGGGCGCAGCATCGGCCGCGCGGATGTGGAGGTGTTTTCCGGCGACCGGCTGGTGGCGCTGGGGCGGGGCAGTTTCAGCACGGGAGGGCGAGGCGGATGAAGGCTGTGGTGGTGCGCGAGTTCGGCCCGCCGGGCACCGCGCGGATCGAGGAGGTCCCGCGTCCGGTTCCCGGCCCCGGCGAGGTGCTGGTCGAGGTGGCCATGGCGCCGGCGAATTTCGTCGACACGCTGGTGTTGCAGGGCAGCTATCAGTTCCTGCCGGAGCGGCCGTTCATCCCGGGCAAGGGGCCGGTGGGCACGGTCGCGGCGCTGGGCGAAGGCGTGGCCGGGCTGGCGGTGGGCGACCGCGTGCTGGCGATGGCCGAACAGGGCGGCTATGCCGAGGCGGTCGCGGTGGCGGCCGAAAGCTGCTACCGCCTGCCGCCGTCGATGGGGTTCGAGGCGGCGTGCTCCATCTCGCTGGCCTATGACACGGCATGGTTCGCGCTGACCGACCGCGCCGCGGTGCAGCCCGGCGAGACGGTTCTGGTGCTGGGAGCCACCGGCGCGGTCGGCGCCGCGGCGGTGCAACTGGCCCGGGCGATGGGCGCGCGCCCCATCGCCGCCATCTCGGGGCCGGCGAGGCGGGCGCAGGTGCTGGAGGCCGGGGCCGAGGCGGTGGTGGACCTGTCGCAGCCCGACCTGCGCGAGAGCCTGCGCGCGCAGGTTCTCGCGCTGACCGAAGGGCGGGGCGCCGATGTGGTCATCGACCCGCTGGGCGGTGACATCTTCGACGCCGCATTGCGGGCGGTGGCCTGGCGCGGGCGGCTCGTCGTGATCGGCTTCGCCGCCGGGCGGATCCCGATGGTGCGCGCCAACTATCTGCTGCTCAAGAACATTGCCGTCAGCGGGCTGCAGATCAGCGATTACCGCAAGCGCATGCCCGAGGCCGTGCGGACATGCTTCGAACAGGTCTTCCAGCTCCATGAGGACGGGCGCATCCGCCCCGGCGCGGCGCAGCCCTATCCGCTTGCGGATTACGCCCGGGCGCTGGACGATCTGGTGCAGCGCCGCCTGTCCGGACGCGCGGTGCTGGTGCCCTGAGCGCCCGTCGCGTGGCGGCGGTCAGGCGGGCGTCCCCGGCGGCTGATCGCGCGGCAGGAGGCCGCGGCCGGGCGCGAGCGCGCGCTCGGTGAAGGCGGCCGGTTCGGGGCGTCCGGCAACCTCGCGGATCAGCCACAGCCCCTCGCGCAGGGTCTTCCTGTCGGCGCCGGCGTGGAGAAGGTTCTGCACGATGCGCACCTTTGCGGCGGGTCGGGCGAGCGCAGCGTGACCTGCCCCCGGCTCTCCGGACGCAGCAGCACGGCGCCGCCGACAGCGGCACGGCCCGAAAGATCAGCTCGACATCCGGCAGCCGGCCGGTCGCGCGGGGTCCTGAGAAACGCTGTCCGACCGCTCGGCAGATCGGTGGCGAAGCCGCTTCCGGCGACATGGGCGCGGGCGAGATTGGCCACCAGCCCTTCGGCCCGCATGTCCCGCAAAGGAGGGGGCCTTGGCAACGGCGCGCGAACTCCACCGCGACGCCGGCATGGTCCCGCAGGTTCTTGCGCCCGACGCCGGGAAGCGCCACGCGCGGCGCGATGCCCAGCGCCCGCAGCCCGGCGGATCGCCGATCCCCGACAGCATGAGGATCTGCGGGGTGTTGAGGGCGCCCGCACACGGGACGGTCCGGCCCTCGGCCCGGGCGCGTTCGGCCCGGCCGCCGCGCCGCCTTGCAACGGCCACGGCGCGGTCGCCGTCGAACTCGAGACCGGTGACCAGCACCTTCGTCCGCACCGTCAGGTTCGGCCGGCGCAATGCCGGCCACGGACAGGCGGCCGCCGCGCTGTGCCGCCGGCCGTTGCGGATGGTCGACTGCAGCACGCCAAAGCCCTCCTGCACGGCGCCCTTGCAATCCTCGGTACAAGGTAGCCCCGCCCCCGCGGCCGATGACAGGAGCGCCCCCGACAACGGGTCCGCACAGGTGGCGCGCATGGCCTTGAGCGGCCCGGTGCCCACCCGCCATGCCGATGCGCCGCCTTCCCGGCTTTCCGGTCGGCGACAACAGGGCAGCACCTGCGAATGTGCGAGCCGCGGCAGGCGATACCCCGCCCAGCGGTCGAAACCGCCCCGGTCGCCCCGCACATGGACCATGGCATTGATCGAGGAGGACCCGCCGATCACCCGCCCGCGCATGCACTCCATGGCCGGGATGCCCAGCACGGGGTCGAGCTCGGTGTCATGGCCCCAGTCGTGCAGCCGCTTCGGCATGATGCGGCCCCAGCCGATGGGGATCCTGATGAACGGATCATGGTCCCAGCCCCCGGCAGTCGGGGCCCGCACTCGGCCTGTTGGCGAGCACGCAGCCGGCCGACCCGGCGCCCACGATGACGACGTCGAAGGCGCCCCCGCCCGCCGCCGTCGCCGGTCAGCCCTGAAGGTTGGGAAAGAGGTCGTCCGGCAGGCCCTGCGCATGTGCGGCGACCTCGTCGGTCGTGACGACATCGGCCCATTTGCAGTTGAGGTCGAACAGCGTCACGGCATGGCAGACTTCGCTCCGGTCGAAGCAGGCACATCGCGATGCCGGGAGCGGGAGCCGTCCACCCCATCAATGGCGCCCGATGGCTCAGCGTCAGGCGCAGATCGCCCAGTTCCAGCGTGAGGTGATCGAAGGACGACCGGTCGAGGATCTCGACCAGCTGCGAGATCCTGTCGATGTCGGCCTCGGTGAGGGCGTCGACGCCGATCGTCCGGGTGCTGGTGGCCAGCCGCGGCGAGATTGCCGGGCGCATCGTCCGCAGCTGCGAGGCGCTCGGCATCGGCACGGTGGCGGTCGTCTCCGCCGCCGCCCGCGCGCCGGCCCGCGGCCGGGACTTCCCCACCCTGCCCGGGTCCGAGAGGGTGGCGACGGTCGCCGAGGCGGAGGCCGCGGACCGGCAGATCGGCCTGCCGATCATGCTGAAGGCCGCCGCGGGCGGCGGCGGCCGCGGCATGAAGATCGTGCAGCGTTGAGCGGACCTGCCCTCGGCGTTTCGGCGCGCCCTGCGCGCGCGGCTTCGGGGCGGTGGATGCGCTGCTGCACCGGGCCGGCCGGCACTCCACCCGCACCTGGGAGGAGCTGAACGGCGAGGATTTCGACCGCCTGCTGCGCTTCGACGTCACCGGCGTCTTCCCGATGGCGCAGGCCGCCGCGCGCCGGATGATCGCCGACGGCACCCCCGGAGCCATCGTGCCGACCGGCTCGACGGCGGGGACCCACCCTCGGCGGTGCGGCCGGCCATGGCGGACCGGCCCATGTCGCGTCCGGGGCGGCGATCACGGGGATGGTGCGCTCGCTCGACCACCCGCAGCACGGGGAGGGCGACCCGAGGGCGCTGAAACTGGTCGCGCTCGCCCGCGAGGAGGGGATCTCGGGGCCCCATGTCGACCTCGTGCAGCGCATCTGCGCGCTCCGGCCCGAGGCCCTGGCCGCTCGCTGCCGCTCGATGTCTCGGGCGCGATCCCGGCGGTGATGCTGGATGCAGGCTTTCCCGTCGGGACCCTGGAAGGCACAGGCGCCGGCGCCGAGACCGGTTCCCGGCCGTCGGGATCGGGCCGGGCCGCTCCGTGTCGCCGGTCGCGTGCGGCTTTGGCGTCAGGCCCGAACTGGCCGCATGATCGGGCGCCGGGCGGACGGCATCGACCTCGGGAGTGGTCGCCGCCAGCGCGCCGATGCCGGGAATGCTGGCAAGGCGGTGTGCCGGCGCCTCCTCGGCCCGGGCCGGCTCGATCCGCTTCGTCCCCGCGGCGAGGGGCAGCGAAGGCCGCGCGGGCTCCGGCGGCGCTGGAAGCCGTGGCCGCGGAACTGGCGACCGTCCTTTGCCGGCTGCGCGGGGCTGGTCGGACCACGCGGCGGCGCTGGTGCCCTGCGGCCAGTCCGGAACGGGCGACCGCCCTGGCAGGCGGCTGGCACTGCAGGTTGCGGCGGCGCTCCGTACGCAGTGCCTCCAGCCGCCGGAGGACCGGCCGGTGGCCGGAGTCTCGCACCCTGGCCGCGCGGCCGCCCACCCCCCGGGCGGGCGGTCGCGATGGGCGAACCGGGGGCCTTGGCGGCAAGACTGCCAGCGGTCGAAAGCGGAGGCCTGCGCGGCGCGAGCCGCCTTGCGCTTCGGGGCAGTCCGACGCGGATCGAGCCCGGCGCAAAGGCGCTGGGCCGTGCGGGCGACCCTTCCGCGTCCGGACAATGCCGCGGCCGAAGGGCTGCCGCATCGGCGCCCCAAGCGCCCTACAGCAGCGGCGCGAACAGCCGTGCGACCGGCGCTCCGACGCGGATGCGCGCGGGCTGGCCGGAGAGCGGCAGCTCCAGCCGCGTCGCCCGGGTGAAGTCGTCCTTCAGGAACGCCTCCACCGCGGCGGCGAAGCGCGGATCGAAGCCGACCGCCATGGTCTCGAAATTCAGCCGGAACGAGCGGTTGTCGAGGTTCGCCGTGCCGATCGCGGCGAAGGCGTCGTCCACCAGCACCACCTTCTGGTGCATGAAACCTTGCTGATAGCGCCAGACCTGCACCCCGGCCTCGCGCAGCTCGTCGAAATACGCGAAGGCGGCCAGCCAGGTCAGGTACTGGTCGTCCTCTTCGGGCACCAGCAGCCGCACGTCGCGCCCGGCCATCGCGGCGTGCTTCAGCGCGGTCAGGATGTCGGTGTCGGGCACGCAATAGGGCGTCGCGATCCAGACCCGCTCGCGCGCCGCGGCGATGGCGGCAAAGAAGAACAGCGCACCGGTTTCCACGCTGTCTGCGGGCCCGATGGGCACGACAAGGGCGGTCATGTCCTGTGGCTCGGGCGGCACCTCCCAGAACAGCCGGCTCAGGATTTCCTCGCCCTCGCTCCAGTGCCAATCCTCGCAGAAGGAGAGCTGGAGCTGCGACACCGCCGGGCCGCGCAGCTCCATATGGGTGTCACGCCAGCCGCCGATGACCGGGTGGCACCCCCGATACTCGTCGGCCACATTCAGACCGCCGGTGAAGCCCAGCCGGCCGTCCACCACCACGGTCTTGCGGTGGTTGCGATAGTTCTGCTGGAAGCGCTTGCGGCGGAGGCGCCGCGGGTCGGCCACGATCACCCCGGCGCTGCGCAGCGTCTCGAGGAACGGCATGCCCAGCGACTTGCTGCCCACCGCATCCATCATGAAGCGCACCTCGACCCCGCGCGCCGCCGCCGCGACCAGCCGGTCGCGCAGGGCCTGTCCGGTGGAGTCGTCCTTGACGATGTAGAACTGCACCAGAACATGGCGCTCGGCGGCGTCGATCGCGGCGAAGATGGCGTCGAAGGTCGCCTTCCCGTCGACCAGCGGGCGCAGCGCATTGCCGCGCACCGCCGGCAGCTCGGCAATCCGCTCGAACGGGGCCGGGTCCACCTGCGGCCGCACGGCGGGCCGGAACGTCGCCGCGGCCCGGCGCGCGCCCTCGACCACCGCAGCGCTTTCGCGGCGCGAGATCAGATAGCCCCGATAGCGATGGTGCCCCAGGAACAGATAGAGCACCACCGCGACATAGGGCGCCGACAGCAGGAACACGACCCAGGCCACCGCCCCCTGGGGCGTGCGCGCGGATTTCACGGCGCGCCAGGCGCCCCAGACCGCGGCGACCTGCAGGACCGCAAGGGCCGCGGCAATGCCGGCAACAAGCATGGGCCCCCCGCGTCCAGTCGATCCTGAAGTCTGGTTACCCCGGATGCGGCGACCGATCCAGCCGTCCGCGGCCCCGCGGGGTGTGTTTGCGTATTGACGGCCTGCGATTACGCCCGCAGCGTGAGCCTCCGTCCCGTGCGATCGGATGCCCCATGAAGAACGCGCCGTTCCTGAACCTCGTGCTTGCGGTGGTGGTCACGATCGCGCTGGGCTGGCTCCTCGTGGTGGGCCGGGCGATCATGCTGCCCATCGTGATGGCGGTGATTTCGGTCTATGTCATGGTCTCGGCGGTCGAGGCGCTGCGCGGCCTGCCGGGGCTGCGGCATCTGCCGGGCTTCGTGCTCCGGATGCTGGTGCTGGCCGCCTTCGTGCTGACGGTACTGGGCATGGCGGCGGTGGTGGGGGCCACGGTGCGCGAGATCATCGCCGTCGCACCGGCCTATGAGGCCAACATGATCGCCCTGATGGAGGGCATCGCCACCCGCTTCGACCTCGAGGCCCAGGCGCTCTGGGCGCGCATCGAGGCGGCCACCATCGCCCGGATCGACCTGCAGGCCGTCGCGCTGGCCACGCTGGGAGGCTTCGCCTCGACGGGCATGACGGTGTTTCTGGTGGTGATCTATGCCGGCTTCCTGCTGGCCGAGCGCGGCAGCTTTCCGCAGAAGATCTCGGCGGCGCTGCCCGACGGGGCAGCCGCGTCCAAGGCGCTGAAGGTGGTGACCGAGATCAACGTGCAGATCCGGCAGTATCTGGCGGTCAAGACGCTGATCAACCTGATCCTCGGGGCGATCTCTTATGCCATCCTCCGGGCGCTGGGGGTGGATTTCGCCTTCTTCTGGGCGATCACCATCGCGCTGTTGAACTACATCCCCTATGTCGGCTCCTATCTGGGAGTGGCCTTTCCGGTGGTGCTGTCGCTGGGGCAGTTCGCCTCGGTGCCCACCACGCTGGTGCTGATGGCACTGCTGGTCTCGGCGCAGGTCTATGTCGGCAATGTGCTGGAGCCGCGCTGGATCGGGCGGCAGCTGAACATGAGCCCCTTCGTGGTGCTGGTGGCGCTGTCGGTCTGGAGCGCGATGTGGGGCATTCCCGGGGCGATCCTCGCGATCCCCATGACCTCGATCCTGATCATCGTGACCTCCAGCTTCGAGTCGACCCGCTTCATCGCCGTGCTGCTGTCGGAGCGGGTCGCGCCCGACCCTGCGGAGGGGGGCCGGGAGGCAGGATGACCCTGCGAGGAGGCGCGCCATCGGCCACCGACGCGGCACGGACCGCGCCGCCTGTCCCGCCTCGTGACCGCCGCCGACGGCAGGCCGGCATGGGCCAAGGCGCGGGCGAGCGGCATCGACCCCCTCCGGCGCACCGGGCCGAACGCCTCGGCGGCGAAACGGGCCATGGTGCGGGTCGCCGGATGGCTGACGCCCGAACGGATGCGATGCTCGGCACCGTGATCGAGCCGTAGATCAGCCCGAAACTCGCCCGGTCCGGCCGGGACCAGCGGTCCTCGCCTGCCGCATCGCCCGCGCCCTCCTGCCCTGTCCCGACCGAATCGGCCGGGCCCGAACGATATCGCCGGAGGGGCCCGGCGAAAACGCGGCCCCTGTCCGGTTCGGGCACGCCATCGACATTGACCGACATTCCCCGTCGATCCTAGACTTCGGCGGATCACGCCACGTTCCGGGCAGGCCGATCCGGCGGCCTTGCGCACTGCCGTGGCGCGGTCGGGGGCGGGCGGGACATGGACGACAGGAACTCTGCCGGAGCTCCGGGCGCGCAGGCCTCGAGGGCCCGGATCCTCGAGGGTCTGGCCGCCAACTATCCCGAGGTTCAGTATCACTTCGTCCAGTTCGTCAGCGAGCATCTCGCCGACTGCGCGCGGGTCTTTCGCGGCGACATGGAGAAGCTCCTGATCCTTGCGGTGCTGGGACAGCGCTATATCGAGGGGGCACGGATCGATCGCACGGCTGCCGATCTGGACACCGCCCGGGTCTGGATGTCGACGCTCCGGCTGGCCGATGTCACCGGCCTGCCGCGCGAGACGGTGCGGCGCAAGCTGAAGGCGATGGAGGCCGAGGGCTGGCTGCGGCAGGAACGCGGCAGGGGCTGGACGCTGGCCGGCGAAATCCGCCAGACCGTGGTGCGCGAACAGCTCGGCGAACTCGACCGGCGGGGGCTGGAGCGGCTGGCGCGGCTTCTGGCCGCGCTGCGCCCGTTCCTGCCCGAAGGCGCGACGCCGCCCACGCCGGCGCGATAGGCCGTCCGCCCCCGACCGGTGGCGCGGATGCCGCCGGTGCAGCCTCATGCCACCGGGATGCCGCACCGGCGGCCGGCGCCATGCCCTTCGAAACGTCCCTGCGATGCATGGCCGTTTCCGCGCGCCGTCGGCTCCGCGTCAGAAGATCGTGAAGCCGCCGTCGGTGTTGTAGGTCGAGCCGGTGATGTTCGACGCCTCCTGCGACAGCAGGAACAGCATGATCGCCACCTGCTCGGCCGAGGTGGAGCCGCGCTTGGCCTGGTCGGAGAACTGCAACAGGCTCATGCTCTTGTAGAGGCCGATGCCGGTGTCGACGAAGTCGGTCGCCCGGCGCTGGTCGATGATCTCGAAGGCGCGCTCGAACATCGGGGTCACCGTCGTGCCCATGCCGACCGAATTGACGCGGATGCCGTAGGGCGCGCAGTCGATCGCGGCGGTCTTGGTCATGCCCTGCACGGCATGCTTTGACGAAACGTAAGGAACGGTGCCGCCGAAGCCGCGGATGCCCGCCACCGAGGCGACATTGACGATGGCCCCGCCCCGGCCCTGCGCGATCATCTGCCGGATCTGGTGCCGCATCGCGTAGAAGGTGCCATAGACGTTCACCTTGATGACCCGGTCCCAGTATTCGTCGCCGGCCTCGTCGATGCGCGCCATCACGCGGTCCTTCTGGGTGGCGTAGTCGATCGGCTCGTCGGGAAAGAGCGCGTCCATCACGCCCGCGTTGTTGATGGCGCCGTCGAGCCCGCCATAGGTCGCGACCGCGCGCCGGACCATCTCGGCGCAGACGGAGTTCTCGGCGATGTCGCCGCCGAGGAAGGTGGCGCTGCCACCCGCGGCGGTGATGTCGTCGGTCACCGAGGCGCCGAGCTCCTCGAGGATGTCGACGCCGACCACATTGGCGCCTTCGCGCGCGAGCCTGCGGGCCGCGACCTCGCCCATGCCGCGGGCCGAGCCGGTGACGATCACGGTCTTGCCCGCGAACCGACCGGGAATGAAGTAGTCCTCGGAGACGGGCACGACGTTCTGCCGGCCGGGGATCTGCGGATCGGCCGGATCCCAGGGCGTGGCATAGGGGCCGAAAGACAGGTCGGGCATCGCCGCCTCGGCCGTCTGGGCCTGGGTCGAACCGGCCGCAGCGGCCGCAGCAGCGGCGGCGCCAAGCCCGAAGAGCACGTCGCGACGGTCGGTCATGGAAGGTCTCCTTGCAGGGTCGGAGGGTTGGGGGTCAGAAGGCGTGGCGGACGAAGACCATCGCGCTCAGCCAGTCGCGCGCATCGCCGCCGAGGGCGTTGCGCACGGCCTTGCCGGGAACGGTATAGGCGAGGTGGCCGTGGACGTAGACGTTGCGCGAGGCGAACCACTTGACGGTCACGTTCGCCTCGTAGCCGTATTCGCGGTCGGACAGGACCGACAGCGCCGGGTTGCCGCCGATGTTGGTGCGAGAGGGGGCGTAGAAGGCCCAGAGCTGCGGCACCAGCTCCACCTTCGGCGCGACCCGCAGCCGCGCCTGAAGCCGGTGCGCGATCACGTTCGAGTCCTGCACCACCTTGAAGTGGTTGGCGCCCTGCACCCACTGCTCGCCGTTGCCGCCCGACAGCAGCGGGTCCCAGCGCTCGTAGCGGGCCGTGGCCGGATCGTCGCCCGAGAAGTAGGACAGCCGCCAGGACACGACCGGCGAGAAGCGCGCCCCGGCGAGGTCGTAGCCGGCCTCGACATAGCCCGCCTGCGCCCGCATCGGAAAGTTGCGGTTGGTCAGGCGGGCGTATTCGATGCCGAAGAACGGCCCCGGCTGGCCCTGCGGCCGCGGCCGCCAGGTGGCGCGCGCATCCCAGAGCCGGAGGCCTTCGCGGGTGCCCAGCACGGTGCCGGCGGGCGAAAAGTAGGTCTGGCGCGACCGAGGAACGGTCAGCCAGCTCGCAGCCCGGGTGCGAGGTCGGTCGTCTCCACATTGACCCCGGCGATGCGGGTGCCGGTGTCCAGGATCGGCAGCTCGTCCGGATCGACCAGGAACGCCTCGAACCGCGTGCCGTTCCAGGCGACCTGGGCATGGATCAGCAGGTCCGAGGACCAGCGCGCATTGGCCTGCAGCGCCGCGCGGACATTGCCGTTGGCTGCCGTGTTGGCGATCAGGAAGGCGTTGGCCAGCGTGAAACGCTGACGCCCGGCCGAGAGGCTGAAGGCCAGCCGGTCGCCCCGCGCCGTGGTCGTGCCGCCGACGATGCCGACATAGGCATCCTCGATGGCGGTATGGCTGCGGGTGCGGTCGGTGAACAGCTCCTGCCCGACCGAGCCCGAGGTGATCGCGCTGAGCCCGCCATAGAGATAGATCGACCGCCCCAGCGGCGTGATGCCGTAGAGGCCATAGTGCAGATACCCCTCCACCCATGGCTCGAAGCCCCGCCCGGCCGGCCGGCCCACGACCAGCGGGTTCCCCGCCAGCATCAGGTCGGGGCGGCCATACCAGGCGTTGTCGTTCGCGTAGAACAGCGCCAGCGAGTCGAGCCTGAAGCGCAGCACCGTGCCGCCCCGGTCGTAGAGGATCGGCAGATCGCGCCGCTCGCCGGTGAGCAGAAAGCCGCGCCCCGCACCGGCAGCCGCGCCCTCGGCCAGCGTGACCTCGACCACGACGTCGACGCCGCCGTCCCGCGCCGGTGTCGCCGTGTGTTCGATGCCGCCCACATCCCGGTTGCGCCGGGCCGCCCCTGTAGCAAACCCGATCCGCTCGCGCGAATAGGTCTGCCCCGGAAACAACCCCAGCGCCCGCCGCACCGTGTCGGTCACGCGGTCGTTCACCGCCGCATCGGGGCTGGGATTGGTCAGCCGGATCCCGACCGAGCTGACGGGCCGGTCCGTCAATCCCCCCGCGCTGCCGAAACCCTGCGCGAGCGCCGGCGCCCCCGTCAGGACACTGCACAGCAGGATGGCGGATGCGAGGAGGTGGCGCCTGAACGATCGACGCCGAAACGATGGGGCGGATGGCATGGCGATTCCGGGGGCGAATGAGGACACCGTCCGACTATGCCAGCGCAGCCCACACCGGATAGCCGGCAAACCCCTTTGGCCCCGTGCGCATTGCCCATTTTGGGTATTTCCCCTGGCTCCCGGGGATCGACCGTCATGGATCGCCCGTCCTGCGCGCCGCGACCGCGTGACCACGATGCGCCTGCGGAAGCCGGCACATCACCCGGTCCCCGTGCGTCGCAAGCTGTTGCCCGGGGGCGGCCACCCCGCCGGTCCGAAAGACCCGCTGTGCCACAGGTCCCCTGTGGGAATTCTGCATCACCCGCGCAAGGCAACTTTTGAGGGTTTTGCGCTTCGGCGTCCCGGCGGGAAGCTGTTCGCGGATCGTGGCACGCAGGTGGAGAGGGTCATGGGGTACCACAGCGCGGACGGGCGGCATTTCCTGGGCTGGCGGCGCAATGCGCGCGGCGGGATCGAGGTGGTCCACGATCTCGACGGCCGGCGGCAGGTGTTCGAGCTGGCGATGCCGCCGCAGCTGCGTGTCGATGTCCTCTCCCAGGCGCTGGAGGAGGCCGTGCGGAGCCGCAACGTCATCGCCGCACTGCACCGCCAGCTCTCGACGCACCGGATCGCCGTCGCGCGCGAGGATGTCCGGGCCTGAGGCCTGCCTCGACCCCGACGGCCGATCGGGGCGCGTACGCGTGGCATGGGACCGCAGCCGATCGGTGAGCGATGGCTCGGGGCAGGCTTCGGCGACTCGGGCCGCGCTGCGCGGAAAACGTCTTGCCAATGCTGCGGACTATGGCAAAGTTGCATTAAAGGAAACCCCTGTTCCGGAAAATGGAACTCCCGGCCCCATGACCATGCTCGTCAATGCCGCTGCCGTGCTCCGGTGCTTCGGTTCGGACTGTGCCGAGGTGACGGTGACCGATGTGGCCACGCGGCTCGGGCTGCCCAAGGCGTCGGCCTCGCGGCTCCTGAAGGCGATGCGCGAGGCGGGGCTGCTGGAGACGATCGGCGACAGCAAGCGGCACCGGCCGGGGCGGCTGTTTCTGAACATCACGGCGGCGTTCCGGTCCTCGTCGATGCTGATCACGCTGGCTGCGGAGGCGGTGGCGCGGGTCAGCGCGGCCTGCGGGCACACCGGCTATGTCTCGGTGCTGGACGGGGCGCATGCCATGGCGGTGACGGATCATCCGGGCACCAATGCGCTGCGGGTGGTGTCGAGCCTCGGGCGGCGCCTGCCGGCGCATGCGGCCGCGACGGGGCGGACGCTGCTGGCGCGGCTCGATCCGGCCGAGGTGGCGCGGATCTATGCCGGGGGTCTGCCGCCGGGGCCGCCGACCGCGCCGCGCAGCCTGACCGCCCTGCAGGCGCGGCTGGCCGAGGTGCGGCTGCGCGGGTACGATCAGGCCTCGGACGCTGCCGCGCCGGGGGTCGATGCGCTGGCCGTGGCCGTGGCCGACCCGCGACAGGGCGAGGCCGCGAGCCTGTGCATCGTCTTTCCCGCGGCCGTGGTCGGGGCGCCCGAGCGGCGGCGCATCCTCGGCGATCTGATCGAAGAGGCCACGGCCATCGCCCGCGCCACCGGCGACGACGGCATCCGGGCCACCCTTTCCCAACTCGAAGGAGCGACCGCATGAGCGTGGCGGCAAGCAGCACAGGGGCCGGACGCTGGCGGCTGGGCTTCGACATCGGCGGAACCTTTACCGACTTCATCCTCTACGACGCCGCCGCGCAGGAGGTGACGCTGCACAAGCGGCTGACCACGCCGCACGACCCGGCCGAGGCGGCGCTGGAGGGGGTGGCCGAGATCCTGGCCATGAAGGGGATCGCGCACGCCGATGTGGCCGAGATGGTGCATGGCACCACGCTGGTGACCAATGCGGTGATCGAGCGTCGGGGCGCGGCGCTGGGCCTGATCACGACGCAGGGCTTTCGCGACGTGCTGGAGATCGGCGCCGAGCAGCGCTATGACATCTATGATCTTTTCGTCGCCTTCCCCGAGCCGCTGGTCAGCCGCGAGCTGCGGCTGGAGGTGCCCGAGCGCATCGACGCCGAGGGCGGGGTGGTGGTGCCGCTGGACGAGGCCGCGCTGATCCGCGCCGCCGGGCGGCTGGTGGCCGAGGGCTGCGAGGCGGTGGCGGTGGCCTTTCTGCACGCCTGGGCCAACCCGGCGCATGAGGCGCGCGCCGCGGCCCTGATCCGCGCGGCGTTTCCCGAGCTCGCGGTGTCGGTCAGCCATGAGGTGGTGGCCGAGATCGGCGAGTATCAGCGCACCGTGACCACCTGCGCCAACGCCTATGTGCAGCCGCTGATGCACCGCTACGTCACCCGGCTGGAAGCGGCGCTGCAGGCGGCGGGCTTCGCCGGTCCGCTCCGGCTGATGCATTCCGCGGGCGGGCTCGTGTCGCCCGACACGGCGCGGCGGCTGCCGATCCGGCTGCTCGAATCCGGGCCGGCGGGGGGCGGGCTGGCCACCGCGCTGTTCGGCGCGGGCGCCGGCAAGTCCGAAGTGATCTCCTTCGACATGGGCGGGACCACCGCAAAGGCCTGCATGATCGAGAACGGCCGGGCCGAGATCGCGCCGATGATGGAGGCGGCGCGGGTGCACCGCTTCACCAAGGGCTCGGGCCTGCCGATCAAGGCGCCGGTGATCGAGATGATCGAGATCGGCGCGGGCGGCGGCTCCATCGCCGCGCTGGATGCGGTGGGGCTGTTGAAGGTCGGCCCGCAGTCCGCGGGGTCCGACCCCGGCCCGGCCTGCTACGGCATGGGCGGGACCGAGCCCACGGTCACGGATGCGAACCTGGTGCTGGGCTATTACGACCCCGCGTGGTTCCTCGGCGGGCGGATGACGCTGGATCTGGCGGCGGCGCGGGCGGCGGTGGCGCGGGTGGCCGCGCCGCTGGGCCTGAGCGTCGAGGAGGCCGCGCTGGGCATCCACAAGGTGGTGGTCGAGGGGATGGCCGCGGCCGCCCGCGTGCATCTGGTCGAGCGCGGCAACGACCCGCGGCATTACGCCATGGTGGGCTTCGGCGGGGCCGGGCCGGCGCATGCGGCCGATGTGGCCCGCGTGATGGGGATTGCCGAGGTCATCATCCCGCCGGCCTCGGGCGCGGCCTCGGCGCTGGGGTTCCTCGCGGCGCCGCTCAGCCATGAGGCGGTGCGCTCGCTCCGGATCGAGCTGGCCGAGGGGTTTGACGCCGAGGCGCTGAACCGGCTGCTGGAAGAGCTGGAGGCCGAGGGGCGGCGCGAGCTTGCCGGCGCCGGGGTGGCCGACGCCGACATGTCGGTGGAGCGGACGGCCGACATGCGGCTGGTGGGGCAGATGCACGAGATCTCGGTGCCGCTGCCCGCCGGCCGGCTGGAGGCCGCCGCCCTGCCCGAGGTGCGCGAGGCGTTCCTGCGGGTCTATGCCGCGCGCTATTCCAAGCCCTTTGCCGGCGCGCGGTTCGAGGCGGTGAACTTTCGCATCCGCGTGGCCGGGCCGGTGCCGACCCTGTCGCTGGCCGGGGCGGCCGGCGGCGGCGATGCGGGCGCCAAGATCAAGGGCCGCCGCACCGCCTGGTTCGAGGGCGGCCCGCAGGAGACCGCCGTCTGGGACCGCTACGCCCTGCGCCCGGGCGACAGCATCCCCGGCCCCGCCATCATCGAGGAGCGCGAGGCCACCACGGTCATCGGGCCCCGGGACGCGGTGACCGTGGATGCGGGGCTCAACCTCTGCATCCGCGTCGGCGCCGCCACGGCCGCGCGCGCCCTCGTCACCTCAGGCATGGACCGTGCGCAGGCCGTCGCCGCCATCGAGGCCGACCCCATCGGGCTGGAGATCATGTGGGCGCGGCTCGTCAACGTGGTCGAGGAGATGTGGCACACCGTCTGCCGCACCGCCTTTTCGCTGGTGATCGCCGAGAGCCAGGATTTCGCCTGCGAACTCCTGGACAAGGACGGCGAGACGCTGGCCCACTCCCCCCGCGCGATGCCGGTCTTCAACCTGACCCTGCCGCGGGCGGTGAAGGCGCTGCTGGAGCGCTATCCGGCCGAGACGCTGCAGCCGGGCGACGTGCTCATCACCAACGACCCGTGGCTCTGCGCCGGGCATCTCTTCGACATCGCCATCGTCACGCCCTGCTTCCGCGACGGCAAGCTGGTGGGGCTGATGGGCACGGTCGGCCATGTCTCGGACATCGGCGGCACCAAGGACGCGCTGAAGGCCCGCGAGATCTACGAGGAGGGGCTGCAGATCCCGCCGATGAAGCTCTACGAGGCGGGCCGGCCCAACGAGACGCTGCTGCGGCTGATCGCGCGGAACGTCCGCGGCGGCGAGCAGGTGCTGGGCGACATCCACTCCTTCATCGCGGCGAACGAGATCGGGGCCGAGCGGCTCCGCGCCTTCATGGACGATTACGGCATGGAGGATCTGGGCGCGCTGGCCGAGGTGGTGCAGGGGCTGTCGGAGCGCGCGATGCGGGCGGCGATCGCGGCCATCCCGGACGGGACCTATCGGTCCACCATCTCGAACAACCCGCTGGGCCAGCGGCTGGAATACCCGGTGAAGATCACCGTGGCCGGCGAGGCGATGGAGATCGACTTTGACGGCGCGCCGCCGCAGCTTGCGCAAGGCGGGCTGAACTCGACCCTCAACTATACCGCCGCGCATGCGACCTATCCGCTGAAATGCATGCTGACGCCGGCGGTGCGGGGCAATGCGGGCTGCTACCGCCCCTTCACGGTGAAGGCGCCCGAGGGCTCGATCCTGAACCCGACCTATCCGGCCTCGGTCAACATCCGCACGCGGACGGGCTGGTACATCGCGCCCAACATCTTTGCGGCCCTTGCCGGGGCGGCGCCGGCGCAGGTGCAGGCGTTCACCGGGCTCGGGGTGGCCGCCACCGTCTACGGCCGCGACGCCGGCGGGCGCTATTACTCCGACATGCTGTTCTGCGGCGGCGGACAGGGGGGCTCGGCGCGGGGCGACGGGCACTCGGCGCTGCTGTGGCCGACCTCGGCCGCCGGCACCTCGATCGAGCTGATGGAGAGCCGGGCGCCGATCCTCGTGCTGGAAAAGACCTTCCTGCCCGATTCCGGCGGGCCGGGCCAGCATCGCGGCGGCCTGAGCCAGCGCGTGCGCTTCCGCAAGCGGCTGGACGACGGGCAGGTGACGCTGGTGTCGGTCTATCCCGAGGGGGTCGACAACCCCATCCCCGGCCTGTTCGGCGGCCTTCCCGGCGGCGGTGCGCGCGGCCGGGTGCTGGACGCGGAGTTCCATGTCCTGCACGACTGCGGCACCGGCGAGCTGGTGGAGCTGACCGGCACCGGGCAGATCGTCGAGCTGATCCTCGCCGGCGGCTCGGGCTATGGCGATCCGACCCGCCGCGACCCCGGCCGGCTGGCGCGCGACATCGCGCTCGGCTTCGTCACCCCCGACCACGCGGTTGCCGCCTATGGCCATGGCGGCGACCATCCCTCCCCGGCGCCCGCGGGCCTCGTCTGGGCGAAATGACGAGAACCACCCCCAACAAGGAGCCTACCCGATGACCCAGTTCCCGATCTCCCGCCGTGGCCTCCTTGGCCTTGCCGGCGCAGGGCTTGCCAGCATGACCTTCCCCGCCGGGCTGTTCGCGCAGGGGCGCAACATCCTGGTCATCGCCGCGGGGCAGGACATCCCCAACTTCGACCCGCATGTGGCCACCGGATATTCGGCCAGCTTCTTCATGCGCAACGTCTACGACCCGCTGGTGCGCGTGGCGAACAACCCGCCCGAGCCGGCGCCCGCGCTGGCGCAGTCCTGGGAGGTCTCGGAGGACGGCCTCGTCTATACCTTCACGCTGAACCCGGAGGCGAAGTTCCACGACGGCGCCGCGGTCACCGCCGAGGACGTGGTCTATTCCTTCGAGCGCGCGCTGCGGCTCGCGCGCGGCAACGCCTGGATGATCCGCGGCATCGTCGAGCCGGGCAGCATCGAGGCGGTGGACGACGGCACCGTGCGGTTCACCCTCGCCGCGCCCTTCGCGCCCTTCCTCGCGGTGCTGCCGTGGATCTTCGTCGTGCGCAAGGAGACGGTCGAGGCCAATCTCGGCGCCGACGACGGCCAGACCTGGCTGACCTCGAACACCGCGGGCTCGGGCCCCTTTTCGGTGCGGCGCGCGCAGGCCGGCACGCTCTATGAACTCGTCCGCCCCGAGACGGCATGGCAGCCGGGCGGCGGCAACCTGACCGGGGTGATCTGGCAGATCGTGCGCGAGACCGCCTCGCAGCGGCTGATGATCCAGCGCGGCGAGATCCACATCGCCGTGGACCTGACCAGCGAGGACATGGATTCGCTGGCGGGCGCGCCGGGCGTGGTCCGGGTGATCGAGCCCGAATACCGGACCTTCTCGATCAAGATGAACACCGAGCACGGGCCGATGGCGGACATCAACTTCCGCAAGGCCATCTCCTACGCCACCAACTATCAGGCGATCCTCGAATCCGCCGGCTATGCCGACCTGATGACCGGGCCGCTGCCCGACGGCATCCTGGGCCACAACCCGGAGCTGGAGGTGCCCCGGATGGATCTGGAGCGCGCGCGCGAATACCTGTCGCGGACCGAATGGCCCAACGGCGGGCTGACGCTGCGGATGGTGCATGTCTCGGGGCTGGAGCAGCAGCGGCGCTGGGCGCTGATCATGCTCGACAGCCTCAAGGCGCTGAACATCGACCTCGACATCCAGCCGATGCTGTGGCCCGACATGGTGGCGGCCTGCCAGTCGCCCGAGACCTTCCCCGACCTGTTCCCGGTCTATCAGACCGCGAACTATGCCGACCCCGACAACATCGCCTTCGCGGCCTATCACTCGTCGCGCAACGGCGGCTGGCAGAACGCGGTCTACAACAACCCGGAGGTGGACGCGCTGATCGAGGCGGCCCGCACCGAGATCGACGAGGCCCGCCGGGTGGAGCTCTATCGCGAGTTCCAGGAGAAGGTGGTGGCGGATGCGCCCGACATCTTCGGCGTGCTGGAGCGGCGCAAGCTGGGGCTGCGCGACAATGTGCAGGACTTCGTCTTCGTGCCGGTCGCCTCGAACGCGGTGGAGTGCCACCGGCTCTCGGTGGGCTGATCCGCCCCGGCGCCGGCGCGGGCCCCCTCCGCGCCGGCCTTCCAGCTGCCCGGAGCCGCGATGCTGTTCTTCATCCTTCGCCGACTGGTGCTGCTCCTGCCGGTGCTGTTCGGCCTGACGGTGCTGATGTTCGTCATCGCCCGGGTGCTGCCGGGCGATCCGGTGGCGCTGGCGGCGGGGCCGAACGCGACGGCGGCCGAGATCGCCCGGCTGCGCGCCGAGTTCGGCCTCGATCAGCCGCTGCTGATGCAGTACCTCGCCTATGCCTGGGGGCTCCTGCAGGGGGATTTCGGCTATTCCATCTTTACCCGCCGGCCGGTGGCGGATGACCTCATCGCCTTTCTGCCCGCGACGCTGGAGCTGGTCTTTGCGGCCATGCTGCTGGCGGTGGTGCTCGGCATCCCCGGGGGGCTTGCCGCGGCGGTCTGGGCCAACCGCTGGCCCGACTATGCCTCGCGCGTCGCGGCGCTGGCGGCGATCTCGATGCCGCGGTTCTTTCTCGGGCTCCTCCTGCAACTTCTCTTCGCGATGTGGCTGATGTGGCTGCCGCTGGGGGGGCGGTTTCCCATCATCCTCGACCCGCCCGCCTTCGTGACCGGGTTCCTGACCATCGACGCGCTGATCGCCGGCGACCGCGAGGCCTTCGTCACCGCGCTCAGGCACCTCTGCCTGCCGGCCATCGCGATGTGCCTGTCGCCGCTCGCCACCATCATGCGGATGATGCGCGCCTCCACCATCGAGGTGCTGCAACAGGATTACGTCACCACCGCCCGCGCCGTGGGCCTGTCGCCCCGGCTCATCGTGTTCAAGTATGTCACCAAGAACGCGCTCTCGGCCACGCTGACGGTGATCGGGCTCTATTTCGGCTGGCTGCTGGGCGGCACCGTGCTGGTGGAGACGGTGTTCGACTGGCCGGGCATCGGGCTCTATGCCACCCGCTCGATCGTGTCGCAGGACTTCATGCCGGTGATCGGCGTGGCGCTGGCGATCGGGCTCCTGTTCATGGTCGTCAACCTGATCGTCGATGTCCTCTACGGCGTCATCAACCCAAAGGTGCGCTACACATGAGCGACGCAGCCCTCCCCCCGCCCCCCGAGAGCGCCCGCAGCCTCGCCTGGCGGCGCGCCTTCTTCCGCTTCCGACAGTCGGGGCTGTCGATGCTGGGGGCGGCCATCGTGCTGCTGGTGATCTTCGTGGCCATCTTCGGGCCGTGGCTGGCGCCCTTTCCCGAGCATGTCGCGGGCGGCGTCGACACCGCCAACCGCTTTCGCCCGCCGAGCTGGGCGCACCCCTTCGGCACCAACGAGCTGGGGCAGGACGTGTTCTCGCTGGTGCTGGCGGGAACCCGGATCTCGGTGCTGGCGGGGCTGGGGGTGGTGGTGATCGCGGCGCTGGTGGGCGTGGTGGTGGGCGCCATCGCCGGTTTCGCCGGCGGCTGGACCGACGAGATCCTGATGCGCCTGACCGACCTCAAGCTGGTCATCCCCGGCCTGATCCTGGCCATGGCGGTGGCCGCGGCGATGGGGCCCGGCATCGTCAACATGGTGATCGCCATTTCGCTCGCCTGGTGGCCCGGCTTTGCCCGCCTCGTGCGCGGCGAGGTGCTGGCCAAGAAGGAAGAAGCCTTCGTCACCGCCGCCCGCGCCATCGGCGCGAGCCCCGCGCGCATCCTCTTTCGCCACATCCTGCCCAACATCGTCAGCCCGGTGATGGTGAAGATGTCGCTGGACATGGGCTTTGCCATCCTCACCGTCGCCTCGCTGGGCTTCATCGGGATCGGGGTGCGCCCGCCGACGCCCGAATGGGGCACGATGCTGTCGGTCGCGCGCGCCTACATGCCCGATTTCTGGTGGACGGCGGTCTTTCCCGGCGCGGCCATGTTCCTCGCCATCTTCGGCTTCAACCTGCTGGGCGACGGGCTGCGCGACGTGCTCGACCCGCGGGCGAGGCGCTGAGATGGCGCTGCTGGAGATCCGCGACCTGCACCTCGCCATGCGCAGCTTCGACGGCGAGGCGCATGTGCTCAACGGCATCGACCTGAGCGTCGAGCGCGGCGAGGTCTGGGGCCTCGTGGGCGAGACCGGCTGCGGCAAGTCGCTGACCGGCCTTTCCGTCTCGCGCCTCGTGCCGGCGCCGCCCGCGCGCTACATGCAGGGCGAGATCCGGTTCGACGGGCGCGACCTGCTGACGCTCTCGGAACGCGAGATGCAGGGGCTGCGCGGGCACCGCATCGGGATGATCTTTCAGGACCCGACGACCAACCTCAACCCGGTGTTCCGCGTCGGCACCCAGCTGGTGGACGTGGCGCTGGCCGCGGCGCGGCGCGAGCCCTCCATCCTTCCGGCGCCCGGCGGGCGGCGGGGGGCGCGCGCGCTCGCCGTGCAGATGCTCGACAAGGTCGGCATCCCCGATGCGGCGGGGCGGATCGACGACTATCCGCACCAGTTCTCGGGCGGCATGCGCCAGCGGGTGCTCATCGCCATGGCGCTGATCGGCCGGCCCGACCTGCTCATCGCCGACGAGCCCACCACCGCGCTCGACGTCAGCGTGCAGGCGCAGATCCTGAAGCTGCTCAAGGCGATGGTGGCCGAGTTCGGGATGGGCGTGGTGCTGATCACGCACAACCTCGGGGTGGTGGCGCAGACCTGCAGCCATGTCGCCGTCATGTATGCCGGCAACATCGTCGAGCGTGGGCCCGTGCGCACCGTCCTGACCGCCCCGGCACACCCCTATACCCATGCGCTCCTGCGCGCGATCCCGACCCGGGGGGTGCCGCGCGGGGCGCTGGCGGGGCTTCCCGGCACGGTGCCGAACCTGATCGACCCGCCGCCCGGCTGCCGGTTCGCGCCCCGATGTGCCCGCGCCACCGCGGCCTGCACCGCCGCCGTCCCGCCGGCGGCCGAGCTGGCCCCGGGCCATGCGGTGGCCTGTCTTCACCCGGTCCGCGAGGGCGCCGATGCCTGATCCGATGCTGGAGATCGAGCGCGTCACCAAGGTCTTTCCGGGCCAGCGCGGCATGTTCGCCACCTCGGCCCCCGTCACCGCGCTGGAGGATGTCTCGCTCGGCGTCGCGAAGGGCGAGAGCTTCGGCCTCGTGGGCGAGTCGGGTTCGGGCAAGACCACGCTGACGCGCTGCATCCTGCAGCTCGACGCCCCGACCTCGGGCCGCATCCGGTTCGAGGGCGAGGACCTCGCCACCCTCACCCCCGCCGCGCTCCGTGCCCTGCGCGCGCGGATCCAGATCGTGTTTCAGGACCCCTTCGCCAGCCTCAACCCGCGCATGTCGGTCCATGACATCGTCACCGAACCGATGCTCATCCATGCCCGCACGCTGGGGCTGGGCCGCCGCCAGCGCACCGAGCGGGCGGCCGAGATCCTGTCGCTGGTCGGCCTCGGCCCGCAGCATCTGCACCGCTATCCGCACGAGTTCTCCGGCGGGCAGCGCCAGCGCATCTGCATCGCCCGGGCGCTGGCCCCCGGCCCGTCGCTGGTGCTGCTGGACGAGCCGACCTCGGCACTCGACGTCTCGGTGCAGGCGCAGGTGCTGAACCTGCTGATCGACCTGCAACGGCGGCTCGGGCTGACCTATTTCTTCATCAGCCACGATCTGGGCGTGATCCACTACGTCTGCGACCGCGTGGCGCTGATCCTGCGCGGCCGCATCGTCGAGGAGGGCGAGACGCAGGCGCTGTTCGCCGCCCCCGAAAGCGAGTATGCCCGCAGCCTGATCGCCGCCATGCCCGAAGTCCGCTTTCCCTGAAGGAGTCCGCATGACCGTCCCCGCCCGCATCCGCGACTTCGCCGAAGACCTCACCGCCATCCGCCGCGACCTGCACGAACACCCCGAGCTGGGCTTTCAGGAGCACCGCACCGCCGGCATCGTCGCGGACGCCCTGCGTGGCTGGGGCATCGAGGTGACCACCGGCATCGGCGGCACCGGCGTGGTGGGCGTTCTGAGGGGCAGCCGGCCGGGCCGCACCATCGGGCTCAGGGCCGACATGGACGCGCTGCCCATCGACGAGCAGACCAACCTGCCGTGGTCCTCGAAGACCCCCGGTGTCATGCATGCCTGCGGCCATGACGGCCACACCACCATGCTGCTCGGCGCCGCGCGCTACCTCGCCGAGACACGCGATTTCGCCGGCACCGCCGTCTTCATCTTCCAGCCGGCCGAGGAGGGGCTGGGCGGCGCCCGCGCCATGCTCGCCGACGGCCTCTTCGACCGTTTTCCCTGCGACGAAATCTACGGTCTGCACAACTCGCCCTACCATCCCGAGGGCGTGGTCCGCATCACCCCCGGGCCGGCGCAGGCGGGCGCCAATTTCTTCGACATCCGGGTGACGGGGCGTGGCTGCCACGCCGCCATGCCAGAGGCCGGCACCGACGCGCTGGTCGCCGCGGCCGCGCTGGTCGGCCAGCTTCAGACCATCGTCGCCCGGGCGGTGCCGGCGACGCAGGAGGTGGTGCTGTCGGTCACCCAGTTCCACGCCGGCAGCGCCTACAACGTCATCCCCGATACCGCCACGCTGGCCGGGACGGTGCGCTATTTCGACCGCGCCACCGCGGATCTCGTCACCCGCCGCATGCAGGAGATCTGCGACGGCATCGCCCGCGGCCATGACGTCGAGGTCACGCTGGAGATGCGCAACGTCTTCGACGTGCTGGAAAACGACGCCGTGCTGGCCGAGGGCATGATCGCCGCCGCCGCCGACGTCGTCGGGGGCGCCGCCTCCATCGACAGCCGCAAGGTCATGGGCTCGGAGGATTTCGCCGACATGCTCCAGCGCGTGCCGGGCGCCTATTGCACGCTGGGGCAGGCCGGCACGGTGCCGCTGCACAACCCCGGCTATGTCTTCGACGACGCCATCCTGCCGGTCGGCGCAGCCCTTCTGGCGCGGATGGTCGAGCGGCGCGGCGTCGCCTGATCCGGGGCCATCACCCCCGGACAGCGGCAGTGACCTCACACGTCCCGCGTGCTGGACAGCCGGGCCGGTCAGATCCACCTGCCCCACGGTCGGGCCTGGACGATGGCTGTCCCGGAAGCCGACGGCTCCCGGGGCGGACGGACGCGGCAGCTCCGCATTTCCTCACGCGAATGCCGCGATCACACGGGTTGCACGGATCGGGCGGGAGTCGGCGTGAGCTGCCCCCCGTTTCCCTGGACATCCATGTGTCGAGAGCGGACCGAAGATGGATGCTCCCGGCAAGTCGAAAGCCCCGCAGCGCGAGCGGGCCGATGTGGAAGATGTGCCTGTGGGCGGGGTGGGCGGGCATGGCCCGTCCAGGCCGTCCACAGGCCATGGCGCGGCCGGGGCGGGCTCCGGCGGCAGGACAGGGCGAGGTGTGGCGCGCAAGCGGGCGATGGGGCTCAGGATCCCCCGCCGGCGCGGTCCGCGCCCCCGGACAACGCCCTGCCCGAGGCGATCCGGGCCGACCGGGCGCGCTCGCCCCGGTCGGCGACGGGTGAGGCGGATCCGGTGCACAGCCCCCCGCCGAAGGCAAGCTCCCGACGCGGCTGTCCGTGGCGGATGGCCCGAAGGTCGCGCGGAAGCGCGCCCTGCGGCCGATACGCGAGGACAGCCTGCTCTCGCCCCCATGTCGACGGTTCCGGTCCGGATCCTGGCGGCCTGCCTGCTTCCGGCCCCGTCTCTTCAAAGGGTTGGCCCGGTGCGCGGTGGCGTCGAGCGTCGTCGCCACGGAATGCACACGCCCATCACCGGGACCGGAGGCCGCCAGCACCTGCAGCCGGTCGAGCCGTTCCGAAACGGCGCCGGCAAGGTCCGGACGCGCGTCATGGCCAAGCTCGGGCGCCTCGACAAGATCACGCCGGAGAGGCTGGATCCGCAGATCGACGGGCTCAGTCGGTCGGGCCGGGAATGCCGGCTCCCAGGTCATCCGGGAGCCCGGCCGCAGCCAGCCAAGCCTGGAGAACATCGACGAACCGACCGCACTGGCCGAAAGGGGCGACCGCCGGCTCGAGTCCCTTCTCACCATGCCTGCGCGCCGCCACGCCGAGCTGGAGGAGAGCTTCCGCGCCCTCGCCTTCGACGACGCGGGCCTCGTCGAAGCCGGTTTCGCCGGCCACAGACCGATTGCCTCCCATGATCCGTTGCGAGTCGAGGAACAGACCGCCCCCCGCCGCGCCCGCATCGCCGAGCAGGAGGCCATGGCCGGGAGGATGGTCGCCAGGCTCAACGCCCGGGGGGCGGACCGGAGCGGGAACCTCCAGAGAAGGATCCGGGTCCGGACGGAAACTCCGCCCGGGGCCGCCGCGCCGCCGACCGTGGCGCCCATGGCCCTTGCTGCCGGCCTGTCGACGGGGCCGGGTTGACCCGCTTCCTCGAGCCCGATGTCACGGCTGACCGCGTCTCCCGATCGCTGGGCGATCGCGGTGCGCCGATGCGGGACCAGCCCCAGCGGGCCGGCGCCGAAGAGGCCCGCCACCTCGTCGGCCCAGGCGCCGGCCGCGTTGACGACCCGGCCCGCGCGGACCTCGCCGGCCGTGGTCTCCAGCACCCACTGACCGCTGTGGAACCGCGCGGCCTCGAGCGCGGTGCCGGACAGCAGGCGCGCCCCGGCGCGGCGGGCGGAGCGCAGAAAGGCCTGGAGCAGCGCGTCCACGTCCATGTCCCGGCAGTCGGGGTCGAAGAATGCCGCGGCCACCCGGTCCGGGTCGAGAAAGGGCACCCTTGCCAGCATCGCCGCGCGGTCGAGCCAGATCGGGGCACTCTGGTCCGGGCCGGTGGCCCGCGTCTCGGCCGCGAAGACGCTGCGCGCACGGTCGGCCTTGTCGGCCGAGGCGATCAGCATGTTGCCAGAGCGCCGCAGGAGCGGGACATCGCAGAACCCCTCGGGCGGCGCGTGCAGGAAACCGGCGCTGGCGCGGGTCAGGCGTCCGACCATGTCGGAATGGAACCGGAGGGTGAACTCGGCCGCCGAGCGCCCGGTCGCATGGTATCCCCAGGCGGTCTCGCGCTCGATCACGACGACCCGCGCGCGCCCGCCGATGGTATGGGCCAGCGCGGCGCCGACGATCCCGCCGCCGACGATGGCGATGTCGAAGGCCTCAGGCATCGATCGCATCCAGCGGAAAGACGGGGCGGCGCAGCCGCCTGTAGGTCCGGCGCGCGACATTCGGGGTGCACAGCCCGCCGGCATCGACCACCAGCACGCGCGCGGCGATCGGCTCGAAGGCGCCGCGGAAATGCTGCATCGACTTGACCGCGACGACCGATTTGCGCGCGGGGTCGATCCCGACGGCGCGGAATATGTTCAGGTCGAGCATCTGCAGGTTCTCCGACACGATCATCACGTCGATGCCGCCGGTGCGGAAGCAGACGCTCAGACCCGTCGAGCCCGGCAGGCCGGACCACAGCGGACCCTCGAAGCGGAACGTCCCGGCGGACACCGCGCGCACGGTGCCCTCGACCGTCAGCGGCCCGCCGCCGACAGACGGATCGGTGCGCCCGCCGATGGCCAGACGCCGGCGCGCGCCGACGCCCGCGCGGGCCAGTGCCCGGGCGGCGACCGGATCGTAGAGCGCGCCGAAGGCAGCGTCGCCGATCCCCGCCCGCAGGAGTGCGGCCAGCAGCGCCGTGCAGTCGCCATAGCCGCCCGAGCCGGGGTTGTCGGAGAAATCCGCAACCACCACGGGCCCCTGCCCCGCAGGGCGGCCCCGCAACTCGGCGATGCAGCTGTCCAGATCCATCGGCATGTCCCAGTCGTCGCGGTGGCGCCAGATCTCGGCGCAGACCCGTTGCGCTGCGGCAAGGGCGCGTTCGGCGGGGCAAACGCTGGCGTCATGCGTGACCAGCACGCTGGGGCCGGCCACGGCGACATCGGCATCGGTGAAGCCTGCGTTCACCGCCACGTTCAGGATGCCCTGCGCCCGCGCCTCGGCCGCGGCCAGATCGAGGATGCCCGGCATCGGCCCCGTGCCGGTGGTGCGCCCGTCGCCACAGCCCAGCAGCATCGGCGGCCGGGCAATCGCCACGCGCGGCCGGATCTCGCCGGTCATGGCGCGATGCAGCAGGGTGCAGGCCTCGGACCCGCACTCGGCCATGTCGACATGGGGATAGGTGCGGTAGCTGACGACGATCTGCACCAGCCCGGCCATCTCGTCGAAGATGTTGGCATGCAGGTCGAGCGTCACGGCAATCGGCAGGTCGGGGCCGACCACGGCGCGGATCGCGCGCAGAAGCTGGCTCTCGCCGTCCGGGTCGGTCTCGGTGACCATCGCCCCGTGCAGCGCGAGGAAGATGCCGTCGAGCGGCCCGGCCTCGCGCAGCCCCCCGACGACGGCGCCGGTGATCGCCTGCCGGGCGGCCTCGGTCACCGGGCCTGCGGGCTGGGCCTGGGCGGCGAGGATGGGGACGACCTGCCAGCCCAGCGCCTCGGCCGCCGTCAGGGCGCCGCCGATCTCGGAGCCGGTCCCGCGCATCCGCGCGATCATCTCGGCCCCGACGAAATGGCGGCTGGTGGCGAAGTCCTGCAGGGTGGTGGGGCGCATCGAGAAGGTGTTGCTCTCGTGCGAGACCTCGATCAGGGCGACGCGGTAGGTCGTGCCGCCCCCGCGCGCGCCGCACCAGCACCGCCTGCACACGGCCCGACAGGAAGGCCAGCGTCACGTAGATCAGCGCGAGGACAGCGTATATGGAGAAGGGCTCGCGCGTCGTCGCGATCGCCATGTTGGCATAGCGCACGAGGTCGCTGACCGCGATGACCGACACCAGCGCGGTGTCCTTCAGAAGAAGAAGCCACAGATTGCCCAGCGCCGGCAGGCTGTGGCGCCACATCTGCGGCAACGTGACCAGCAGGAAGATGTGGCGGCGCCGCATCCCCAGCGCGGCGGCGGCTTCGGACTGGCCCTTGCCCATGGCCTGCCAGGCCCCGCGGATGACCTCGCGGCCCAGCGCGCCGGACACCAGCGTCAGGGCGATCACCCCCGCGGCGAAGGGGCCGAGCGAGAGCCGGCTGCCCGAGACGAAGAATCCGGCCACCCGGTTGAGCTATGGTTGAATCTGGGTGACGTGGGTCCGTCAGGCGGCGCGGCTTTCGGTGGTGTCGCGGTGGGCGACACCGTCGGTGAACTTGACGCCTTCGATGACGCTCGGCAACCGGTTC
>Ga0213835_100654_pt1 | contig 29560 bp, 30 predicted proteins | sample SWPATP01_FD_160576 | JGI IMG/M metagenome (GOLD analysis project Ga0213835, IMG submission 160576) | Coastal seawater microbial communities from Marineland, Florida, United States - SWPA TP0 #1 | ecosystem: Environmental > Aquatic > Marine > Coastal | place: USA: Florida | collected 2016-08-05 | reverse complement strand
TTCCCCGCATACTTTTAAAATTGGCCCCTATTGGGGGCTTCAGCGCAACAATGGGTCCCTGAATTATTATTTTAATATTGGACCGGCATTTATTTTCGATGATATTGGTAACAGAGCAATATGGCCTATTGAGGTGGAATTCAGGTTAGGGTGGCTCTTGAAGAAGAAAGTGAACTCTTCCGAGAATTGATTTCTTTTTTTTTAAGGACTGGTGTAGGGATGTATTTAGACTTTGCTACACCAGCCTATTATTATCTAAATGAAATCTACCAAGCCCTCTAGCTTCATTCCCCTGCTGCCTTTGATCAGAATTAAATGATCTTCAAATTTTGAGTCCTGGAGCCAGTTTCTAAAGGAAAAGGGGTCTGGGAAATACAGTGCCCGTATGGGGGCTTTGGCAAGGGCTGATTGGATGTGTTTTCCCGTAAAGCAAATTTTTTCAAAGTTATATTTTCCAACCAATTCTCCCAATTTGGCATGTTCTGCCTCGGTGGCATCGCCCAATTCATACATATCTCCTAAAATGACCATTTTGTGCTTTTTCCCACTCATCTTTCCGAAGGTGTCAATGGCCACTTCCATACTGGAAGGATTGGCATTATAGGCATCCAGGATGATCATGTTGGATCTTTTTTCGACCAATTGGGAGCGCATATTGGAGGGTCGGTATGCCACAATGGCCCTGACAGCCAAATCCATAGGGATACCAAAATATTTTCCAAGGGTCAATGCGGTGGCGATGTTGCCGAAATTGTAGGCCCCGATGAGTGAACTTATGTGTACTTGTTCATCACCTTCTACCCTGAATTTCACAAAGGGATCAGCGCCCAGGAATTCAACTTCGCAGAAATCCCCCTTTGCCGGATATAAAACCGGATTTTCAAAGCGCTTGGCCATATTGGACAAAATAGGGTCTTGAGAATTGATGAAAACTACCCCCTTTTTCTCTCTCAAATGCTGAAAGAGTTCTGTTTTGGTTTTCAGTACCCCCTCCGGTCCACCCATGCCCTCCAGATGAGCTTTGCCAATATTGGTAATAAAGCCATGGGTAGGTGCTGCAATTTCACAGAGTTCCTGTATATCCCCCTGTTTGTTGGCGCCCATTTCTACTATCCCAATCTCCGTATCTTTAGGAATGGCCAATAAGGTCAAAGGTACCCCAATATGGTTATTGAGGTTTCCAACGGTGGCAGAAGTTCGGAATTTTTGCTTCAAAACGGCATGCAGCAATTCTTTTGAAGTGGTTTTGCCATTGCTTCCGGTCATTCCGATGATGGGGATATCCAATTGCTTTCTGTGGAAGTGGGCCAATTCCTGGAGCATACTCAGTACGTCCCTTGTTAAAAAATATCGTGCATCACCGGAAGGAATTACCCTCGCTTCATCCACTACTACCCAATCAGCACCGGATTCCAAGGCTTGGGCGGCAAAATCATTGGCGTTGAAATTAGGTCCTTTCAAAGCAAAGAAGATGTTGCCTTTTCCGATTTTTCTGGTGTCGGTACTTACCCCGGTGGACTGAAGGAAGGTTTGGTATAAATCTTCGATTTTCATGTTGGCTCAATAAGCTGATAAAATTAAAGCTTTACAAAACATCTTATATCAAAATCAATCGTTTAATTTTAAGTGATCAATATGGCTACTCATGAAGTATTTGCTTTTGCTGCTTTTTATATTCCAGAGTTTTTCTCTCCAAGCTCAGCAAGTTTTCTCCTTTGATCAAAGCATTCCTGTGGAAGTAAATGGGGTGCCACTTGCGCTTCCATTTGCTGCAGGAATCAATGCGGCACAAATTCAGGAAATGGATACCAATGGAGATGGGAAGGAAGAATTGCTGGTATGGGATATCAATTCCAGGAGAATTTTGGTTTTTGAAAATACGATGGATGGCTTTCGGTATCTTCCGGAGATGGCCTATTATTTTCCAACAGATGTCAACGGGTTTTTAGTATTGGCAGATTTTGACGGGGATGGCAGAAAAGACCTTTTCACCAGTTCTCCTTTTGGCATCAAAGCTTACCGGAATGTGACACCTGCAGGAGCCAATTTTCCCCAATGGGAAGTGGCACAAAACTTCCTCCGATTGGACAATGGGTCCAATGTACAGGCCAATGTACTGGACATCCCCTTGATAATGGATATTGATGGAGATGGAGATCTGGATATCGTGACCTTTAATTTTGTGGTCGGAGATTACCTGGAGCTTTATCGAAACACCAGCATGGAAAGGAAAGGCGTGCCGGATATTGACGGCTTTGCATTTCCTCAGTCCAGATGGGGAAATTTTGAATTTTGTACTTGTGGAGATTTCAGCTTTGGTCTTACCTGTGGTGGAATTCCTATCAGTGAAGCTCCTGAAGCCGATGGGACTTCAGCCAGAATCCAACATGCCGGTGGGCACTCCGTTTTGTATGCAGATTTCAATGGTGACGGTGTTTTTGACCTATTACTAGGGCAGGATGAATGCGATGTACTGTATTTTCTACCCAATGAAGGTTCCAATGCAGCACCCCTGTTTCGTTCTTTCTCCAGCACGCTGCCAGAATATGGGGCTTTGCCTCAATTTCCCATTTTCCATGCGGCCTATTTGAAGGATGAACAGTTGTTGGTCAGCAGCAATTCCTCATCAGTGGCAGGGGTTTTTGATGCGGATTATGGCAAAAACGTTTTTTCATTGAGTAAAGGCATTGGGGTGCCTGAACCCTTTCTGCAGTCCGATATGCTGGACTTGGGAGAAAATACCAGGCCTTTTTTTAAAGGGTTCAAAGAAGCAGGTGAGATGATTCTTACGGCCAATTCGAATGTTGACGGAAGGGTTCTTGGATTGGCATATCAATTCATTAAAGATGAGAAGGGCTTTCGATTGGTGGAGACTGATTTTTTGGGATTGTCTGGTTTGAACTTTTCAGACCTGCAGTATTTGGAATATCAGACTGCTTCAGGGCAAAATACTTATTGGGTTTCCGGGGTAGATACGGTTAACTTCCGTTTGGAAAGGAGGATTTTTGTGGGTAGACAGGCAGATATGGCATCCATGAGGGAATTGACAGTACCTGTAACAGGGACAAGGCCATTGGACCATTTGGAGCCTTTTAGCTACAACAATAGAGATTACCTGCTCTTGGCCAAGCAAAGTGGTGAATTGGTGTTGTTTTCTCTTGATTTGGATGGAGAGGGGAGGCTCAGACTGGAGAGTAGGGATTTCTTGGGGTTTCAGGATAATCCGGCCAGTAGGAACCTAAGTGTGCATGTTTTACAGGGACAGAACCCTTCTCTGTATGCCATTGATCAAAGGGGGGTGTTGGTTTATATTGAGAATTTTATGGAGCAGAACCAAAGGCAAAATGTACAACTTCTTTTACAAGGAACTGAGACGGGTCAGAGCAGGTTTGGAAGAAATACTTGGCTGAGTGCTTTATCCATGCCCTTTGGAGCAGGTCATGACCTGATTCTGGGAAATACAGCGGGTGGTTTGGAGTATTTAAAAGGAGTTCAAGGAAGTCTGCCACCATCTACCGAGGATTTTTTGGTGAGGGTTTATCCTAATCCCACTTCAGGAGATTTTCGAGTCCTGAGTTCCCAAAATGCCAGTTTGCGACTGGTAAATATGGTGGGACAAGTGATCAAGGACCATATCAGTATTCAGGCCAATAGGGTGGAAGAAATAGAAGGATTTGGATTGGCCCCAGGCGTTTATGTCTTACAACTGCTGAGTGACTCTCAACAAAAGCTTACGAGGAAACTCTTAGTCAGATAAAGCTCAATAACTCTCGCTTTCTTTAGGAAAATCCCTATTCTTGACATCCTGGATGTAGTCTTCCACGGCTTTGGTCATGATGCCCTGCAGGTCTGCATATTGCCTCAAAAATCGTGGTTTGAATTCCTGGGTGATGCCCAGCATGTCGTGGACTACCAAAACCTGTCCGTCAACATCGGGCCCGGCGCCTATGCCAATCACAGGAATATCCACCGATTCGGCTACTTTCTTCGCAAGGCTGGCGGGGATTTTCTCCAAAACTATGGCAAAACAACCGCATTCTTCGAGTAATTTGGCGTCTTCCAACAGTTTTTTGGCTTCTGCTTCTTCCCGTGCCCTTACGGTATAGGTGCCAAATTTATAGATGGATTGAGGGGTAAGTCCCAAATGCCCCATTACAGGTACACCTGCACTAAGAATTCTACTTACTGACTCTTTGATCTCCGCTCCGCCTTCGACCTTTACTGCATGGGCACCGGATTCTTTCATGATCCGAATTGCTGAGCGCAAAGCCTCTGAACTGTTGCCCTGATAAGATCCAAAAGGAATGTCCACCACAACAAATGCGCGCCTTACTCCACGGACCACTGAGGTGGCATGGTAAATCATTTGGTCCAAGGTGATGGGTAAGGTGGTCTCATGTCCCGCCATGACATTGGAAGCCGAATCTCCCACCAGGATGATGTCTATCCCTGCGGCATCGATGATGCCTGCCATAGAGAAATCATAAGCGGTCAACATGGATATCTTTTCTCCACGCATTTTCATTTCCTGAAGGATATGGGTAGTAATTCTCTTGATATTGGAAGATTGGTGGATAGACATTTGTAGTTAGTGAAGGTGTACAGTATGATTTTCTTTGCTCAGATCCACGGTGATGTGTTCGCTTAAAGTAGTGGCCAATTCCAAACCTGTATAATCAGGGGTGACCGGAAAAAGTTTGTGGCTCCGGTTGACCAAAACTGCTACTTCCATTTTTTTGATGGGGGCATCCAAAAATGGCTTGAGCGCATAGACCAGCGTTTTCCCCGTATTAAGCACATCATCTACTATGATGACATTTTGATTGGTCAGATTTAGGTTTTCGGATAACTTCACTTCGCCCCGGTTGACATCTTCTTTGTCTAGAAGTATTTCGGTAACTTGGATATTTATGGGTGCAATTTTCTGAAGACTTTCTGCCAAAAAATGGGCCAGTTGACTACCCATACCACGAATGCCTGCCAATAGAATGGCATCTTCTGAGGCATTGCGCTCGTAGATTTCATAGGCCATTCTGGTGATCTTTTGTTGGATCTGTTTATGGTTCAATACCAAGGTCATGGGCTCAGTCATGCTTTTTGAATTTGTTTCATTTCAGAAAGGAAAATTAAGTCAATTGGGCATGTATTCAAAGTATTTTTGGACGCAATGTACATTTATATGTTATGACATGAATTTATTTTTCCTTCTATTGTTCATAAAGAGAATCAATTGGTATTTTATAACCAAAGACCTTACTTTTGGTTTTCCAAAGAGGAAATCGTTGAATTGATATAAAATGAGCAAGAATAAAGCAAAGGCCGGGGTTTTACTGGTTAATTTGGGTACACCTGATAGTACCAAGACAGGTGATGTTAGGAAGTACCTTAGGGAATTTTTGATGGATGGAAGGGTGATTGATTTTCCCTTTATTCCCCGTTGGATGTTGGTCAACTTGATCATAGCCCCTTTCAGGGCACCCAAATCTGCGAAGGAATACAGAAAGTTATGGACGGATAGGGGTTCTCCCTTATTGTTTCATACAGAGGACTTGCGTGAGAAGTTGGTCAAAAAACTGGACATGGACAAATATGAGGTGGAAATTGCCATGCGTTACCAGTCACCCAGCATAGAAGATGGGCTCAAAAAACTCAATAAGGCCAATGTAAAGAAAATCATTGTTATTCCTTTATTTCCTCAATATGCCTCAGCCACCAATGGCTCAGTGGTGGATAGGGTGATGGAAATTGCCAGAACCTGGCAGATTATTCCTAATATCACTTTCGTAAGCAACTTTGTAGATCATCCCCTTTTCTTGGAAGCATGGGAGGAGATAGGTAGAGAGATGATGGAAAAAGGAGAGTACGACATGTACCTATTTTCCTATCACGGATTACCCGAAAGACAGATCAGAAAGGGTTCTGTAGATGGCTATTGTCAGCTTAGTGACAAATGTTGTGCGAATTATACCAAAAAGAACCAGTTTTGTTATAGGGGACAATGCTTTCATACTACCAGGTTATTGGCAGAAAAATTGGGCCTTCCTGCAGAGAAGGTAGTCACCTGTTTTCAATCTAGGTTGGGGAATGACCCTTGGATCAAACCTTATACCGAAGATGTGATTAAAGAGATGGCAGCAAAAGGGGTGAAAAAAGTATTGGCCTTCTCACCGGCTTTTGTGGCGGACTGTCTGGAAACAACCATTGAGGTAGGGGAGGAGTATAAAGAAGAGTTTGAAGAATTGGGCGGGGAGCATTGGGATATGGTGCCAAGCCTTAATTCCAGCGATAAATGGGTAGATTGTGTAAAAGACTTGGTGGAATCCAATACCTGATTTCATGAATTTGCCTAAATATCCCAAAATAAATAGAAAAAGTCTCCCAATTTTGGGAGACATTCTTTTTGATAGACCATGAAATCTGACCAACCGCTTTACCAGAGAACCGGTTTTTTGTTTTTGGGTATCCTCTTGGTATCCTTCAATTTGCGTCCTTCTATAACGGCGGTAGGGCCTTTGATCCCAATGATCCGTGAAGACCTTGATTTGTCCAATGGCTGGGCAGGCTTTTTGACGACCCTTCCTTTGTTGACATTTGCTACCTTTTCGCTGTTTTCTGCTGCAATCGGTAAGCGGCTGGGCAATGCCCGTGCGATTTTTTATGCACTCTTATTGCTCTTGTTTGGGACGATTATCAGGGTGCAAGGAGGTCCGGATATTTTGTTTATCGGTACCGGTCTTACAGGGATTGGTATCGTAATCTGCAATGTGTTGCTTATCCCTTTGATAAAGAATAGGATGCCACAAAAAATAGGTTTGGTTACCGCCTCCTATACCACCGGGATGACCTTATTTGCAGCCATTGCATCCGGGATATCAGCTCCCATGGCCATCGATTTGGGTTTGGGCTGGAGAGGTTCTCTTTTGACTTGGGTGGTTTTATTGGTCTTGGTATTGCTCATATGGTTTCCGCAATTGAAGTGGAAAACCCCAGAACGTCAAACTGAAAATGATCTGCCCAAAATTAATGTTTGGAAATCCAGGCTGGCCTGGGAGGTCAGTATGTTTATGGGGGTTCAGTCCTTACTCTTTTTTACCATCATTGCTTGGTTACCTGACATGATGATAGATAGGGGATTGTCTGCCGTGGAAGCTGGAGTATTGGTTTCCTTAATGCAGATTGTAGGTTTGACCGGTTCTTTTTTAGCCCCAATCATAGCAACAAGGTTTAAAGATCAGGTGGGTGTAGTTTGGGTACTTGGCATCATGTACCTTATCGGATTCAGTTCCTTATTTATTCATGAACTATGGATCAATTACCTAGGGCTTACTTTGGTTGGATTAGGCTTAGGTTCCAGTATTTCCTTAGCATATACCCTGATAGGCTTGCGTACCCGGCATGAAAAAACCACCGCTTCTCTTTCAGGCATGTCCCAGTCCACAGGTTATTATCTCGCTGCCTTAGGACCTTTACTGTTTGGAATAGCATATGATATTTTTGCTGATTGGAATTTATTGATTTGGTTGATGCTGATATGCTCGGTATTATTCATTTATTTCGGCAGCAAATCCGGGAGGTCCATTCAGATATAAAAATAAAAAAACCCGTCGTTTGACGGGTTTGGATTTTATTGGTTGGCTAGGACCACTTTTTCTTTAAATTTTTTGATCTGCCTTCTAAGAGCTTCTACTGCCTCATCAGCGGCAGCTTCAAAAGAGTCACTTTGCTGCTTGGCAAATAAGGTCTTGCCGGGAACATTCATTTTAATCTCCACGATTTTATTGGCATTTTTTTCATTTTTATCAAGTCTTAAAAATACTTCACCGTCGATGATGCGATCATAGAAAGTATCGAGTTTATCTGCCTTCTTCTGGATGAAGTCAATAAGCTTGCGATCGGCATCGAAATGGATGGAATGCATTTGAAGTTTCATAACTGTAAAGATTTAAAGTTAAACGTATATTAAGCTTTAGGATGTGCCTGTTCAAACACAGCCTTAAGTTTTTCCATAGAATTGTGCGTGTAAACTTGGGTAGCGGCAAGATTGGCATGGCCCAGCAAATCTTTCACCGCATTCAAATCAGCTCCCTTGTTGAGTAAATGGGTGGCGAAAGTATGTCTCAACAAGTGCGGGCTTCTTTTTTGGGTCTGAGCGAAAAGGTCTAAATACTGTCTCACAATCCGATAAATTTTCATAGGATAGGCCTGCTCTTTTTTAATACTAACGATAAAATAATCACTATGGTCTACATTTGAAAATGTTTCTTCAAATACTTTTTTATACGAAACAATATTTTTTTTCAGCACATTATTTATAGGTATTATTCTCTCCTTTTTTCTTTTTCCAAATACCTTAACCGAATCAGAAGCTAGGTTGATATCCCTCCATTTTAATGCTATCAATTCGGACAAACGCACCCCGGTAAGGTAGAGAAATTCCATCACCATACGGTCCCGTTGCCCCTCAAATGTATCCTCATATTGAAACTCATCCAGGATTTTTTCTATGGCCTCTTCCTGCACAAATTCAGGCAAACGTTTTGGCGTTTTTAGTGCTTTGATTTTGTAGGTGGGGTCTTTGCTGATTTCATCTGACCGTAGCAGGAACTTGTAAAAAGACCTTAAAGTGGCAATCTTCCTGTTGATGCTGGTACTGCTTAATCCTTCTTCCACCAAATCTATGATCCAGGCACGGATTTCCGCATGTTCCGCCTGGGCAATATCTGCTTTCTCAAAAGCCGTCTGGCAAAACTCAGAAAATTGCTCCAAGTCTTTTCTATAGGCCAGTACCGTATGGGCGCTTGCCTTTTTTTCATATTCCAGGTAGTTGATAAAAGAATCTAGCATAAGTTAGGATTACTAATTCTGAATATAAGAATTTAAGAATGAATCTCATATTACAGGATTTAAGATTCACCCAAATTACATTTCACCTCACAAAATCACTAATAGATTGGGTTAAGTATTGTTAAGGAAATAAAAATAAAAAAAGCGCACCCACTTTCGGTAGGTACGCTTCTAGATGTGATGTATCTCAAAAAGATAACAAACAATTACTTCATGGCTTCTGTTTGCAATCTCTGCTTGTAAGCTGCTTTGATTTTTTGGTCTCTGTTCTTTACAGAAGGTTTTACAAAGTGCTGTCTTGCTCTAAGCTCTCTTACAGCTCCAGTCTTATCAAACTTTTTTTTGAAACGCTTAAGCGCTTTCTCGATAGATTCGTTTTCTTTTACGTTGACTATGATCATATGTATACACCTCCTTTCAGGGTTGCAAATGTAGGGACAAATAAATCAGAAACCAAAATCTTGGCGGAAATAAAAAAGGTGGTGACCGCCTTCATTTTCCAAAAGGGCATAAAAAAACCTGAACCAACTGGTTTAGGTTTTTTTAATTGGATCTTATATACTTAGCCAATTACTTTTTCGGCCAAGAGTACAATTTTGTTATCATTCACTTCTACCACTCCTCCTTCGATAACATGGCTCTTTTGTCCTTCTTTGGTGGTATAGGAAACATTTCCTGTTGCCAAAGCCGAAACTATGGCCGCGTGGTTTTTCAATACCTGGAAAGAACCATTGGCACCTGGGAAAGTAGCCTCTGTTACTTCACCCTGAAATACCATTTGGTCTGGAGTGATAATGGTCAATTGCATCATAATTCGATTACTTTAATTCAGTTGTCCTGAATATTAATTTTTAACCTCGGCCAACATCTTCTCACCTTTGGCAATGGCATCTTCAATGGTACCTACCAAGTTGAAGGCTGCTTCAGGAAGGTGATCCAATTCACCGTCCATGATCATAGTGAAACCTTTGATGGTGTCTTTGATATCTACCAATACACCTTTAAGACCGGTAAACTGCTCTGCTACGTGGAATGGCTGAGAAAGGAATCGCTGTACCCTTCTTGCTCTGTGTACCACCATCTTATCTTCTTCAGATAATTCTTCCATACCTAAGATGGCGATGATGTCCTGCAATTCTTTGTAACGCTGAAGGATTTCTTTCACTTTTTGGGCACAGTCATAATGCTCATTTCCTAAGATATCCGGTGTCAAAATTCTGGAAGTAGAATCCAGAGGATCCACTGCAGGGTAAATTCCCAATTCAGCAATTTTTCTGGAAAGTACGGTAGTCGCATCCAAGTGGGCGAAGGTAGTCGCCGGAGCTGGGTCAGTCAAGTCATCCGCAGGTACGTAAACCGCCTGAACGGAAGTAATGGAACCATTTTTAGTGGAGGTAATCCTTTCCTGCATGGAACCCATTTCTGTTGCCAATGTTGGCTGGTAACCCACCGCTGATGGCATCCTGCCCAAAAGAGCGGATACTTCAGATCCTGCTTGGGTGAAACGGAAGATATTGTCGATAAAGAATAGGATATCCTTACCTGCGCCATCTCCTTCTCCATCCCTGTAGTACTCAGCCAAAGTCAAACCTGTCAAGGCCACTCTTGCACGGGCACCTGGAGGCTCGTTCATCTGACCAAACACGAAGGTTGCTTTGGATTCTTCCAATTTCTTCAAATCCACTTTTGAAAGGTCCCAACCACCTTCAGTCTCCAAACTATGCAGGAAGTCTTCACCGTACGTTACAATGCCTGACTCGATCATTTCCCTTAAAAGATCGTTACCTTCACGGGTTCTCTCACCTACACCGGCAAATACAGAAAGACCAGAATAAGCCTTGGCAATGTTGTTGATCAATTCCTGGATCAATACCGTCTTACCTACCCCGGCACCACCAAAAAGACCGATTTTACCACCTTTTGCATAAGGTTCGATCAAGTCGATAACCTTGATTCCGGTGAAAAGCACTTCTGTAGAAGTAGAAAGGTCTTCAAACTTTGGTGCAGAACGGTGGATTGGCAATCTTTTGGCAGACACTACCTCAGGTAAACCATCGATAGCGGAGCCTACTACGTTGAACAACCTACCCTTGATGGCTTCACCGGTAGGTACTGAAATAGGAGCACCATTGTCAACAGCCTCTTGGCCTCTTACAAGACCTTCGGTTGCATCCATTGCGATGGTTCTCACCCTGTCTTCACCTAGGTGTTGCTGAACTTCAAGGACAACTTTCTGACCGTCTTCTTTAGTAACTGTCAGCGCATCCAAAATATTAGGCAATTTTCCTCCTTCAAAAGAGATGTCCACTACCGGACCAATTACCTGGGTTATCTTACCAATATTTGCCATTTGTATTTAGTATTGTAAAAAGGATATACACTTTTTAGATATTGGTCGCAAAATTAATTATTAATGCTGAATACCAAAGGATGTTTGGAAAATTAATCCCAATAATCCATTGATTTTTATAATTCTATCATGTTTGCCTCTATGGGCTTGATTTGAATCATAGGTTTTGTTTTTGGAAGAATATTGGATACCCCCCTTCTTCTGTTTTTAGCGGTAGTTTTTAGGTAGAGAGATCTATGGATTAAGCTATAGTGTTTTTCTATGGGATTTATAATTCACATAATGTATTGATTGTTAATTTGAAGCGATAGAAATTTTCAATTAAAATTTATTTGGATTAAGTCCAAATAACCTGATATTTGTCAGGTAATTTAAAATTGATCTAAATAATGATAAGGAATCTATTGCTGGGTTTATTGATGCCCCTATTGTTAGTTGCCTGCGGACAGAGCACGTCTTCAGAAGGAATGGCTAGGGATGAGGCTAAAATCATTACTGCGGGTGGTACTGTTTCTGAAATAGTTGCTGCTTTGGGTTTCAAAGAGCAGATTATTGCGACGGATATTACATCTACCTACCCGGCAGACCTTCAGCAATTGCCATCTATAGGGTACAGAAATCAAATCAAAGCAGAAGGGATTTTAGCCTGGGGGCCGGATTTGGTCCTTGCAGAAGAAGGTTACCTTACAGCTGATGTGGTGGAGCAATTAGAAGCTACAGGTATGGTATTGCGCTTTTTTAAAAAACCACAGCAAATTTCCGAAACCTACAATCTTATCAAGGAATTGGGGAAATTCCTTGAAGTGGAGGAAAAAGCGGCTATGTTGACTGCTAAACTTCGGGCCGATGAGGCTGTATTAGCTGTCTATCTTGAGGCTAATCCAACCGAAGTCAGGCCAAGAGTGGCATTCGTCATGGCAAGGGGCTTGGAAACGGTGTTTCTTGCAGGGGAAGAGACTTTTGCAGCTTCAGTTATTGAAATGGCGGGAGGGGAATTTGCAGGGAAGGGTTTCAAAGATTTCATTCCACTGACCCCAGAAGCCATTGTTTCTATCAATCCGGACTACCTGCTATTTTTTGAATCCGGTTTGTCCACGATCGGGGGTAAGGATGCCGTGTCCCAAATCAGGGGTATTGATCAGACTACTGCCTTTCAAAAGCAGCAAGTTCTGGCATTTGACGGTCATTATCTTTCAGGTTTTGGGCCTAGGATTGCTGTGGCAGCCTTGGACTTGGCAAAAGCAATAAGAGATTAATGATATCAAAATTAGCCATATCGAATAAAGTGTCCCATCAGCGGCTGGTGCTTGGTGCCATGGCATTTTTGCTCTTGGTATTGGGTGTCCTTTCCTTAAGTATGGGTGCTTTTCCTATTCCTTTGTCCAAAGTCATGCAAGTGATTTTTGGAGAGTGGATGGGTTCCGATGGTGTCAGCTTGCAGGAAAAAAATGTTTTGCTTCAGATTCGCCTTCCACGTTTACTATTGGCCATGTTGGTGGGAGGTGCACTGGGCATAGCGGGTGCTGCCCTACAGGGGCTTTTTAGGAATCCTCTGGTTGAACCGGGATTGATCGGTGTCAGCAGTGGCAGTGCCCTTTTTGCGGTAATCTTCATTGTTTTTGGATCTTCCCTTCCCTTTTTGTCTGCATTGGGGAAATTCGGATTGGTGGGCTTTGCCTTTATTGGTGGCTTGCTAAATACTTTTTTGGTCTATCGCTTGTCCAGTCAGGCAGGAAAGACAGATATTTCTTTACTTATTCTTGCCGGTGTGGCGCTGAATGCCCTGGCAGGGGCCTTGATCGGTCTATCTATTTTTTATGCAGACGATGCGGCCTTGAGAAATTTTACATTTTGGAGCCTTGGGGATGTCGGTGGCGCCAATTGGGAGAAAGTTTTGCTCATGTTGGGCTTTTCCATTTTACCGGTAGGACTTATCATCGGTCAGCACAGGGCATTGAATGCGCTTGCGATTGGAGAAAGCGAAGCCTTCCATATGGGAGTAGATGTCCAAAAGACCAAGCTGCTTATTTTGGTGGGCAGTGCCTTGGTGGTGGGTACAGCTGTAGCCTTAACGGGTACGATAGGCTTTGTCGGTCTGGTGGTACCTCATTTATTAAGAATTTTATTTGGAGCAGATCATCGCTTGGTCATACCTGGATCTTTCCTGGCAGGTGCTATTCTTTTGACGATGGCAGATCTATTGGCCAGGACCATAGTGGCACCGGCAGAAATGCCTATTGGTATCATTACGGCCATTTTGGGAGCTCCATTCTTTATCTGGTTATTGATCAATGTTAAACAAATCAGAACGTAGTATGCTGATAGCAAGAAATATTCAATACCTCGTTCAGGGAAGAGCCATTGTCAACAAGGTCTCCCTGCAGCTAAACCCTGGGGAACTTACTGCTATTGTAGGGCCCAATGGTGCTGGAAAATCCAGCCTGTTGAAAGTTTTGGCCGGAGATTATAAGGCCCAAGCAGGAGAAATCATCTACAATGGCAAAGCCATAGAAAATCATAGGCCGAAAGATCTGGCTAAAATCAGGGCGGTCATGCCCCAGCATAGTCAACTTACCTTTCCTTTCAAGGTAAAGGAAGTTGTGGAATTGGGGCTTTTATCATTAGGTATGGCAGGTGGTGAACAGCTCGTCAAAGAAGTCATGATAGAAACGCAGACCTGGGGATTCAGAGACAGGTTGTATGGAGCGCTGTCCGGCGGAGAGAAACAAAGGGTACAGTTGGCCAGGGTCTTGGTACAGGTTTGGGCAGGCTCGGACCAACCTAAGTTTCTGCTATTAGATGAGCCTACTTCCAGCATGGACATTGCCCATCAACATCAGGTATTGCACATTGCCTCACAACTTAAAAGAAAAAAAATCGCAGTCTTGGCTGTGCTGCATGACCTCAATATGGCTGCAGCCTATGCCGATCAGGTGATATTGCTCAAAGAGGGGAAAGTCTACCAACAAGGTGCTGTCGCTGAAGTCATGGCTTCGCAGCACTTAGAACACGTATTCGAACATCCCATTTTGGTCAGAAATGGCTATGATGGTATGCCCCATTTTATCCAATCCTTACCCGTACATCATCAATCCCATACATTTAAAATTGCATAAACTATGGAAACCGCATTACAAAAATTCACAACAAAAACATTGAAACAGGCATGGGATGCCTTGAAAGCAGAAGCTCCTCAGCTAAGAATCAGAGATGCTGCGAGCCAACTTGGGGTGTCTGAAATGGAACTCTTGTCCACTACTATTGGGGATTCTACCGTCAGGCTTGAAGGTAACTGGGCAGAGTTTCTCATCGCCTGTAAAAAACTCGGTAAAGTGATGGCCTTGACCAGGAATGATGGCTGTGTTCTGGAGCATAAAGGAAATTTTCAGAAAATAGACATTCAGGGAGAAGCACCTTATCAAGTAGCAACGGTGATCGGTCCCATTGAACAGCGGGTGTTTTTTAGTGCCTGGAAGTATGGTTTTGCAGTAATCAATGAGACTCCAAGAGCTACCATAAGAAGCTTTCAGTTTTTTGACAAATCCGGTGAAGCCATCATGAAAATTTACCTGCAGGAAAAAAGCAGGGTTGAAGAATTTGAAGCTTTGGTAACACAATACAAGGCCTCAAAACAAAATGAGGAACTCCCAACAGAAGCATTTGCCATACCTGAGTATGCCAAAGAAATAGACATGGAGGCCTTTACCCAGGATTGGGAAAATATGAAGGATACCCATGAATTCTTTGGTATGCTTAGAAAATACAAGGTTCATCGCCTCGATGCTGTGAAATGGATCAATGATAAGTGGGCCTATGAAGTAGAAAGGCTTTCTGCAAGGAAGATATTGGAGGTAGCCTCTGCCGAAAAGATGCCTATTATGATCTTTGCCGGGAATAAAGGAAACATTCAGATCCACCAAGGAAAAGTAAGAACCATCCGTCAAATGGGGAACTGGTTGAATGTGTTGGATCCTGATTTCAATATGCATCTCAACGAAGACCTGATTGATTCAGCTTTTGTGGTGCACAAGCAGACCGAAGACGGTCTGGTCTCCTCCCTGGAGCTTTTTGACCAAAAAGGTGATATGATCGCCCAGTTCTTTGGGCTAAGAAAACCTGGTATCCCACAATTGGATGCCTGGAAAAGATTGATTGACAGCTTGTAAAACCTAAATCGCCGGGAGCCTGTCTCCCGGCAAAAAAATTTATAATCATGATTAGATTTAATCTAAATAAATTTAGTCTATGCTTTTTGGCCACCCTTTTTTTGCTTTACCCTTCTGCCCAAGCGGAGAAAGGTTTGAGGGGTAAGGTAGTGGATGAAAATGGCAGACCTATCCCTTTTGCAACGGTTCAGTATGGGGAGGCTAAAGGTGTTGTCGCTGATGTGGAAGGTGTATTTGATATCAGTAATTGGGAATCGGTAAGTTCCTTAAAAATTTCTGCCGTAGGCTATGATAGCCAAACCTTCCCTATACATTCAGAATCTTTGTCCAGTGTTTTTGTCCTTAAAGAAGCATTGAATGATTTAAATGAAGTGGTCATTACTGGAAATTTTGGTCCTCAATCCGCAAGACAGTCCACTTACATGGTCAGGTCTATTGATAAGGAAATGATCCAAAGGCGTGCGGCGGGTAACCTTCAAGAGGTACTAAATACTGAATTGGGTATCCGGTTCAGCCAGGACAATGCGCTGGGAAGCAGTAATTTGGAAATGATGGGGATGTCTGGTCAAAATGTAAAAATTCTGATTGACGGAGTGCCAATGGTCGGAAGACAGGGAGTCAATAATGAAATCAACCTCAATCAGATTGACATCAATCAGATTGAAAAAATCGAAATTGTAGAAGGGCCAATGGCTGTTATCTATGGTGCTGACGCCCTGGCGGGTGTGATTAATATCATCACCAAAAATCCTGGGGCCAAGGCAGGTTATACCCTTTCTACCCGCATGCAGGAAGAAACTGCAGGCAAGGAATACAATCCCTTCCATGGAGCGGGTAATCGAATCAGGTCCGTTCAAGGTACTTACACAACAGAAGGGCCACTTTCTTTCGGATTGGGACTTACCCAAAATCAATTTGGAGGATGGAAGGGCCCACAGACCGGGCGAATGTTTCAATGGCTGCCCAAAGACCAATGGTTGGCCAATGCTTCCGTAGGGTTCCGTAAAGAAAAACTGGAATTGGATTACCATGTGGACCTGATGGATGAAAGCATCACTTCCTTTGGTCCTGAAAACCGATTAGAGGTAATTGATCGGAATTTCATAACCCAACGTTGGATGCACCGCATGAATGCCAGGGTAGATTTTGGTCCGGCTTTCCAATTGTCCCCACAAATGGCCTATACGGATTTTAAAAGAGAGACCCAAACTTGGGTGACGAATGTACGGACCAATGAGCAAAATTTGTCGCGGCAGGAAGGTGCACAGGCATTGGTGACCCATCAGGGCTTTACTTTCCGTACGATAGGCAATTGGCTGGTGTCTCCGAATCTTACCTTAATGCCGGGAATTGATATCAATACAGAATCGGGTATTGGTGATAGAATAAACGAAAACAGTGGTATCCAAGATTATGCAGCCTTTCTTACAGGGGAATGGCGGATCAGTTCATTCCTTCAGGTAAGGCCTGGATTGCGGACAGCCTATAACTCGGCCTATCAGGCTCCTCCATTGATTCCTTCTATCAACACGAAATTGGCGATCAGTTCCAAGTTGGACCTAAGACTGGCCTATGCTAATGGGTTTAGGGCTCCATCCATCAGGGAGTTGTATTTTGACTTCTTTGATGCCAGTCATTCCATTGCAGGGAACCCTGATTTATCACCTGAACGCTCGGATAGCTTCAATGCCTCCCTGACCTTTCAGGAAAAAGAAAGTGCTTTGGGCTTGAAAACCGTATTGAGTGCTTTCCATAATGAGGTTAAGGACAGGATAGCCTTTGGAATGGACCCGACTGATCCAAGGATTACCACCCTTTTTAACATCAATCAATACCGTACACAAGGACTGATGTTGAATCAGACTTTAAGAGCAAACCGCTGGACTTTAGAAGCCGGGGCATCCTTTATAGGGCGGTTCAATTTGCTTTCCCAGGAAGATCAGACACTTCCGGTCATGTTATTCAGCCCTGAAATAAATAGCAATATCACTTATAAAATCCCATTCATAGAGACAGATATTAACCTGTTTTACAAATGGACTGGACCCCTCCCGGGGTTTGAATTGGCAGCAGGCGATAGTGGACAGGCAGTACCCAGGCAAATCATTTTGGAAGGGTTTCACTGGATGGACATCACCTTAAGGAAAAACCTTCCGATAGGAATTACACTTACTGGTGGGGCTAGAAATATGTTCAACATTTCAGATATCATGAGTACCTCCACGGCAGGAAGTGCTCATGGCGGTGGTCCGGCAAGACCAATGGGCTTTGGCCGTTCCTATTTTCTTGGAATTACTTATCAAATATCAAAATAACACGTATAAAAAATGATTATCACAAAAAACATTCGCATTTGGATGATGGGCGTATTAGCTGCCTTCATGTTTTCCTGTACTGATTCTGAGGATCCGATTCTTAAAGTCCCACCTGTGGAAGAAGGATTGATCGAAATCAACGGAGGGGGAACAACTTTCCCCAATTCGGTATTTATCAATTTAAGTAGGGGAGAACAGCTTCCCGTCAGCAGAATAAAGTGGGACCTGGCATTTTCTACCGGAACTGACTTTAAGGTATTGATTAATGGCACCACCGGAGCCTTGGCCTATCCTACAGGGATCTTTGACATGAATGCTGTGGGCGAGGAACAAGCAGAACCCTTAAGGGCCAGTGGAAGACTGGAAATGAGTTTCACCAATATGGAAGCCATCCTGTCTGTTGACTTGCCTTCCAACCCTCTGTCGTCACCGGTAATGGGTACTGTCAATGCCACTGCCGCATCCAACCAGGTCTTCATCCTGAATAGAGGTGCTTTCGGTATCGACCCCAGACCTTGGAAAAAAATCAGGGTTCTGGTTCAGGATGGAAAATATATTTTGCAGCATGCCGATGTCACGTCCTCTACCTTTAGCACTTTAGAGGTCTCCAAAGACCGTGATTTTAATTTCGTGTATGTTTCTTTTGAGGAAGGTATAGTACAGATAGAGCCAAAGAAAGAGGATTGGGATTTTATGTGGAGTGCAGGAACATCAACCACCCCTTTTCCTCAGGCGGTCAATGGAACCTTGGCTTATCCCTTCCAGGACCTGGTTTTCCATAACATTTATGGCAATGTTGGAGCGGTTCAAGTTATGGAAGCTGATATTGCTTATGAAAATTTTTCCGAAGGCAACCTGACCGGGTTAGCGTTCAATAATGACAATAGATTAACTATTGGCTCGAATTGGAGAGCAGGTGGTGGGCCAAACGCTTCTCCTTCTATAAGGGAAGACAGATTCTATCTTGTAAAAGATGCTGGTGGCAATATTTATAAAGTAAGGTTTATCGCTTTAACCAGAGATGGAGAAAGGGGCAGACCCTCCTTTGAGTTTGCCTTGGTGAAAGGAAATTGATTATAAAACCCTCAAATGGCATCGCAAGCGCTGCGGTGCCATTTTTATAATACCCTTTTCCCAAAACGAAAAGCTTTATTCCAATAGGGAGTTGAGAGATTGTCCTCCGTTACACCGAGGCTGGTGGAAGAGTGAATAAAATACACGCCCCGTGAGGACACTTCGGTAACAATACCAGAGTGGGTTACCTTTCTCCTGCTTTTCCCAGTGGCAAAAAACACCAGATCGCCCTTCTGAAGGTTCCTGGCAGGAACATTTTTCCCTACTTTGCTTTGCTCGGCGGAAGTTCGTGGTAGGTTGATGCCTATGCTGTTGTAGGAATGAAAAATCAAAGCCGAGCAATCAATACCGGAACGGGTGGTGCCTCCGTAGCGGTATGGGGTACCCCTGTAGGATTTGGCAGTGGCAATTACTTTCTCAATGTTTTGTTTCCTGATTTTTTTGGTGGAGGAGCAGGAACTTAGCGCAAGACCCAAAGCAAATATAAAAAATACCCCTAAAATGCCTTTGCTGTAATTTTCCCTCAAGCCTTTGTTCATAAATTTCCAAAATAATTTTTATCTTCAATAATAGCTTCCAGTATTCAAGAATACAAAGCTTTAACGTCCAAAAAGAAAATACTATGAGAATTTATACCTTCTTTTTCGCCATTTTGTTTTTTTGTCTTGCCTCCTGTGGTTCTCCTGACACCAAAAGGGTCAATAATAAGAGTGGGTTTGTCATTGAGCCTGAGGCTGTTTTTCAGGGGCTAAGTTTATTGGGGGATTCACTGATGACAACTGTAGATTCCCTTGCCCAAAAGGAACAAATTGACAAATTGGACCAGGCCTTTAAAGCATACGCGGAAGACCCTTCCTTGGAAAATTTGATATGGATCGGACGGAGGGAAGCTTATTTGGGGAGGCATGACCTGGCCATTCGCACTTTTACAAAAGCTTTCAATGAATTTCCCCAAAGCTATGAGGCACTAAGACACAGGGGACATCGTTTTATAAGCATACGTAAGTTTGATCAGGCTATTGTAGATTTGAAAAAAGCTGCCGAGTTGATGGAAGGCGAGCCATTACAAATAGAACAAGATGGTATGCCCAACCGACTGAATATCCCGCTTTCCAATGTACAATTCAATGTGTGGTATCATCTAGGACTGGTGTATTATCTACAACGTGACTGGGAAAATGCCATTGCCGCTTACGAAAAGTGCATGGAGGTTTCCGATAACGATGACCTTAAAGTGGCCACTTTGGACTGGTATTATATGGCCCTGATGAAGATGGGGAAGAAGGAAGAGGCCAATGCCATCATCAATCAGGTAAATAAAAATATGGAGATCATAGAAAATGATGCTTACTTCAAGCGAATCCTAATGTATAAAGGAGAATTACAGCCAGAAGCCCTGCTCTCCACAAGGGCTGGTGATGGGGACCAGAGGCTGCAATATGTAACTCAAGGTTATGGGCTTGGCAATTATTACCTCATGCAAGGAGATACGAACAGAGCCATCTCCATTTTTCAAAATGTCATGGATACTGGATATTGGTCTGCATTTGGCTATATTGCCTCTGAAATGGAATTAGCGACAATAAATGATGAGTAGGGAAGAATTCAGGTCATTGCCACTGCATAAAAAAATCCAGCTGCTGTACACAGAAGGGACTTTTATTGTAGGAATCCGCTATTATTCCCATAAAGTCAATCTGTACCTACTAGGTCAAGAATACGTGGAGGTGTTTTACAACCATAAATTGGATAAAATTGATCAGATAGACTACCTCAATACCTCCCATACCAGGATGAAGTTTTACCTGGATCAGATTCAATTGACAATTTGAGTATTTAGGGCTTGCTGAAAAAGTCTCAGGCATGCCAGCTTCAAAGCGGGCGATTGAAGATGTATGCTTATACTTCGTATGAGCCCAATGAAGAAGATGGTATGCCTGAGGCTAGCCTGAAAATTTCAAATTTTGAAATTTTCAAGTGCACGCAAATCAAACTAGATCATTGAATAAGTTTGCACCTGCTTAAAAAGACTACTCTTAATAAATGGGGTATTCATCAAAGTTTAAAGAAATTATTCTCCAATTGGCGTTTTTCAGCACGCCCTAATTAATAAATCCTGGTGGATTTTAAGCACCTGTGGGATCAAAAGCTTGTTGTCCGTATTTTTAATAATGTAATCTGCCTTGCTGTTTTTTTCCTCATCCGGTAATTGCTTATCTATGATGGCATTCACTTGTGCCTCATTCCTGTGAGGGTCCCGGAGCAGTACCCGTGTCATTCTGAGTTTTAAAGGGGCGCTGACATTGATGATTTTATCCAGTTCCTTGTAAGAACCTGTCTCGAAAAGCAAGGCCGCCTCTTTCAAAACATAAGGGCTTTGCTGAGCCTCAGACCAAGCTTCAAAATCCTTTCTGACAGCAGGATGAACCAAGCTATTGATCAATTTTACCTTTTCCTCGTCGGCAAAAACGTGTGAGGCTAAAAAACTTCTGTTTAATTCGCCTTCAGCTGAATAGCTTTCCGGGCCAAAGGCGGCAATGATTTGTTCTTTTAAATGAGGATCATGGGCCATCAGCCATTTGGCCCTTTCATCCGCATAATAAATCGGAATGCCCAAAATCGAAAAAACCTGGGCTACAGTGCTCTTGCCGGAACCTATACCTCCTGTAATGCCTACCAGAAAAGGTTTATGGGTTTTCATACTTGAGTTTTAATATTTCCGGCTCAAATTTGATGTTTTCAAGGAAATTGGGACGGGGGCTTACCTGTACTTTGAGGGTACTGTCTTCCCTGTTTCTGTTGTTGTAATTCAAAACGGCTTCAAATTCGAAATTACCCAATTCTTCTACCTTCCTTTCGTCAATCAAGTAGGACATGATGACGGTATTTACCTCATTTTGGAGGGAAACATTGGCTGGAAAGTTTAGGGTTTTAACCTTCAATCTTTTGTTGCCTTCCAGCATTTGTATGACCTCAAATTTGATGTGAACACTTTCCTCTTCCAGGCTAAGGAAATCTTTGAATTTTTCCGGTGCTTCCAGAGGTAATATCTTATTGAATGATTTATTGATCCTATCCTCCCCCAAGGGTACTTTCAGGACACCATCCAATTGTTGTAGGATGGAAGTGGGCCCCTTCACATTGACCATTTCTGGGTCTATTTCCATTTTACCAACCAATCGGTGGTTCCTTGCCAAGGAATTTGAGGTGGTGTCCGGTAAGATTTTTATTTTCCTGGTAACGAGTTTGTCTACATTGAATTTAATGGTATCGCTCACCATGGAAACCAATCCAGTGGGGGAAATTGATTCTGCCAGGCTCCTTCTGATTTCTGAAGTAAGAATATAATTTTTAGTAGAAGGATTGTTGATTTCAATTAAAAAGGGCGTCTCATTGATTTTAAAATACTTTCTCAACAGATCCCAGCCATTGCCATTGATTTCCACCTTGATGCGGGAAGGAAGATTTTCTACCGCCATAAATTCCTCCTGATCGAAAATGATTTCGATCGGAAATTCTACCACGGTGGTATAATTATCCTTATTGAGGGCGTTTAAAACCCAAAAAGTGGCGGCTGCCAGAAAGCATAATGCCGCCACTTTCAGGTTTGCCATCTTTTGAGGATTCAAATTGGCAAAGCGTTTTTTTAATGCTGACAAGGTATTTTTATTTAGTGCCTGTCGTTTTTTTGGTATAATCAGCTGAAATGGCTGATTTTTCAACTTTAATTTTTAATCCTTTATCCAACTCTAGGACCAAAGTATCTCCTTCAATGGCATATACTTTAGCATGTATGCCTCCGATAGTGACTACAGTGTCCCCTTTTTTGATGGCTTCAAGGAATAATTTGGTTTCTTTTTGTTTTTTCTGTTGAGGTCTGATCATGAAGAAATACATGATCAAGATAATAGAGCCGAACAGGAACACCTGTCCCATGATGCCGGCTCCGCCGTCAGCTTGCAATAAAATCCAAGTAGTCATAAATTATCTTTTAACAGGACCTAGTTGACTGGTGGCCGCTGCACCACGAGGTGTTACATTTCCTTTCATTCTCAATCTGGTTACATTCGGGCTGGTATTGGCCTGAATGGTAACGGTAGGAGCTTGCGTGCCAGGCTTGGCTGTGGAGTTAAATACCACTTTCACAAATCCTTCTTCACCTGGTTTTATGGGTGCCTTGCTCCAATCAGGGCTGGTACAACCACAGGAAGCAGTGATATTGGAAATTACCAAAGGCGCCTCACCTTCATTGGTGAATTTGAAAATATGCTCAATAACTTTTCCTTCGTCAATGGTCCCAAAATCGTATTCCATTTCCTGGAAACTGAATTTACCCAGGGTAGAAGGATCTGCAGCGGTTACTGAGGATACATTGGAAGGTACAGCCTGGGTACTAGCTTCCAATCTGGCCAGTTTTTGTTCTAATTCTGCAATTTTGTCAGACTGATCGTCTTTCTTAGAGTCACAGCTTGCTGCCATCAACACAACTCCTAGTGCCAAGGCTGTTAATCTGAAGTATTTCATGAAATTTAAGGGTTAATTTGCTTCTCTATTTATTTGTTCGATTAGTTTATTCACATCACTTAACAGGTTTTCTGCTTTATTTTTAGCATCTGAAATTACACGGTTACCTTCTGATTTTGCTTCATTGTAGGGCATGTTTTTGCCCTCCTTTAGGTCATTGATCAGCTTTTCTAGCTCTTCCCTATACTTTGACAATTGATAGGAAAGTTTGTCTCTGGTGTTTTTGCCCGTATCAGGGGCAAATAATATACCTAGGGCTGCACCTATGCCTGCTCCGGCTATAAATGCGATCCATCCGTTTGTGCTCTTGCTCATATTTTTAATTTTTATCTGTTATCAAGTAATCCCCTTCCACTCTTACGGATTTGTCCATTTTCGGTTAGGTCTTTTGAAAGTACATCCAAAAGTCCGTTGACAAATTGTTTGCTTTTAGGCGTAGAGTAGTTTTTTGAAATGTCAATATACTCATTGATGCTGACCTTCACAGGTATACTTGGGAAATTCTTCATTTCTGTTATGGCCATGGACAAGATAATCTTGTCTGTTTGGGCAATTCGTTCAATGTCCCAGTTTTGCGTCTTTTTGGCGATTAGCTCCCTGTTTGCCTCGTCATTTTCAACGGTCAAGTTAAATATATTTTGGAAAAATTCCTTGTCCTCTTCCCAATTCAGGGCGATTTCAGGCAATACCTCTCCTTCCAGGTCGTAATTGTCTTTGACATTCTTAAGCACTTTTGATGCCAAGCTCCTAACAATGGTCCTATTTTCCGTCCAATTCATATCTTTTTCTGAAAAAAAGCTCAAAATAGCCTCTGTTTTGAAAATTACCTTCTTAAGAATTTCATCTGTAATGTCAAAGTCCTGCTCAAGGGTGGGCGCATCCAGTTTCATGTAAGCCTGATAACTTTCCAGAGGTTTGACATAATCTCTAAACCACTCCCTTATTTCCAGTTCCAGATCATCAATGTCAGCCATGTGTCGGATGCAGGCGGACTTAAATTCTGCGGATTCCCGGATCTTTGATAAGATTTTATTACTGGCCAAATTCAATTCTCCAAGGCTCAGCTGCACCTTGTCCTTGGAAAATTTCTTCTTCTTCTCTCCCTCTACAGCCACATGGTCACTAAAAGCTATCAATATCTGTATGGCAAGTAGGTATAATTGCGGTAAGCGCTCCGCAGAGCTAATCATATTTTTGAGGAGGAAATCCGTGTCTTTTTGATTGGCCTTATGGAAGTAATTGATGGCGTTTTTTACCTCTTGTATGATTTTGCCATTTTCAACACCCCCCGTGGGAAGCTGCTCTGCATTCAGGTTGTTGGAAAAAATTTCAATGGCCTTGGCGGCGTCTCTTTTTAGCTGGACTTTATCCTGCACTTCCATGCTGTTGAGGTCCGGTAGAAAAGCCTCTCTGATCTGATCCTTTGCAAGGTTAAAGTTGGAGGATCTGCACTGCTCATAAGCGTAAAGGTTTTGAAATGCTTTTACCCTTAGAATTCTTCTGTTTAACATACCTGAAATTAAAGAACGTAAATATAAGTGTTTTGGGCTAAGATTGACAGATTATGGTCATCTTGCCTAGGTTAATGTAGAAAAAACCACCTGATTCGGACTAAAGTTCCCGATCAGGTGGTTTTGAATATAAGAGATGGTTAGTAAGACAATTTTACCTTACCAATCGCTTCAATACGGGCCCAGGCCATTTCAATAGCTGCCTGCTGTGAAGGGATGTTTTCTTTTTCAGATTTATTCAAGATGGCCAAACAGGTATCATAAATTTTTTCTGCATGTCCATAAGCCACTTCTCTTTTGTATCCTCCAAGGAATTCGGTGTAAACATTAATCAAACCACCGGCATTGATCAAGAAGTCTGGGGCATAAATGATTCCTCTTTCCAGTAGCATTTGGCCATGCTTTTGCTCGTCCAAAAGCTGATTGTTGGCTCCACCGGCAATGATATGACACTTCAACCGATCAATGGTTTCATCATTGACAGTAGCTCCGAGGGCGCAAGGGGCATAAATGTCCATATCGATGTCATAGATGGCGTTGGGGTCCACTACAGTGGCCCCGGTTTCCTGAGATACAGCCTTTAATCTGTCTTCAAAGATATCGGTAATAAATACCTCCGCACCTTCCTGTACCAGATGATTGACCAGGTATTTACCTACTTGGCCGATACCCTGTACGGCTACTTTCTTTCCATTCAAAGAGTCAGAGCCATAAGCTTTTTTGGCAGCAGCTTTCATGCCCAAGTAAGTGCCATATGCCGTTACGGGGGATGGATCTCCACCGCCACCTTTGTATTCCGGAAGGCCAGTCACATGTTTGGTCTCCATGGCGATGTATTCCATGTCGCTGGTTTTGGTATTGACGTCTTCAGCGGTGATGTACCTACCATTCAAGCTTTCTACAAACCTGCCGAATCTTCTCATGAAGGCTTCACTCTTCAACTTTGGATCTCCAATGATTACCGCTTTACCCCCTCCCAAGTTCAATCCAGAGATGGCAGCTTTGAAAGTCATTCCCCTGGAAAGTCTCAGGACATCTGTAATGGCTTCAGCCTCTGAGGCGTAGTTCCACATCCGGGTACCACCTAAAGCAGGACCTAATACGGTGTTGTGAATGCCGATGATGGCTTTTAGGCCGGTGGGCTCGTCATAGCAAATCACCAATTGCTCATGACCCAATGAAGTTATCTGTCCGTAAATGGAACCTTCCTTCACTTTTTCCTCAGTATTAATCTCTACCATCTGAACTTAGCGTTTTTAATTGTGTTATATTTGGGAATGTTGTTTGCGATAAACCCTGTTGCAAAATTATATATTTTGTTTGGGCTTTGCTACTGCAATTAATAGAGTATTATAAAAGAAATCAAGAGATTTAAAAGTTTTTATTTCGTGAAACCACTTTGGCGGCTCAATAAGTATCTGTATAAATACAAGGGTTACCTCTTGTTGGGAACTTTATTTACTATCATTTCCAACTTTTTTGTAATAATTCCCGCCCAATTGGTGCGGATTGCCATAGATTATGTGGTGGAGGTTTTTTCCTTTTACCAGGTGTTTTCTGAGGGAGAACTGGCAGATTTTGCACGGTCTGCTTTCCTGAAATACATCCTGATTTTTGGTGTGCTGATTTTGGCCATGGCACTGCTCAGGGGTTTTTTCTTATTCCTTATCCGTCAGACCATTATCATCATGTCCAGGCTCATCGAGTATGACATGAAAAATGAAATTTTTGCCCATTATCAAAACCTCCCTTTGAGCTTTTACAGAAGAAATAGCACAGGGGATTTGATGGCAAGGATAACAGAAGATGTCAGCAGGGTGAGAATGTACTTGGGGCCAGCCATCATGTATGGTTTAAACCTCTTGATTTTATTTCCCATGGTCATCGGGTACATGCTTTCTGTCAATGTGGAATTGACTTTATATTCCTTATTGCCTTTACCCATTCTTTCTCTGAGCATTTACTTTGTAAATAATATGATCAATGAGCGCTCGGAAAAAATCCAGCGCAGCCTTTCGGGATTAAGCACCTTCGTACAGGAGGCTTTTTCAGGAATACGGGTATTGAAGGCATTTGTGCGAGAGGATGATTCGGCCAATGATTTTGCCAAGGCCAGTGAGGAATACAAAGAGAAATCCATTAGCCTGACCATTGTACAGTCCTTATTCTTTCCCTTGATCATGGCTTTGATTGGTATCAGTACCATTTTGACCGTGTATATCGGTGGGATTCAGGTCATGAACGGAACCATTGGCTATGGTGTGATTGCTGAGTTTATTCTTTACGTCAATATGCTTACCTGGCCTGTGACTTCTTTGGGCTGGGTAACCAGCATTGTTCAAAGGGCAGCAGCCTCCCAGGCGAGGATCAATGAATTTTTGGATGAGCAAAACGATATTCAAAGTACAGAATCACTCGAAATACCCATCCGGGGCGATGTGGCTTTTGAAAACGTGAGTTTTGTTTATCCGGATTCGGGTATACATGCTCTAAGGGAAGTGAGTTTTAAAATAGATTCCGGCCAATCCCTTGCCATCATTGGAACTACAGGTTCGGGCAAGTCCACCATTGCTAATCTCTTAATGCGGATGTATGATGTCAGTGCAGGACAGATTCAAATAGATGGGAAAAATATTCAGGCCTATGACATTGCTTCACTTAGAAAGCAGATCGGATATGTACCCCAGGATGTATTCCTGTTCAGCGATACCATCGCCAGCAACATCGCCTTTGGATTGGACAGTATTCATGAAGGCATAGTGGAAAAAGCGGCTAAAGACGCGGATGTGTATCAAAATATTGTGGATTTCCCTAAAGGCTTTGAAACCCGGCTGGGGGAAAGGGGCATCACCCTCTCCGGTGGGCAAAAACAAAGGGTATCCATTGCCCGGGCCATTGCCAAAGAACCGAGTATACTTTTGTTGGACGATTGTTTGTCTGCGGTTGATACCAAGACAGAGAATGCCATCCTCAATGCGCTTAAGGACATCATGGCCAAAAGAACATCCATCATCATTTCACACCGGGTGTCATCGGCCAAGTTGGCAGATAAAATCATCGTGTTGGACGATGGAGAAATCGTCGAACAGGGTACCCATGATACCTTAATGGCCTTAAAGGGCACCTATGCAGAACTCTACGAGAAGCAGACACAGGCTCCTGAAACCATAGAAGAATAGTTATTCCCTGGGTTTGGCAAAAAGGTCAAACCCTATTTTTTTGGGATTGCCCATACTTGAGGTATGCTCCAGTTTTTGGTGATAGGTGATCAGCATCAGGTCTTGGAAAGCTGGGGCCAAGAGGTCATTGTCCAGGGCAGATTCCACCAATTTTTCGATCAGGTCGCGCATTTTTTCAGGGCTTACCGGATTTTCCTTGAGATCGGGAAAGGAATAAACGATTTTTCGGTCACCTTCTATGAAAAACTTATTTTCCTTATTGAGCAATATCCTACTGATCAAATATCCTGGGTCCTCCAATCTTCCGTAGGTGAGCGTATCACTTAGGAAATTATAGATAAGAATCTGGCCAAAATACCTCAAGCTCAGGTCGTCTTTTAGGTATTTGGTTTTGCTGAGGTAAGTATCGTCAGAAAGACGGACAATATTGCTCTGCAGGATAAAAATGAGTACATCCCCGCCAATCCGGAAAATAAATTCAAAGTCATTGATGCGTTCTACCTTAAGGGGAACAGGTTTGTCATCCTTGTTGGCGGCATGGATTTCTTGGGCGATGGTATGGCAGATTTCCTCCATTTGCCTGAAAAGGGCTTCGCTCTGTTCAAACAAATTGTATTTGAGTTTGCTGGTAGTTTGGAGCTTATTGAGTATCTTGTTGATCATATTTTGGGTATTTGACTAAAACATTTCACATTATGGCTGCGAAAAAGACCGGATTTGAAGAAGTAGAAGCGATCCTTCAGGACATAGGTACTAAAATAGAAGAATTAATCGAAAAAGGTAAGGAAGCAGGGGGAGAAGCCAAGGAAGATATTGAGAAAAAGATCAAAGACCTCAAGGAGAAGCGGACCACTTTGGAAGACGAATTCCAAAAAGGTAAGGAGAAAGTAGAAAAACTCTACAATGAGAAAAAGGAAGAAATGGAACCTAACCTATCCGCTTCTGCTGAACATTTCAAGGAAGGCTTCAAGGAGATTCTGGAAGGCGTGAGAAAGTTGTTAGGGAAGTAGGGGACAAGTACTTAAATAGATTTTTAGTCAATTTCAGGAAGATTGTCTCTCAGGCCACCAGGGGGTTGTAATTGTTGTAGGGGTTGTAATGGCAGGTTCATTTGGGGCTGTGTTTTTCTGATTTTCAAAAACCTTTTCCAAACAGAACAGCTTAGTTTTTTAATTATGAACCACAACCTGTCCCGAAAGTCGGGAAAAGGGACAAAAGAGAACAAAGGGAGATAAGTATTTTAAGGGTTGTTTAAGCACCAAGCATAAACCTGAGGAAGGTATTCTCTTCCATAGCGCTTATTGGATAGAATGGTGAATTCTGAGGATTGCTTTAGCAGATCCACCAGACTTTTATCAGGGTTTTTTGAGCCGGGTTGCGAGGCATGGACTTTGATCAAAATGATTTCATTTTCCAAAGCTTTCCAAAACACCTCCTTTGATTCGCCCAGTTTTTCAGCAATCAATTTTTGGTTTTCTAATGTATTCTGGAGGTGGATTACCTCATAAACTTCCGGGTAGAGCAATAGGGAAGGTTTATCATCCTGGGCCACTTGTGCCGCAGACCTGACAGAAAAGAAAAGGAAAAAGAGCAGTAA
>Ga0213835_100653_pt1 | contig 29563 bp, 25 predicted proteins | sample SWPATP01_FD_160576 | JGI IMG/M metagenome (GOLD analysis project Ga0213835, IMG submission 160576) | Coastal seawater microbial communities from Marineland, Florida, United States - SWPA TP0 #1 | ecosystem: Environmental > Aquatic > Marine > Coastal | place: USA: Florida | collected 2016-08-05 | reverse complement strand
CGTGCGTCGGCTTAGTGGCCTGTTGCCCTGCCTCATACGCGCGCTCGAGCGCGTGCTGGATGGTCCAGACCGCGAGGTCGTGGAAGTCGAGCCGGTCGCTGCCGCGGCTTCGGAGGGTCTGGAGCCCGAGCGTCTCGCGGGCGATGCGTTGCACGGCCTGCTCGCGCGGGGATGGCGGGATGGGATTCACCGGATCGCTGGGATGGCTGGCGTCGCTGGGCATGGCGGTCTCCATTATCGCGCTCGGCGGAGCCGGGCCCGCTCGGCGCACCGCCCATGCAGCCACGCTCTTGCGGGCGATGCAAGCATTTTCTGCCTGTATTCGCCGATGTTTTCGCGATACGCGCGGATCCCAGGCCATCCCCTTGGTCACCGGACGCGCTCTCGCTGAATCCTTCAAAAGACCCGCTCGTATTCCAAGATTCCGCTGGATTCCCGCGCGAATCCATGGCTCAGTGTGCCCACGCGCGGGCCGGCCCGCCCGCGTCACGGAGGGCCCGCCACCATGCCGCCGCCAGTCGCCCGCGCCGCGCCACGCACCGAGCCGCCTTCTCCCGCGGCTGCCGCGGCCCCGGTCCCCTTGGACACGCTCGCCGCGATGCCGATCGCGGCGTTGCGTTCACTCTGGAAAACGCACATGGGCCGGGCCGCGCCGCCTGCTTCTAAACGCCTGCTGATCCGCGAGCTCGCCTGGCGCACGCAGGAGCGCCGCCACGGCGGGCTCGACGCCGAGACACGACGCCTGCTGCACCGCGCCATCCGCGCCGCCCACCGTGGTGACGCCGCGCCGGACGACACCGATCCAGACCATGATCAAGCCCCCGCCCCCAAGCGTCACCCGCGCGGCACACGCTCTGCGGCCGTCGTCACCACCGCCGAGCTTCCGCCGGGCACACGGCTCGTCCGCACATGGGGCGGCCAGCGCCACGAGGTCCACGCCCTCGAAGCCGAACGCGGCTTCATATACCGAGACCGGACCTACCCCACGCTCAGCCACGTCGCCCGCGAGATCACCGGCACCCGCTGGTCCGGCCCACGCTTCTTCGGCCTGACCGTCCGCACAGCCCCCAAGCACAAGTCGGAGCATGCATGACCACACCGACCCTCCGCTGCGCCGTCTACACGCGCAAGTCCAGCGAGGAAGGCCTCGATCAGGCCTTCAACTCCCTCGACGCCCAGCGCCAGGCCGGGCTCGACTACATCCAGAGCCAGAAGCATCAGGGCTGGACCGCGATCCCCACGCCCTACGACGACGGCGGGTACTCCGGCGGCTCGACCGACCGCCCCGCGCTCGCTCGCCTGCTCGAAGACATCGAGAGGGGCCGCGTCGATGTCGTAGTCGTCTACAAGGTCGACCGCCTCTCGCGGTCGCTCGCCGACTTCGCCCGCCTGATGCAGACCTTCGACCAGCGCAGCGTCTCGTTCGTCTCGGTCACCCAGCAGTTCAACACCACGACCTCGATGGGCCGCCTCACCCTCAACATGCTCCTCTCCTTCGCCCAGTTCGAGCGCGAGGTCACCGGCGAACGCATCCGCGACAAGATCGCCGCCACCAAACGCCGCGGCGTCTGGGTCTGCGGCCAGCCGCCCCTGGGCTACCGCCTCCCGCACGAGAACGACCCGGGCTTCACGCCCGGCGACCGCGTGCTCCGCGTCATCGAGCCCGAGGCCGAACTGGTCCGCGCCATCTTCCGCGGGTACTTGGAACTCGGCTCGCCGGTCCGGGTCGCCGCGAAGCTCAACGCCGAGGGGCAGACCACCAGGCGGTGGGTCAGCAGCCGGGGCGTCGAGCACGGCGGACGCCCGCTCAACGCCGCCTTCATCCACCGCGTCCTGACCAACCCCGTCTACACCAGCATGATCACCCACACCCGCGGACGCCACATCCCCGGCTCGCCCAAGCAGACCGAGTGCCACCCCGGCCTCCACGAGCCGATCATCGACCCGGCGACCTGGGACCGGGTCCACGCCCGGATGCGCACCGTCGAGCGCGCGGCCCGCCAGAGTTGGACCCACACCCACCTGCTCAAGGGCAAGCTCCGCACTTTCGAGGGGCACGCCATGAGCCCGGGCTCGGTCCAGCGCCCCGTCTCGAAGCGTGCCGAGACACGCCGGGCCCTCGGCCCCGAGGCCCGGCGCGTCGTCCGCTACTACGTCAGCCAGAAGGCCGTGAAGCAGGGGTACAAGACCTGCCCGATCCGGACCGTCAACGCCGCTCGCCTCGACGGGCTGATCCGTGGCGTGGTGCTCGGGCACCTCCGGTCCGGCCACCACGCCGAGCTCGACGCTTGGGCGCCCGAAGCCCGCGACCGCTGGGTCCGCGAGGTGATCCACCGCGTCGTCGTCGCGCCCGACCGCGTCGGCATCGAGCTTCTGCCGGACCGCATCGCCGCCTGTGTGGAGGCGGCCCGCGAAGCGCCGCACGCCCCGGCGACGCGGGCCGATGGCGAGCCCGCCCCGATCCCCGCGTGCCCCTTCACGCCCGAGCTCGACGACCGCGGCCCGCGCCCGGTGCTGACCCTCCGCGTGCAGATCCGCCGCCACGACGGGCGGCGCGAGCTCCGCAGCCCCGAAGGCCATGATCTGCGGACCGTGCTCGCGCCCGACGCCCGCCCGCGCCCGTTAACCCGCCTGGTCCGCGCGATCGGCCGCGCATACGCGTGGCGGCGCGAGCTGCTCGAGCCGGGCGCCACCATCGACGGGGTCGCGCAGCGCGCCGGCGTCTCGCCCTCGCGCCTGCACGCGCTGCTGCCGCTGACCCAGCTCAGCCCCGCGATCCTCCGCGCCGTCTTCAAGGGCACGATCCGCCCCGGCACCACGCTCACCGAGTTGCTGCACACTGCGCAGCAGCTCGACTGGTCGCACCAAGACCGAGCCCTCAGCGTCTGAGCCGGGTCGGAGAGGGAAAAGCGCAGCATCAAGATCCGCCGAACTGAGCTGAGCCGAGCCGCGACGCGCGATCCAAAGAACGCCCGTGTGCTCGCATCAGCCGCCGGGTGGTGGACATCCCGCGCCACGCGCCGAGCATCACATCAACCCAGCGCCGTCCCGCGCACAGCCTCAGCATCACACCCAACCCCAAAATTCCACACCGCCCAAAGCCGCCCCGAGAGACCATGCCGCGATCCGGGCGAGACTCGGGGCTCTCTGGGGGTTATGTTCGGGTAGAGACTGTTGAGTAGGCGTGAAAATCGCCAAAAAACCCGAGGAAAACGGCAAAAGCCAACACGCAACACACCCAAACAAAACAAGTCTACAAACCAAGCGGAGAGGGGGGGATTCGAACCCCCGAGGATGTTGCCACCCCACACGAATTCCAATCGTGCGCCTTCAACCGCTCGGCCACCTCTCCAGGGGTCGCGGGCGGGCGGTTGGCCGAGCCGCGATGACCGCATCGTAGCGGTGTTCGGGCCAGCCGTCACGGGTTCACCCGGCTTCTGGCGCGCCCGAGCGTCGTCCGCCGCCCGCGAACCAGCGGCTTGCCCAGCACCGTGTCACCACTGGCACGCTGACCAGCACGCCCACCGCCGCCCCGGCCGCAACGTCGCTCGGGTAGTGCGCGCCGAACAGCACTCGCGCCACGCCCACGACCAGCGTCAGCGTCACCCAGACCCAGATCCCCCGCGGGTAGACCACCGCGAGGAAGACCGCCAGCGCCGCAGCCGCCGACGTGTGGCTGCTGGGGAACGACCAGAGATCGCTCCCGATCGGCTGCCAGAACTCCCACGCGTGCCGCGGCCCGACGGGGAGCGGGAACGGGTGCACGCCGGTCGGCCCAAGGATCGCCCCGGCGTCGTACAGCTCGTGCAGGCGAGGGCGTGGTCGTCCGATCAGGATTTTCGCAAGAAACGTTGCGAGCCCGGTGAGCGCCGCCGCCGCCGCGAGGTCGCCCAGTCGTCGCCGCCGGGCGGGGTCGAGCGTCCAGATCAGCAAGCCGGCTAGTACGAGCGTGCCGACGCCGCCGAACTGCTGGAACGCTTCGAGTTCCCGCCGAAGATCCCCCCCGAGTCGCAGCCCGCGCGCCCAGCCCGCGATCGAGCCGTCCAGCCCCCAGAGCAGCACGACCGCGAGCGTCCCCGCGACCAGCGGCCAGCGCCAGAACCGCTGCCCTTCCACGCTCGCCCATCGCACGATCGGCCCCGCCCCCGTGCGCACGATCGCCGCCAGAACGTGCCCCCAGCGCACCACGCCCGTCAGCCCGCGGTTATAGTCGAGCGCGGTTCGGATCGGGCTCGGCTTGCTCCGGTTCATCGGCATCGGGTGCTCTCGCGGGGTGCGAACGGACGGACCACGAACGGAGGCGTCGGGGTTTGCAAGGACGGCTCGGTTCCATCCGAGATCGGCTCCGCCCCGAGGGCGACTCCGCCCTGCCCGCCACGGTACGCGCCGCGTGGTGGCGAGGCCCGTTCGCCGCCGCGCTCCTGCTTGCCTGGTGCCTCTTGATCTATCTCCCCGGGCTCGGCGCCCTCCCGGTCATCGACCGCGACGAGGCCCGCTTTGCCCAGGCAAGCCGACAGATGTTCGAGTCCGTCGCCCTCCCGCGCGAGCAACGCACGGACGAGCTCCACGCCGGCGGCTTGATCGTGCCCAAGATGGGCGAACGCGATCGGCTCAACAAGCCGCCGCTGATCTACTGGCTCCAGTCCGCCTCGGCCGCCGTCTTCACCGGCGCCGACCCCTCGCTCGACGCGATCTGGATGTACCGCGTGCCCTCGATGCTCGGCGCGATCGTTGCGGTGCTCGCAACCTGGTGGGTCGGCGTGCGCCTGTTCGATCCGCGTGCCGCCGCGCTCGGCGCCGCGCTGCTCGCCGTCGCGCCGATGGTCGTGTGGGACAGCCGCCAGGCGCGGGCCGACCAGGTCCTCCTCGCCTGCACGACCGTCGCGATGGCGGCCCTCTATGTCGCGTGGAAGCGAGCCGCCGCCGGGCAGCGCGTCCCAATCCGCGCCTGGGCGACACTCTGGATCGCAACCGGGCTCGGCGTGCTCACCAAGGGCCCGATCACGCCGATGGTCGTCGTCCTCACCATCGTCGCCCTTGCGCTCGCGACGCGATCCTGGCGATGGACGCTCCGACTCCGCCCGGGCGCGGGGGTGCTGATCATCGCGGCGATGGTCTTTCCCTGGGTGCTCGCGGTCGCTGCGCAGGTCGGCTTCGGGAACTACTTCAGCATCGTTTACGACGAGGTGCTCGGGCGCAGCGCCGCGCCCAAGGAAGGGCACTGGGGCCCGCCCGGCTACCACTTCGCCTTCCTCATGGCCCTGTTCTGGCCGGGCGTCATCGTCACCGGGCTCGGGCTGCTCCGCGCCGCGCGCCGCGCGATCCACACGCCGCGCGTCGCGCCCGGGCGTGGCTTGCGCTCCCGAATCCGCGGGCTCTGGTTCCGCTGGCGATGCCGAACCGTCGCTCGGCGTGGCGAGCTCTTCTGCCTCGCCTGGATCCTCCCGAGCTGGATCGTCTTCGAACTCGTCAGCACCAAGCTCCCGCACTACACCATGCCGCTCTACCCAGCCGTCGCGCTCCTCTCGGCACGGTGCCTCCTCGCCGCGCAGGCGGGCTCGGTCGCCGGCGCGTTCAGCAAGCCCGCGCGACTCGGCTACCGCCTCTGGGTCGTCCTCGGGTGGGTACTCCTCGGCGCGGCGGCAGCGGGGGGGCTCTGGAGCGTGCGCCTCGGCGGGATGCACATCCTGCTCGGGCTCGCAGCCGCGATCGCCTGCGTCGGAGCGGGCTACGCGCTCTGGCGCACCATCGACGACGCCGATGATGGGCGCTTCGTGCGCACGCAGCTGGTCGCGCTCGTCGCCGGGCTGATCCTCGCGCTGTCCATCGTCCACGCCGCCGTTCCGGGCGTCGTGCGCCTGACCGATCGCCTCGCCGCGATTCTCCACCGCGCCGATCCGGACGCCTCACGCCCCGTCGCGAGCGTCCGCTACCACGAGGACAGCCTCGTCTTCGCCACGCGCGGCCGCCTCTCGCGCCTCAACGAGCCGCAGATCGACGCCTGGCGCCGCGCCAACCCCACCGGCGTCCTCATCGTCCCCGAACGACTCGCCCCGCACCTCATCGCCGACGGCATGACCCGCCTCGGCGGCGCCAGCGGCTTCAACTACTCCTCCGGACGAAGCGAAGCCCTCGCCGTGCTGGCGGACCGCCCGTGAACACGCACGACGCGCTCGATGCTCCAGCCTCGCCCAACGGCGTCCTCGTCATCGACAAGGCCCTCGGGCACACCTCCGCCTCTGTCTGCGCCAACATCAAGCGACGACTCCGCCGAGCCGGCGCACCCAAGCGCGTCAAAGTCGGGCACGGCGGCACGCTCGACCCGCTCGCGACCGGCGTCCTCATCATCCTCGTCGGCAAAGCCACGCGATGCAGCGCCCAGGTCATGACCGGCGCCAAGTCCTACCAAGCCGCCGTCGATCTCGCCCGCGTCTCGCCCACCGACGATCTCGAAGCCGAAGCTGCGCCGGTCGACGTCCCCGAACCCCCGGAAGAGCAAGACGTCCGCGACGCGTGCGCGCAATTCGTCGGCATCATCCACCAGCGCCCGCCCGATCACTCCGCGATGCGCATCCAGGGTCAGCGCGCCTACACCCTTGCGCGAACCGGGCAGCAAACCGGGCTCGAACCGCGCCCCGTCCGCATCGACCGCTGCGAACTGATCGACTACGCCTGGCCCATCGCACGCCTCGAAATCGACTGCGGCAAGGGCACCTACATCCGGAGCCTCGCCCGCGACCTCGGGCGCGCGCTCCGCACCGGCGGCGTGCTCACCGAGCTCCGGCGCACCCGCGTCGCCCCGTTCACGATCGAAGACGCTGTCCGCGTCGATCACCTGCCCGAAGCGCTCACCGAGCGCGACCTGCGCTCGCCCGAATCCGTCGGGCTCGTGATCCCGCTCAAGGGCAAGCGAGCGCCCTGAGTCGCGTCAGCGGTACCGCGTCATCAGCTCCACGATCTGCGGCTGGTTCCGCTCGATCCGCAGGCTCTGGCGCATGAGCTGGCGCGCCTCGCTCAGCGCCGCCCGGTCCATCCGGTCCGACCACAGGTAGTGGTTCAGTCGGCAGACCGCCAGCCCGTTCAACGCCGGGTAGTGCCGATCATCCAGCTCGATCGCGGTCCGGAACGCCTGCTCCGCGTCGGCGTACCGCCGCAGACGGAACAATGCCGCGCCGAGTCGCTCATACGCCGCCGCGCTCGGCTCCTGACGCAGCAGCGTCTCCAGCGTCGCCGCCGATTCCTCGTGACGACCCGTCCGCCCGAGACTATCGGCCAGACTCAGCAAGAGCTCCGGCGTCAGCGGCATCAGCTCCGCCGCCTGCTGATACTCGACCACCGCCTCCCCGTGCCGCCCAAGACGCGCGTATGTCGAAGCCAGCGCGATCCGGGCCTCGCCGTTCTGCGGGCGCAGACGCACCGCCGCCGTCACGTGCCCGAGCGCCTGACGCGACTCGCCCATCGCCAGATACAAACGTCCGAGATTCAGATTCGCATCAAAATCGTTCGGACGCACGCCCAGCGCCGCGACATACGCGCGCACGGCTTCGGTCAGCCGCCCCAGAAGCTCCAGCGCCCGGCCGTGCCCGAACTGCGCCTCAAAATTCCGCGGCTCAAGCTCCGCCGCACGCCGGAAACGGCGCTCCGCGTCGTTCAGCTCGCCCCGCTCCAGGTAGATCGTCCCCGCGCCGATGTACGCCGGCGTCAACGTCGGGTTGATCGAGATCGCCCGCTCGAACTCCGCGAGCGCCGTCCGCGACAGCCCCTCGTGCACGAGACGCTGCCCGCGCTCCACCGCCGCCATCCCGCGATCGGTCACCTCGCCCAACTCGATCGCCGGCGGCAACCGCCCGGGTTCCGGCGGCGCGTCTGAGACCGCCGCCCCCCCGCAAGCCGAGAGCGCCAGCAAACCGCACCCCAGCGCCGAAGCACCCAGGGCCCGACAACGCCATCCGATCCGAACCAAACCGGGCATCGGTCACGCCTCCCGCTCGCGGCCCACCGTCCCCGCGCCCCGGCTCGTCCCCGGGGCACACCTTTACGCGGGCAAAGCGTAGTGCCCCGCACGCACCGGTGCGCCTCACCCGCCCGAGACCGTCCCGGACGCGGGCTCGCCCGTCTCCGGCGTCGGCAGCGCCACGCGATCGCTCGCCTCGAACCGCCCGTCGTCCCCCAGCACCATCGCCGTCAACTCCACCCGCCCCTCGCGCAGTTCCAGCCAGTTGAACGCGTTGGGCTGGTCGCGCCGCCGGGCGCTGGTCGCTGTCCCGGCCTGCACCAGGTGAACCCGGTGCGCCTCCGGTCGGTCCATCGCCTCGCCCAGGGGCAGATCGCGGAACGCCGCGTCCTGACGGTGCAGGTGACCGGTCAGCACCAGCGAAACCCGGCGCCTCGCCAGCACGCTCAGCATCTCATCCCCCCGCCCGACCGTTCGGAACCCGGGCAGATCCTCCGGCACAAAAAACGGATGGTGCGCCACCAGCACGCGCGAAGCCGCGTCCTCGTGGTGCGCGAAATACGCGTCGGCCTCCTCGATCTGACGCCGACTGAACCGACCGTGCGACCAGTTCCAGCTCAGATCCCACGGTCGCGCGGTGTTCAGCGTCAGCACCGCGCACCCGTCCAGGCGAAGCCGATCCTTCGTCCAGGGCGTCACGTGCCGACGGTACCGTCGGAGCGGTCGGAAAAACCGCTCGTGCAGCGCGTACGCCGGGATGTCGTGATTCCCCGGCGTCGCGACCACCGGGCACGCAAACCGGCGCACGAACGCGCCCGCCTCGCGGAACTCTGCCCGCGAGCCGCGCATCGTGAAATCCCCGCTCAGGATCAGCGCATCGGGCGCGAGCGCCTCGATCGCCCCCGCGAGCGCGTCCGCCGCCCCGGGCTCCACGCACCCGAAGTGCAGATCCGACACGTGCGCCAAACGTGCAACCACGCTCACGACCCCGCCCCCTCGGGCGGGCGCAGCACGATCAGCCCCCGCGGGCGGGATTCGTACCGGATCGGCGTCTGAAGATGCAGAATCTCGCCGTCGTTGGAGACAATCAGCGTGCGCCGTTTCGCGTCGACCGTGAACGCGTCGCACGCGCCGGCGATCATGTGCGGATCCGCCGGGAGCCGCCCTGACGCGAGCGTCGCGAGCAGCATCACGCGCCCGAACACCCCCCTGTGCGCCGACGCGTACACCCCGAGCCGCCCGCTCTCGAGCCCCTCTCGATCGTGCGTCAGCCAGTTTGCCGCCGACAGCGGGTTGTTGGTCACCACCAGCGCCGGCGTGCGGAACACCTGCTCGTGTTCACCGGTCCGCAGCGTCAGGTGCAGCATCGGCGTGCGCCCGATCGCGCGCACGCCAAGCGCCATCCACCGCAAACGCTCCCGCATCGACCTCGACGCGCGCACGCGTTCCCGCAACCGCCCGAGCCGCGGGATCAGCCCCAGCAGCGAGGAGTGCAGGAACACGTGCCCGTTCGAAGCCGCGACGTCGATCCGCCCGACGACCCACCCGCGGATCTGCTCCGCCGCGAGCCCGGGGTCCAGCGGGAGGCGCAGATCCTTCGCGACCATGTTCATCGTGCCCGCGGGGAGCAGGGCGAAGACCACGCCGCGCGCGCTCGCGACGGACGCAACCCCCGCGACCGTCCCGTCCCCCCCGACCGCGACCATCGCGTCGCACTCGATCGTCCGCAGGCGTTCCAGAGCCTCGCCCATCGAAAGCGCCGCCCCGGTGCGCAGGATCTCGCACGACCCCCCGAGCTCGCGCACGCTCGCATCCAGCCGCTCGCAAGCCGCAACCCCCGCCGGCCCCGCGCCGGAACGACCGTTCGCGAGCACGACGACGCGCCCGCCGAGCACCGCCGAAGCCGGCGTCCCGTCCGCGAACCGCGCATCGCCTTGAGCAGGAACTGTCGGCAGCCCAACCTCCGCCACGTCGGGTGCATCGTCAAAAATCATCGCAGCGCGCGCACGAACGCGTCGATCCGCTCCAGCCCCTGGTCGATCTGCGATTCGGAGCACGCGAAGCTGATCCGCACGTGCTCGCGCCCGCACCCGCCGAAGTCTTCGCCCGGGATCACCGCGACCAGTTGCTCTTCCAGCAGCGCCTCGGCAAAGCTGAGCCCGCTGTCGATCGCGCGCCCGCCGCCGGAGGTCTTGCCGAAGAGGGCCTTGATATTCACGAACGCGTAGAACGCCCCCGTCGGCTCCGGGCAGCTCAGCCCCTCGATCCGGTCCAGCCCCGCCTTGATCCGCTTCGCTCGGCTCGCAAACGCCGACCGCATCCGCTCCACATCGTCGGCACACTCCGCGAGCGCCGTCCGGATCGCCGGGTAGACGAAGCTGGTGATGTTGGTCGTCATCTGCCCCTGGAGGGTGGCGAGGGCGTTGATGAGCGTCTTGCCGAAATCGCCGGGGATCGCGCAATAGCCGGCCCGCCACCCGGTCATCGCGAACGCCTTGCTGACGCCGTTGATCGTCACCGTCCGCTCGGCGACCTCGGGCACGCTCCCGATCGAGAACGGGTCGATCCCGCCGTAGACGATCTTCTCGTAAATCTCATCGCTCAGGATCACGAGCTGCGGGCAGACGGTTTCGCACGCCTCGGCGATGACGGCCGCGAGCGCGCGCAGCTCGCCCTCGCTGTACATCGTCCCGCACGGGTTGCTGGGGGAGTTCAGGAAGAGCGCTCTGGTCCGTGGCGTCAGGGCCGCCCGGAGCTGGTCGGGCGTCATCTTGAAGTCGGCTTCGGGCGTCGTCTCGACCTCGACCACCCGCCCGCCGCTGAGTTCCACGATCGGGCGGTAGCTCACCCACGCCGGGACCGGGATCACCGCCTCCTGGGGCGACTCCCCGGGCTCTGGAAAATCGAACAACGCCTGACAGAGCCCGTAGATCGTGTGCTTCGCCCCGGCCGAGATCGCGACGTGGTCCGCGGTCAGCCCGGGGATCCGGTTTTCCCGCGTGAACTTGTCCGCGATCGCCTGGCGGGTTTCCGGGTCGCCCAGCGTGGGCATGTACTTGGTCTGCCCGGACTTGAGCGCCTCCACAGCCGCCTGCTTGATCCGGTCCGGCGTATCAAAATCCGGCTCGCCCAGGGCGAAGCTCAGCACGTCCAGCCCCTGGCGACGCATCGCCTTCGCCCGGTTCGCCACCGCGACCGTCACCGAGGGCTGAAGCTCCGACGCCCGACGCGACACGCCGAGCGAAGACGCCTGAATCGGGGGCATGGGACCTCCGCAAAGGATCAGGACCGGACCACCCCGGGGGCCTCCCCGGCGGCTCGCATGGAGGATACCAGCCCCCGCGGGGGTGGGTGCTCGGCTCGGCGGTTTCGATCCCGGATTCGCCCCCGATCACGCCGGGGCGCGATTGATCCTCATGGGATCTGAACCTATGCTGGAGCCGATGGGTTCGGTCCCTGGGCGCGGTTGCTCCCGGGCTGAGCCGATCGGTATGCTGAACAGCACAGATTGGACGGGTTCGGATGCATGGGGCGGACGGTTCGCCCGGGCATGGTCCCACCCCCGGCTTGATCGGGGAAAGAAGGAAGCGGATCACGTGATTCTTGCCGAGCAGAAGCAGCAGACCATCGCCGACAGTCGCCGCCACGAGCGCGATTCCGGCTCCCCGGAAGTCCAGATCTCCATCCTGACCCAGCGGATCAAAGAGGTGGCGTCCCACCTCCGCGAGCACCGCCAGGACCACCACACCCGGCGCGGGCTGGTGATGATGGTTGCGAAGCGGAACCGCCTGCTGCGCTACCTGCAGCGTGTGGACCGCGAGGCGTACCTCGCGACGATCCAGCGCCTCGGGCTGCGCAAGTAAGCCGAATTTTTCCGGCCCGTCGGGTTCACGCCCGGCGGGCCGATTTCGTATTCAGGACCCGGCGTCCGCGAGCCTTTGCGGCAGTGGGCACCGTGCAGCGTGCAAATCCCCGATCGCCGACGTCTGTTTCGGCGGGTTCGGGGCTGGATCCTCTGCCCGATGCCTTCTGCCTCACTGGTGACCGCGCACGCCGGGTGATCCATCCCGGCCCGCCGCGGCGTGGCCGATCCGTGTGCCGTTTCTCGTCCATTGTTTTTCGGGCGAGGCGGGGCTCACGGGTCGGTTGATCGTCCACCCGGCTGGCGTGTCCCGCGCGGGCGAGCGTTGCGAACTGACGCCCCGCGCCGTTTGAGGTTATCCACAAGATGTCCGAGCAGAAATACGTCCGTGTCGAGCGCGAGATCGCCGGCCGAACCCTCGTCTTTGAAACCGGCAAGGTCGCCAAGCTCGCGACCAGCGCCGTCATCGCCCATTACGCCGAGAGCAGCGTGATGGCGACCTGCATGCGGGCCGCCCCGCGTCCCGGGCTCGACTTCTTCCCGATGCAGGTCGATTACCGGGAGAAGACGGCGGCCGCCGGCAAGTTCCCCGGCGGCTTCCGCAAGCGCGAAGGCGCCCCCAACGAAAAAGAAATCCTCACCATGCGGATGATCGACCGCCCGATCCGCCCGCTGTTCCCCGACGGGTTCATCGATGAGGTCCAGCTCCAGTGCTGGGTCATGAGCCACGACACCGAGAACGACACCGACGTGCTCGCCGGCACCGCCGCCAGCGCCGCTCTCGCGATCAGCAACGCCCCGTTCGAGGGCCCGACCGCCACCGTCCGCGTCGGGCGCGTCTTCACCGACGACGGCCCGGTCCTGGTGCTCAACCCGACCGTCAGCCAGCTCGAGTACAGCGATCTGGACCTCGTGCTCGCCGGGCACAAGGACGGGATCAACATGATCGAGGTCGGGGCGGCCGAGATCAGCGAAGCCGACATGGTTGAAGCGATCGAGTTCGGCTACAAGGGCGTGCTCGAGATCATCGACCTGATCAATGAACTGGTCGCCAAGGCCGGTCAGGAGAAGGTGCCGGGCTCGCTCAGCCTCCCGACCGACGAGATCATGCAGATCGTCAAGAAAGCCGCGGAGAAGGAGCTGACCGAGGCTCGCCAGATCCCCGGCAAGCACGCGCGTGGCGAAGCCGTCAACGCGATCCGCGACCGCGTGCTCGACGAGCTGTTCCTGCTCAACGAGGGCGGGACCTATGGCGAGTTCGCCGAGAGCCAGAAGCGGCGCACGATGGCGAAGGAAGCCTTCCGCACGCTGGAGAAGAAGATCACGCGGAAGCTGATCGTCGAGAAGAAGATCCGGGCCGACGGGCGCAAGGCGACCCAGCTCCGCCCGATCACCGGCGAGGTGGGTGTCTTCGCCCGCACGCACGGCTCGGCCCTCTTCCAGCGCGGCGAGACGCAGAGCCTGGTCAGCTGCACGCTCGGCACGTCCAAGGACGAGCAGATCGTCGACGGGCTGACGCCGGAGTACAGCAAGAAGTTCGTCCTGCACTACAACTTCCCCCCGTTCTGCGTGGGCGAAGCAGGGCGGATCATGGGCCCCGGCCGGCGCGAGATCGGGCACGGCGCGCTCGCCGAGCGCTCGCTCATGGGCATCCTGCCGAGCCCGGAAGAGTTCCCCTACACCATCCGCCTGATCAGCGACATCACCGAGAGCAACGGCTCCAGCAGCATGGCGTCGGTCTGCGGCGGGTGCCTGGCGCTCATGGACGCGGGCGTCCCCATCAAGGCGACCTGCGCTGGCATCAGCGTCGGACGCTTCACCGATGAGAACGGCAACAACGAGCTGTTCGTCACCGACATCATCGGCGAGGAAGACTTCTTCGGCGATATGGACTTCAAAGTCTCCGGCACCCGCGAGGGCATCACCGGCATCCAGCTCGACCTCAAGGCCCGCGGGCTCAGCGTCAAGCAGATCGCGACGATCTTCGACCAGGCCAAGACCGGGCGGCTCGAGATCATCGACATCATGGAGGGCATCATCCCCGAGCCGCGGAAGGAGATCAGCGTCCACGCGCCGCGGATCGTCACCCTCCGCATCAACCCCGACAAGATCGGCAAGCTCATCGGCCCCGGGGGCAAGACCATCCGCGCCCTCCAGGAGAAGTACGGCGTGCAGATCGACGTCGAGGACGACGGCACGGTCAGCATCGCCTCGTCCAACGGCGAGAAGATCCACGCCGCCGAGAGCGAGATCAGCGCCCTCTGCGAAGAGGTCAAGGTCGGCGCGATCTACACCGGCAAGGTTGTCAGCGTGAAGGACTTCGGCGCGTTCGTCGAACTCGCTCCGGGGACCGACGGCATGTGCCACATCTCTGAGCTCGCCGACGGCTACGTCAAGAGCGTCGGCGATGTGGTGAAGATCGGCGATGTGGTGAAGGTCAAGGTCATCCTGGTGGACGACCAGGGGCGCATCAAGCTCTCGCGCAAGGCCGCGATGGCGGGCGAGCAGGAAGCCACGCCCGTCGGCGCAGGGGCTGACGATTGAGTGAACTCGCCTGAACCGGGCCGGGAAAGACACCGGGTTTGGGCACGGATTGGCAACAACGCAGCACAGGATCGGCGTGGGCGTGGCTGAGCGCCCACGCCGATTTTTTTGCTTCCTTGGCCCCGTGTTGGCGCAAGGGCGTTGACCGGATCGCGGATTTTGGTAATCTGCGCGAGGTAGGCGTGCCCGCATGGGGTCGGGTGCGTCGTGGATTTGAGGAGTGGGCCGGGCGTTGATCGAGGCGCCGCGGCTTGACGGGATTGGCTCGCCGCCCTGGGTTTCGTGCGCGGCACGGTTCCGGGGGGTTCGGCGGGTCGGAGCATGCCTAGGGCTTCTGGTGTGTGCGCCCTGCCCGCCGCGTGGAGCCGTTGCCGTGTCTGAACAGCCCATCCGGATTGTGGAGACGCGCGGGGCCGTCAAGTGGTTCGACCCGCGCAAAGGGTTCGGATTCATCGTCGGGCCCGAAGGTCAGGACATCTTTGTCCATTTCAGCGTGATCGAGGGCGACGGCTTCCGCGTCCTCAAAGACGGTTCGAGCGTGCTCTACGACGCCGAGTGCACCGACAAGGGCTGGAAGGCGACCAAGGTCCAGCGGACCGAAGACCCCGAGGTCCACGTCGTCCGCCGTCAGGGCTACACACGCACGCCCAGGCGTTGAGCCCCGATCGCCCGAAGCGCAGCGGCACGCGATCATGACCCGGCGTCGCGGTTCCCCGGCTATCGTCGCGGCGTGATCTGGGTCGTCGCGATCTCGTTCCTCGCGGGTTCGGCTGTGGCTGGCGTTGTGGCGCGCACGCTCTTGCTGCGTCATATGCGCCGGGTTCGGGTCGCTGAGCGCCGGGCGCGGGCGGCCGAGCACCTGGCGCAGGTCGGTGCGATGACCGGCGGGCTCGCCCACGAGATCAAGAACCCGCTCTCGACGATCGGGCTCAACGCCCAGCTGCTCGCCGAGGCGATCGGCGACGCCCCGCTGGAGCCCGAGGAGCGCGCGCGTCTCACGCGCCGGATCGACGCCCTCCGGCGCGAGGCCGACCGTCTCCGCGGCATCCTGACCGATTTTCTTAGCTACGCCGGCGAGCTGCGCCTCGACCGCGCCCCGGCCGACCTGAACACGCTTGTTGAAGAGCTGGTGGACTTTTTTCTCCCGCAGGCCGAGCGCCATGGCGTGCGCCTCCGGGCCGACCTCGCGCCGGGCGAACTGGTCGTGAGCCTCGACGCGCCGCACATCAAGCAGGCGCTCCTGAACCTCATGCTCAACGCGCTCCAGGCGATGCGCCCCGACGGCGAGCCCACGCGCGACGCCGACCGACCCCCGCCGGGCGACATCATCCTCCGCACCGCGCGCGCCCGCGAAGAAGACGGCTCACCCACCGCGCAGGTCCACGTCATCGACACCGGCCCGGGCATGACCACCGAAACCCTCGCCAAAGTCTTCGAGCCCTATTTCACCACCAAACGCGGCGGCACCGGGCTCGGGCTCCCAACCACGCGGCGCATCGTCGAAGCCCACGGCGGGCGGCTGAGCGTGCATTCCGAACTCGGCAAGGGCACCGACGTCGGGCTGATCTTCCCGCTGAACAACACGCCGACAACGCCTTCATAAACTCGCACCAAACCACAATAAACACTGTGGCACGGGCGCCCCGCCCGTGCGAATCACCGCAAAGCCGTGCGCATCTCGCCTTCCTGCATCTCGGCGTGAATTTATGAAGGCGTTGTCAACCGCTCAGCGCAGCGCACGCCCGATGCGCTCAGCCGCCTCGGCAAGCTCGTCCCGCGTGTTCAGCACGTCCGGGCATAGGCGCACGTACGTCTTCCCGTCCGGCCCCGGTCGTCCGTCGGCGTTGATCTTGTGCGCTTTCAGACGCTCGAGCGTCCCCGAAAGATCCGGCGCGGGGATCAGCATGAACGCGCCGCGGGAGGCGAGCAGCCGTGGCTCGATGCCGTGCGCACGCAGACGCTCCGCAAGAAACGCCTGCTGCTCCAGATTGTGCGCCCGCAGACGCGCCGGCCCCAGCGCGTTGGTCAGTTCCAGCCCGGCTTTGGCTTGAAAAGCCGTCAGCACGACGGGCGTCGCCTCCAGCCACCCGTCGCCGCCCTCGGCGTACTCCGCGCCCGGCATGCGCGCGAACGCGAACACGTTCCGCTTCGCGAACCATCCGGTATCCACCGGCGATAACGCCGGATCATCCGCATGGCGCGGGTGCATCGCGAGCCACCCCGCGCCCGGGCCGCCGCGGGTGTACTTGTAGTTCCCGCCGATCGCAAAATCGGCTTCAAGCTCTCGAAACCGCACCGGCATCGCCCCCGCGCCGTGATAGGTATCGAGCAGCACAAGCGCCCCGCGCGCGTGAGCCGTGCGCACGATGTCCTCGACGCCTTCCAGCAGTTGCCCGAGCGCGAAATACACCTGGCTGACGACCACCAGGTCCGTCTCTTCCGTGATGATCGCGCACACGTCCTTCGCGTGGAACAGCCCATCCGCGTCTGGCTCCGCCCAACGCACCTCCGCCTTGCCACGGTCGGCGTACGCCTTCAGCACGAAATCGATCGAATCGAACTCGCCCCGCGTGCTGACCACGCGCACCGGGCGCGTTCCCTTGCCGCGCGGCAGCGCGTTCAGCACAGCCCGCAACCCCTGCGCGGCCGTCGCCTTCGGCACGACCAGATCCGCCCGCTCGGCGTCGATCAATCGCGCGACCTGGGCCCGGTAGTTCGCGAGCTCACCCATCCAGAGCGCCCACGCCCCGTCCATATCCGCGTACCACGCGTCGAGCGCGCCGCGAACGTCCTGAGCCGTGCGGTCCAGCGGGCGCCCCAGCGAGTGATTCGCGAGATAGATCTCGTCCCGCGCCAGCACGCGGCTGAACAGCGGGCGCACGTGCTCGGCGAGCGCTTCGTCGCGCAGCGGGCCGGGGCCCATCGCGCAGACCGCGCGCTGGATGTCGGTCAACGTCTCGGCTTGCGTGCTCGGCGGTGGGGGCATGGTCATGGGTGCGGTTTCGCTGGCGCGTGCACGGCGGATGAGTTCGCACGGGCGGGACGCCCGTGCCACGGGGGGAGGTTGGGTTACAGCTCGGTGCGGACCTGGAGCAGTTCGGGGAAGAAGACGTGATCGACCACCTGTCGCAGAAACGGCACGCCGCTGGAGCCGCCGGTGCCCGTCTTCCAACCGATGATCCGCTGCACGGTCTTGAGGTGGCGGAAGCGCCAGACGCTGAACTGCTCGTCGACGTCGACCAGCTTCTCGGCCATCTCGTACGCGTCCCAGTGCGCGTGCGGATCGGTGTAGATCTTCTTGAAAACCTGAATCACGCCCGCGTGCGGCTCGTGCGGCTTGGTGACGTCCCGCTCCAGCACCTCCCGAGGCACCGCGTGCCCGCGACGCGCCAGAAAACGCAGGAACTCGTCATAAAGGCTCGGCGCTTCGAAGACCTCCCGCAGCGCCTCGTGCGCCGCGGTGTCGTGCCGATGCACCGCGAGCATCGCGCCGTCCTTGTTGCCCAGCATGAACTCGATCATGCGGTACTGCACGGACTGAAACCCGCTCGCTGGCCCCAGCACATCGCGGAACTCCGTGTACTCGCTCGGCGTCAGCGTCGCGAGCACCGACCATTGGTTGTAGAGCTGGCTCTGGATGTGCTTCACCCGCGCGAGAATCTTGAAGCACGGCTCCAGATGATCCTGCGCCACGAACGCCATCGCGGCACGCAACTCATGGATAATGAGCTTCATCCAGAGCTCGGAGGTCTGGTGCTGGATGATGAACAGCATCTCGTCGTGGTGCTCGGGTTTGCTCAGCGGCTTCTGGGCGCTGAGCAGGCGGTCGAGCATGAGATAGCCCGTGTAGGTGAGCCGCCCTTGCAGGTCGGTGTGCACGCCGGCTTCGAGCGAGCGAGCCGGGACCGAGCCGGGGGCGCCGCGGGACGGTTCTTGGGACGGTGCTGATTCAGGGCAGGGCATCGGGCCTCCGCGGTTGCGGAGACTCTACGGCATGGCGTGCCGCCGGGGCCGGATCGCGGGTGTCCGGGGCTTACTCGAACCGTCGCACGACGACGCCGGTCTCTTGGACCGTGCCGACCGGGGCGCGGGTGACGACGGAGATCTCGACGCCGTTCCCGGGCTGGGCCTGAACGCCGAGGCTCCGGGCCCTGTAGAACGAGGACCGGGGCGAATCGCCCCCGGTGCAGCCCGTGAGCGGCACCGCGGCCGCGAGGATCGCGATCGCCGAGCAGACCGCGCGTGCGCCCAGAGGATGCGGGCGATGCGTGGAGCGGGTTGTGTTGGTCGCGCGTCGCATGCCGGGGTGCGTGCTCCGTCCGCCTGCGGGGCGTGCCGTGCCATCGGCTCGGCATCACCCGTCGGCTTCACAATCCGATACGCGCTCCGGTTTGGCCCGCCGGGTGAACGCTTCGGGTCCCATTTCCGCGTCGGGCTTGCCGATTGCGCGGGCGGGCGAATCTGGAGAACATACCCCGGGAGTGGGGGACCGACGAGGAAAATGCCCGTCCCGGTCCGAATGCCCCACGGTGTTCGGGCGCTGGACGAGGCGATAACCGATCCACCCGCTCGGCATCGGTGCCGCGGCGACCCTAAACTCGCGTTCGCTCGCCCACGCCGGGGCGGGAAATCGGGCCGTGCCCGGAGGAGGCTGTGTTGATGCAGGTCGGGTTCAGTACGGTGGCGTGCCACGATTGGCCGATCGATCGCGTGATCGCCTACGCGGAGGAACTGGGCTACGCGGGGATCGAGTTCCGCTCGCTCGGCCCGGACGCGACCCGGTTCGCCTGCGAGCCGTCGATGACCTCCACGACCAAGACCCGCTCCACCCTCGTCGAGCACGGCGTCTCGGCGATCGCCGTCGCGACGGGCATCAAGTTCGACGCCCCCATCTTCCCGCCGATCATCGGGCGAGCGTTCCAGGATCACGACCGCCCCGTGCGCGAGGCCCGCCGGGCGATCGAGCTCGCCTCGACGATCGGCGCCCCGTTCGTGCGCGTCTTCGCGTACCAGGCCCACGGGCGCGAGTCCCGCGAGAACGCCGCGAACCGGATCGCCGAACGCCTCTACCTCGCCGGGGCGGCGGCCCGTCACACCGGCGTCCGCGTGGTGGTCGAGAACGGCGGATCGTTCGCGACCAGCGAGGCGATGCTCGATCTGCTCGAGCGCGTCGCCCACCCGCTGGTCAGCGTCGCGTGGAACGCCGCCTCGGCCCACCTCGCCGGGGAAGACCCCGTTCAGGGCGCGCGGGCTCTGGGCGACAAGCTCGCAATGCTCAAGGTCAAGGACGTCGCCGATGGGCAGCCCGTGATGCTCGGCGAGGGCGCCGTGCCGGTCGAGCGACTGGTGCGCGAGCTCGCGGGCGACGGCTTCCGCGGCCCGGTCGTCTTCGAGTGGGACCGCGCCTGGATCCCCGGGCTCGCCGAGCCGCAGGAAGTCCTGCCCGTCGCAGCGTCACGCCTCTACCGCTGGCTGTCCGCCCGCACGCCGCGGAAGTGGGCCCCGGCCGGCGTCAGCGCCGCCGGCGCCTGAGCGAGCCGCATGCGCCCCCCAGGCGTCCGCCACGCGCAGCAGATCATCGAACTGGCGCGATCCCTCGGCTTCGCCCGCGCGGGCGTCTGCACCATCGAGCCCGCCCAGCACGCCGACGCGTTCCGAGCCTGGCTGCAAGCCGGCAAGCACGGCTCCATGGGCTACCTCGCCGACCACGCCGACGTGCGGACCGATCCCGCGCGCCTGCTCGACGGCGCCCGCTCGGTGCTCATGGTCGCCGACTTGTACGCCGCGAGGAACGACTGGCGTCAGGAAACCCCTGCGCCCGCCTTCGGTCGCATCGCCCGCTACGCGCGCGGTCGCGATTACCACGAGGTCGTCAAGCGCCGCTTGCACGAGCTGGCCGACACGCTGCGCGAAACATTCCCCGCCGAGTCGTTCCGGAGCTTCGTCGACACCGCCCCGGTTTTCGAGCGCGAGCTCGCCGCCCGATGCGGGCTCGGATGGCAGGGCAAGCACACGCTCACGATCCACCCGCGACTCGGGAGCTGGCTCGTCCTCGGCGGGTTCATCACAACGATGGACCTCGCCCCGCCGCCGGAGCAGAAACCCGCGCGCGACGCCTGCGGCTCATGCACCCGCTGCATCGACGCCTGCCCGACCGACGCGATCACGCCCTACAGCGTCGATGCCTCCCGCTGCATCAGCTACCTGACGATCGAACGCCGCGAGCCGATCGACCCGGCTTTCCACACGGGCATCGGCGACTGGCTCGTCGGGTGCGACGTCTGCCAGGAAGTCTGCCCGCACAACTCGCCCCGCCCGAACGCGCGGTGGTCGAGCGGTGCCGGGCGCGTGCGCCCGGAGTACGCCGAACGGCGCACGGGGTTTGACCTTCTCGAAGTGCTCGGTTGGGACGAGAGCGCCCGACGCGAGGCGTTCACGACCAGCGCGATGAAGCGCGTGACGCTGGCGATGATGCAGCGCAACGCCGTCATCGTCGCGGGGAACCAGATCGCAAACGGGCTGCTCCCCGATGAGCAAGCCGCGGCTCTGCGGGCCCGTCTTCGGGAACTCGCCGAGAGCCAAACGGAAGACGCGATGGTCCGCGAGACGGCCCGAGCCGTGCTGGACCGCCTCAACGCGACGGCGTGATCCGCGCACGCGCGATCGAGCCGATGTACGCAAGCCAGGACGTCAGCAGATCCTCGGCCGCGGCAACGCCAACCGGCTCAGCAGCAGGACCAGAATCCCCGGGATCAGGTACGCCTCTTCGCGTGCGAGGAAGCCCATCGCGAACGCGGGCGTCGCAATCGCCACCGCGCCCAGCCAGACGCGGAGCTTGCGCCGCCCGAGCGGGCCACCGATGCCTCGGTGCCCGTCGCGCGTCGGGATCGCCAGCAGCCAGACGTACGCCGGGAAGAGCACGCCGTACGCCGAGAGGAAGACGCGGTACCCGATCTCGCGCGTATCCATCCCAAGCACGGTCGGCCCCAGCGCCGCCGCCGCTCCGACCAGCGCAAATCCGACGACCATCCCCAAACGCACCGGGCGACGCCCCGCCGCCCCAACCCCGCTCGCGCTGTCCAGCTCCCTCGCATGCAGCCCGATCGTGCACGCGAGCTGGCAGACCACGTGCACCGCGTACGGCAGCGCCAGCACCAGCAGCACCGCCCCCACCGCGAACCCCGCGATCAGCGGCCCGCGCGCGAGGTACGTCACCACGATCATCGCAAAGAACAGCACGAGAAACCCGAGCGCAAAAGCCGCCCGACCGGCGTTCGGCGAAAGGCTTGCCCGTGCGCGCAGGAACGTCAGGTCCAGATACGGGCAGAGCGCAAAGCCAAAGACGCTGACCGGCGCAAGCCAGAGCAGCCCCGTCGCGAACGCGCCCTGCGCGTTGTCGGACCAGTCCAGCCCGCCGCGGAGCGCAAGCACGCCCGCCGCGGCAAGGCTCACCGCGTACGCCGCCGCCGAGAGCGTTAACGCCCGCCCGATCGAGCGCACGAATACCCACGGCAGCAACGCCAGCGCGAACAGCCCCCCGAGCCACGCCGCGTGCACACCCGGGAAGAACGTCAGCAGCACGCCGAGGAAGTACGCCTGGTACGCGATGGTCACGAGGCTGAACGCGCGGGCCGCGTGCACGTGCGTCCGCGCGAACCGCACAGCCGCCTCGGGCGAGGCGAGCACCCACCCCATCGCCGCCGCCCCGATCGCGTTGGGCACCGCGAACACCAGAAACCCCGCGAGCCCGAAATCGCGAGCCAACAGCGCCGGCATGCACATCCCGATGCACCATGTCCAGCTCGACGCGAGATAGATCGCCCAGAGCAGCGGCGCCAGCAGCGTCCCACGCGGGGCATCGGGTTCGGTGTTCGCGGTGCTCATGCGCGGTGCAAGCATACGCCGAGCTGGGGCCGCCAACAGGCGCAAGAAAAACGCCCCGCGGGGCGGGGCGTGCGAGGTGGATCAAGTTTTCCTGACCAGCCGCGAGTGTGAGGGCGCGGTTTTCCAGACACATGCTCATCGGCGAGTCAGGTGCCCGGCTCCCGGTCCCTGCCAACTCAGTACCGGTAGTGGCTCGACTTGTACGGGCCTTCGACGGGCACCCCGAGGTACGACGCCTGGTCCTGCGTGAGCTTGGTCAGCTTGACGCCGAGCTTGTCCAGGTGCAGGCGGGCGACCATCTCGTCGAGGTGCTTGGGCAGCACGTAGACCTTGTTCTCGTAGTTTTCGGGGTTCTCGTGCAGCTCGAGCTGCGCGAGCACCTGGTTCGTGAAGCTCGCGCTCATCACGAAGCTGGGGTGCCCCGTCGCGCACCCGAGGTTCAGCAGGCGACCCTCAGCGAGCACCAGGATGCTCTTGTCCATGCTCTTGAAGTAGAACTCATCGTACTGCGGCTTCACGTTCCGGCGCTCGACGTCCGGGTCCTTCGCGAGCTTCTCCATCTGGATCTCGTTGTCGAAGTGCCCGATGTTCCCGACAATCGCCTTGTCCTTCATCCGCTTCATGTGCTCGAGCGTGATGATGTCCTTGTTGCCGGTCGTGGTGATAAAGATGTCGGCCGTATCAATGTAATCCTCGATCGTCTTGACCTCGAGCCCTTCCATCGCCGCCTGGAGCGCACAGATCGGATCGATCTCGGTGACGATCACGCGGCAGCCCTGCCCCTTGAGGCTCTGCACGCACCCCTTGCCAACGTCGCCGTACCCGCACACGACCGCGACCTTGCCGCTGAGCATCACGTCGGTCGCGCGGTTCAGCCCGTCGATCAGCGAGTGGCGGCACCCGTAGACGTTGTCAAACTTGCTCTTGGTCACGCTGTCGTTGACGTTGATCGCGGGGAACGGCAGCGAGCCGGCTTCCATCATCTGGTAGAGGCGGTGCACGCCGGTGGTCGTCTCCTCGCTGATGCCGCGGACGGCCGGGGTGTTCTTGGTGAAGTAGTCGGGCGTCTCATCCAGCGTCGTGCGGATCGTCTCCAGCACGTGCGCCCACTCCTCCGAGTCCTTGCTCGCGTCGAACGCGGGCACGGCGCCGGCCTTGGTGTACTCCAGACCCTTGATCAGGAACATCGTCGCGTCGCCGCCGTCGTCCACGATCTGGTCCGGGCCCGAGCCGTCCGGCCAGGTCAGCGCCTGCTTCGTGCACCACCAGTACTCAGCCAGCGTCTCGCCCTTCCACGCGAACACCGGCACGCCCTTGGGCGCGTCCACGGTCCCGCCGTGCTCAGGGCGGCCCACGACGATCGCCGCCGCCGCCGAGTCCTGCGTGCTGAAGATGTTGCACGACGCCCAGCGCACGTCCGCGCCCAGCTCGGTCAGCGTCTCGATCAGCACAGCCGTCTGCACCGTCATGTGCAGCGAGCCGGTGATCTTTACGCCCGCGAGCGGCTTCTTCCCGGCGTACTTCTTCCGAAGCGCCATCAGCCCGGGCATCTCGTCCTCGGCCAGGCGCAGCTCATGGCGACCGCTCGCCGCGAGTTTCAGGTCGCGCACTTTGAACTGGATCCCGTTGATCTCGTCCACGGTCAGGTTCGTCGCGGGGGCGGGGGGGGTCATCGTCGTCATGGTCACTCCATCAATCTGGGTTGGGGGGCACTGGCGATGCACCGTTCGCCCCGGTTGCCGTGCTCGATTCGTCGTTGCGCTCTTGAACTCGGTCCCTCTGCTCAACACATCCGAAAAACGTGTGCTTTTCTTTATGAAATCCATCCCGAAGCCGCGATCAGCCCCGGGCCCTTGCTCTCGCCTTCCGGCGGGAGATGGTGCACGCTCGTGCGCACGAAGCCGGCGACGCGCATCAATTCATGCAGCCGCTCGGGCGTGAACCCCGGGTGGCGCAGCCCGCCGAGCTCGCGGTACCGCGCCGGGTCGTGCTCGACGATCTCGATCACCATCGCCACGCCTCCGCCGCGCGTCTCCCGCAGCACGCGGCGCATCTCCGCCAACGCACGCGCCGGCTCCGCGACGTGGTGCAGCACCAGCAGGCAGACGCACGCGTCCACGCTCACGCTCTCGATCGGCAGGCGCTCCAGCTCCCCCGCGCGGAACTCGACCCGTGCCGACTCGCCCAGGCGCTTCCGCGCCGCGTCCAGCATCGGCTCGGATTGATCCACCGCGATCACGCGCTCCGCCCAGGGCACCAGCAACTCGCTCGCGTTTCCAGTGCCGCAGCCAAGGTCCGCGATCACCCAGTCCGGGCGCACAAGCCCCAGCAGCCCGATCGGCGTGAACCGCGAGCCGAACAGCTCGGTCCGGACCTGGTCCCACGCCCCGGCGAGCCGCCCGAAGTATGCCTGGCTGTCCCCGGTCCGCTCGCGCAGCACGCCCTCGAGTCGCCGGTCGTCCTCGCCCAGCTCCGGCCCGGAGCCGAGCTGCTCCCGCACCGCGATCCACAACCGGCGCGCGTCCGGCTCCAGATCGTCCAGAACCAGCCGGTGCAGCGTCGCCGTCCCCACACTCCGACGGGCAAGCCAACCTCCGCCGAGCAGCACCTTGAGGTGGCGGCTGACCGTCGACTGCGGCAACTGCACCACGCTCGCCACCTCGCCGACCGTCAACTCCTCCCGTTCGAGCAAGCGGAGCATGCGCAGACGCACCGGCTCAGCCAAGGCGGCCAGGCGTTCGGTCACCGACATGCCGGGGGCAGTGTGCTTCATCCGTTGATCCGGATGAAGTGTAGAATGTGGCCGAAGCCAGTCAACCCGCCCGCCGCCAGGATTGCGGGCGGGCGTGCCGGGTTACCGGGCCTCTTCCGGGACCAGCGCCAGCGTCGGCCCAGGGATCTCGCCCATCGCGCGGAGCCGGTCCGACGCTTCGGGGTGCCCGGGCTCGATGTAGATCACCATCCGCAGCCGTCGGCGTTCGTTGTTCAGGTCGCCCACCTGCCGGTAGAAGTTCGCCAGATCGAGCTGGGGCGGCACGGTCCGCCCGCTGTCCACCTGAGCCGCGCGGAGGAACGCCGCCTCCGCCTCGTCCACCGCGCCGACGCGCGACGCGTACTCGCCCAGTCGGCTGTAATCCCCGACGCGCCCGCGACGCTCCACCTCGCCGCGGAGCAGGCGGAATAGGTCGTCCGTCGCCCCGCCCTGGAACATCGCCTCAGCAAGCAGGGCGGTGTACTTCTCCTCGGCCGGGCGCACGTCGCGCGCGACTTCCATCAACTCCCGCGCCTCGCGCGGGCGGTTGAGCTCCAGCAGTGTGCGCGCCAGGTGGTACTTCGCCTCCGGGTTGCCCGGCTGGCGGTTGACCCACTGCTGGTAGAGCGCGCGGGCCTCTTCGAACTGCCCGAGGCTGTACGCCGTCGCGGCGTCGGCGCGGACCATCGACAACGCCCGCTCGTCGCGGGCGCACCCGCCCAAGAGGGATGCCCCCAGCAGGATCGAAGCCGCGGCGATGGCGGCGGCCGCGTGACGCGGGCGGATACGGGCTTGCTCCAGTCGGGATCGGGTCGGCATCGTCACATGCTCCTCGGGTCAGGCGTCGGAAGATCGGCGTCGGTCAAGCCGCACCTCCATCGTGCAGGTGACCATCCTATCGGACCACCATCCCCCCGGGCTGTATCCGCCGAGCGATCGACCCGACCCCCCGACCCGGCGATCATCCCCAAGATGACCTCGTCCCCCCATCCCGAGCCCGCCCCCGCCCCCGCCCCCGCCGACGGCCGCTGGGTGATCCTGCGCCACGAGTTGCCCGACGGGTCGCACCATTTCGACCTGCTGCTCCAGCCGCCCGGCTCGATCCCGGACGCGCCCCTGCGATCCTGGCGATGCCCGCACGCCCCCCAGCCCGCCGGCGAGGGGCGCGAGCAGATCGTCGAGGCGATGCCCGACCACAGGGCGGCGTATCTCACCCACGAAGGCCCGGTCACCGCCGGGCGCGGGGCCGTCCGCAGAGTCGCCGCAGGGGTGATCCGGGCGTGGGACGAGGCTGAAGGGTGTGTGGACGCCGTGCTATCCCCTCAATCTGGTGATGTCTGGCGAATTTCGCTGCGCCGGGGTGACCAGGGCTGGCGGCTGGTGTGTTCGCCCGGGGGAATCGGGGGAAAAACAGTTGGGGGTGGGGGCTCGGGCTGGTAGATTGGGGGGAGTCGTGCCCGCGGGGCCGTTCTGGCTCTGGGTCACGGGCACGGCGTGCAGCCACGTCGGCCTCGGCGTGGGGCGGGGGTTCCCGCGTCCGGGGCGGGCGGTAGCCTCGGAAGGAGGCTCCGGTGCGCCGAGCCGAGCCCCTGCGTTCGCCGAACGCGTTCGATCGTTCGTTTGAGGATGAGCCGATCTCGATGGACGGCTCGGCTTCCGAGCCCGAGCCTGTGCCGGTGTACCGGGACGCGAACGGGCGGATCGTCGATCGCCCGCCCGCGCCGCAGCCTGTGCGTCGCGAGCCCGCGCCCTCGCAGCCCGCTTCTGCCGGGAACGGCGAGACCAAGATCCGCCAGCTCGACCAGGCGCTCAGCGGGGCGACGCGTCATGAAGAGACCTGGAACCGCACGCCGAACGTGACCGGGGCGGGGGCGATCCACGTCAAGAGCTTCCACTGCAAGCTGACGGGGGATTGCCTGAACCTGCTGGACCAGCAGATCAACGAGTGGCTGGACGCGCACCCGCAGTACGAGGTGAAGCTGGTGACGACCAGCGTGGGCGAGTGGTCGGGCAAGACGCGCGAGCCGAACCTGATCGTGAACGTCTGGGTCTGAGCCGTTCGGGTGCGGGGCGACTGACGCGGCAGGGACGATCCGACCGATGGAACCGGCATGTGCGGGTTTGTCGGCGTGGTCGCGTACGGGGATCGTCCCGTCTCGGTGAGCGAGCGGGAGGTGGTCGCGATGCGCGATCGCCTGACGCGGCGCGGGCCGGATGACGCGGGGGTGTGGCTCGGCCCGCACGCGGCTTTCGGGCATCGGCGTCTGGCGGTGCTCGACCCGACGCCCGCCGGGCGACAGCCGATGGCGACCGAGGACGGGCGGTTCGTCCTCGTCTACAACGGCGAGCTGTACAACGACGAGGAACTCCGCCGCGAGCTGCGCGCCCGCGACGTGCGTTTCCACACCAACTGCGACACCGAGACGCTGCTCCGCGCCCTCGAGGCGTGGGGGACGGGCGCGATCCCGCGCCTGCGCGGGATGTACGCCTTCGCGTGGTACGACACGTTCGAACGCCGCGTGCTGCTGGCGCGCGACCCGCTGGGGATCAAGCCCTTGTGCTGGTGGCTCGGGCCTGTCGGGGGCGGGCTAGAGCTGGTTTTTGCGAGCGAGGTGACGGGCGTGCTGGCGCACCCGTCGGTGCCGGTGCGCCCGGATTGGGTGACGGTCAGCGCGTACCTCACGACGATCCGGACGACGCTGGAGGATCGGACGCTGTTCGAGAACGTGCGCACGCTGCGCCCGGGCGAGGTGGTGGAGCTGGATCTGGGCGCGGCCGAGCCGCGGGCGAAGGCGTCGATCGTGACGCTCCCGCCGCCGGCGCGGCACGGGGACGCGGGCGAAGCGACGCGGGCGGCGGTGGAGGACTCGGTGCGCGCGCACCTGCGGAGCGATGTGCCGCTGTGCACGCTGCTCTCGGGTGGGCTGGACAGCTCGGCGTGCGCGCTGATCGCGTCGCGCGAGCGGGCGGACCTGCGGAGCTACTGCGCCGGGGCGAGCGAGGACGAAGCAGCCGTCGGCGGCGTGGCGCAGTCGGAAGATTTCGCGTTCGCGAGGCTCGTCGCCGAGCGGCTCGGGACGCGGCACGCGGAGGCGGTGGTCTCGCGCGAGCTGTTCGGCGAGCGGTGGCGGTGGATGGTGGGGGAACTGGGCGTGCCGCTGAGCACGCCGAACGAGACGGCGATCTACGAGGTCGCGTCGCGGCTGCGCGCCGACGGGTGCGTTGTCACGCTCAGCGGCGAGGGGGCGGACGAGCTGTTCGGGGGGTACGACGCGCCGCTGCGCATGGCGGCGGCTCATGTCGCGAGCGGTGACGAGGACCCGGGCGTCTTCCAACTCCTCGCGGCGCAATGGACGGCGCTCGAGCAAAAACCCGCGGTGCTCAGCCACGGCGCGTGGCGCGCGTGCGGCGGCGATGGCGAACTGATCGCGTCCTACAGGGCGGCGTTCGAGCGCGTGCGCACAGGGGCGGACCCGCTGAGCGATCACCTCCGGTTCCATCGGCTTGTGAACCTGGAAGGGCTGCTGCGCCGGCTCGATACGGCGACGATGCTCGCGTCGGTCGAGGGGCGGACGCCGATCGCGGACGTGCGCGTTGCGGCGCTGGCCGAGTCGCTCCCGATGCGCGATCGGTTCGTGATCGCGGGCGACGGCTCGGCGCGCACGAAGATCGCGTTGCGGGCGGCGTTCGCGGGCGATCTGCCGCGGGAGGTCGTGGAGCGTCCGAAGGCGAGTTTCCCGCTGCCGTTCCAGCGGTGGGTGGGGGATCAGGTCGGCGTGCTTCGGGAAAGCGCGTTCGCGCGCGAGGCGTTCACCCCCGAGGCGATCGAGATGGTGTGCGCGGACGCTGAGGCGTCATGGACGCTCGCGTGGCCGATGGTGAACCTGGCGATCTGGGGGCGGCGTTGGTGGGGGTGAGTGCGCTTCGAGGGTTCAGTACGCGCGGGCGGCGTGGACCCAGCTGTCGAAGCGGTCGTCGCTGATGACGGGGATGCGCTCGTCGCTGATCTCCACGAGCTTGTTGTCCACGAAGTAGAGCCAGCGCTCGAACACGCTCGCGCCGCGGCGTTCCTGGGCGCGGATCTGGTAGACGTGGAGCGTGGACGTGCGCACAACGCGCGCCTCGCGGAGGCTGACGAGCTCCGGCGGGTAGACGCTCAGCGCTTCCTCGCGGCTCATGGCGAGTTGCGCGTCGCGGTTGGCGGCGAGCAAGCGGGTCATCTCGTCGCTGGAGACGGTGCGGACCTGCGTGGGGGCCGTCGAGGTGCGGTTGCCGACGGCGACGACGCACCCGCTCAGCGGGACGATCGAGGCGGCGAGCAGCGCGGCTGCGGCGAGAGGGGCGGTGTTCCGGGGCATGGTCATCTCCCTGCGGGTGTTTGGGGGCGGTCGTGCGTGCGAACCCTCGCCCAAGGGTATGGGAACCGGAGCGGGGCGGTTTAAGGCGGTGCGCCGGCGCGGGCGGGGGACGGGGACGGCCGAGAGCAGTTCGCGGGTGTACGGGTGCTGGGGGTCGGTCAGGATCTGGTCCCGGTCGCCGGCTTCGACGATCCTGCCGTGGCGCATCA
>Ga0213835_100652_pt1 | contig 29565 bp, 31 predicted proteins | sample SWPATP01_FD_160576 | JGI IMG/M metagenome (GOLD analysis project Ga0213835, IMG submission 160576) | Coastal seawater microbial communities from Marineland, Florida, United States - SWPA TP0 #1 | ecosystem: Environmental > Aquatic > Marine > Coastal | place: USA: Florida | collected 2016-08-05 | reverse complement strand
GCTTTCCCGGGTGAGGGGGGCATCGGGGCGAAAGGTGGTAATGGTGTCGTTGGTGAGGCTTGAGGGAATAATTCCGGCTTCGGCCAACCCTTGAATGAACGGAAAGTCGGGGTCGCTGGCCGGTACATCGGTGAAGATGGGTTTACTGCTGGCATTGGCGCGGCGAATTTGTTGGTTTTGGCGATCGCCATAGATCGCGTTGTGGGCTTTGAAAAGCCAGCGGGCAAATTGGCGTCTGGTGATCACCGTATCGGCCTGAAAATCCGCAGCGGTAAAAACCTGGAGGGCAACGAGATCTTGCACCTGGGTAGGAAGTTCCGCATTTGCGTTATCGGTCGGTACTGGATCGTTAGTCCCGGTGGTGCTTAAAGTTCGGTAACTGAGGACAAAGGTGGTGCCCACGACGGCCTGGTCGGAGTCATTGGTAGTGGGAGAAGCAGCTTCCGACAAAGACAGGGTTACTTCTAGGTCGCTGGTGCGGGCGACAATTTCTAAGAGATTATCCGTCGCGGCAGTGGGGGACGCGACAATTTCCCAGGGAGCTTCGCCAAAGGCTTTACGGTAAAAGGCTTCGAGGCTCTGGACATTATCGGCGATCGCCCAGACGGTGGTCTTGTCTTCTGCTTGAATGAGGGTTGCTTCGGGATAGAGGGGAATTTCTGCCGGAAAATCAGTCGGTAAGGACGAATCTGCTGGGGGGTCGGTTTCCGCAGCCTGTTCCTGTTGTTCTACGAGGCGCGGATCGGGAGCTAGACTCTCCTCTAAATTGCCTAACTGGGCACAGCCCCCCAAGAGCACCAATAACCCACCCAAAAGTCCAAATTTCTGCCAACTGTACTGCACGCCTGGTTTGCCGCTAAATTCACATCGTTTGTGATCGTAGCGTATTCCCTCGCTCGGTTGGCGATCGCCTTTTTGGAAAATCGAGTTTAAGAATCCCTGAAAAAATTATGCCCCTTCAGAATCTTTTGCCTCCTTGGGCAGCGGGACAAAAGTAGTGGGTAGCGGCGAGGTTTCAGAGGATGTTGTCGTTGTCTTTTTCTCTTTTAACTCAGCCAGGAGAGTTTCCACATTTTGCAACACCTCGTTATTGCTGGTGTCTGCATCGTTATCCTGCAACAAGCCTTTCACCTGGGCCAACAGCGTCCCCAATTTACCGTCTTCTAAAAGACCATTGACCAACGACAAACCGCTCGTCGAGAGCAACAATTTATTAATCTCCCCCAGGCCAGCCCCATCGCCATTGGTGCCCGGAAAGGCAAATACTTTTGCATCGCCCAGGACGCCGGGTTGGGGAGCGAGGGATTTCATAATGTCTGGCAGTTGGTCGGCGAGGGTCGGTAAAAAGAGCTTCATCAATTCCGCAGTGCGGTTGGCATTGCTCAGGGCATTTTCTGCTTCGATTAGAGCCTGTTTCCCCTGGGCCTCGGCGAGGGCTTGGTAGCGGTTGGCATCGGCCAGGGTGCGGATCGATTCGGCCTCTAGTTCCGCCGCTTGACGGGCAATTTCTGCTTGACGCCGCCGCCGGAACACATCGATTTCCACCACGTTTTGGTCAGCGATGCGTTTTTGATCGGCTTCTTTTTCAGCATCAATGATCGCCAGGCGTTGTTCCCGGTTGGCCTGTTCGACGGCCTTGGAGGTGGCCACAGCTTCTTCGGCCCGGGTGCGTTCGGCCTCGGCGGCGAGGCGTTCTTTTTCTTTATTGGCAATGGCGATCGCCGCCTGCTGTTGGGCGATTTTTGCTTCCTCTTCCGCCTCCGCCATGGCAATTTTGAGGGCTTTATTTTGCTGTTCGAGGGAAATATCGGCGGCAATTTGATTTTGCTGAATCGAAAGTTTCTGTTGAATTTTCTCCTCTTCGACGGCCTTTTCCTGAAGAATGCGATTGCGTTCAATCTTGGCTAATTCTTGATCCTGGGATGCCTGAATTTCCTGGGCCTGTTGTGCCTTGAGGAATTCAATTTCCTTCGCTTGATTGAGCTTGGCTTCTTCCTTCGCCTTAGCCAGCTTCAGGGATTTTTGTTCGGCGGCGAGTTCCTGTTCTTCGATTTCTACCTTGGTGTTGAGTTCTAGCTCCCGCTTTTCCTTCAGCACCGTTAGCTCAACATCGAGTTTTTGTTTAATGGATTTTTGGATTGTTTCCGTGCGGAGGCGGACGCCTTGGGCATCGAAGAAATTATTTTCATCGTAGGTGTCGCTTTCTTCGATTTCAGAAATGGCAATATTGTTGAGAGTCAAACCTACTTTCTTGAGATCCTGCTGAATTAGATTCAAAACCTCGTCAGCAAATCCCAGTTTGTCAGAATCAATTTCGGCAATGCTTTTGCGTTTAGCGGCGGCCCGAATCGCGTCATCGGCTCGTTTCTCCAGGGCTTCTTTGATATCTGCTTCGGAAATGCGCCCCTGCTTGGATAACCGGGCGGCGGCGACTAAAACATCTTCTTCATTGGCATTGATACAAACGTAAAATGTGACCCGCATATTTGCCCGCAGGTAATCTTGGGTGCGGACAGCGAGGTTTCCGGTACGTTCGACATCGATGGAAATTTCTCGCAGCGGTACGCGAGTTAACTCGTGGAATCCCGGTAAAACAATGCAACCTCCGTTGAGAATGACCGTTTTCTTTTTGCGAATCACGCCCCCGGTACGGACAAAGGCTTCGTTGTTGGGGGTAATGACATAGACCCTGGTGTAGGCCCAAATGCTCATCAAAAAGAGCACAATCAGGGTGACGATAATGCCTGGAAAGATCAACGCGCCACTAACAGGGAGTTGGGCGGGGGTCAGGGTGGCCGAGGCCGGGGAGGTGGGATGCGGATCAAGCCGCAGTGCCTGGGCGTCGATTTTGGAATCGAGTAACTCTACATCCATGGTGCTCAGTTCAGGCAGAGATTGGAGCAGGGTAAACCAAAACTTCATGGGGCACGCATCCTTTGGTAACGGGCATTCTGTTTTTATTTTGCCCGTGTCCCCTGGGAATCAAGCGATTCACGCAACAATATTTACATCTGTCCGATGAATGGGCTTTTTGCGATCGCCAGTTCCAAAAAAACAGTGCGGTAGGGAGCCCATGGCTATGTACAATGGAAAAACTGTTTGCTCTCCAGAGAGCTTTAGAGATATTTGTACGAGAGAGGACAAGAAAGGTTTATGAACGTTGGCGATCGCATCCGTGTTACGGCATCTGTCATTGTGTACAACCACCCCCAAAACCGGAAAAAAGCCTTTGATCTAAAAGGTATGGAAGGGACCATCGAAACGATTATCGGCCGCCCGATCACCGCAACGTTACCAATCAAAGTCCGGTTCGACCCGAAATATGCGGCCCACCTCCGGGAAGAGGAAATCGAAGTCATCTAAAACTCAGTCAGGGGCGATCGCCGGCCCAGCTATAAATTAACCCAACGAATTATTTTTTTGAGGGTGCTCTCGATGGGACATTAGGACTGACCTAGTGTCCTTAAGTTTTTAGATTCACTTTGGTCTGTGGAGTCAATGTCTACCTCTGGGGTAAGTTCTCCAGTGCCGCCACACAGGGGACAGGTCATTTCGTATTGGGCTTGGCCACCACAATCGCGCTCGATAATAAAACCTTGACCCGCACAATATTGGCACAAAAGAGTTGTGGTATCAGTTGTCATGGCACAGAAGAAAATAAAAAGCCTGCTCCATTGAACACCAAATTTCTCGCTGGTGACACCACAGAACGCAAAACAAATAGACTTTATTCAAGACCACGCAAACCTTGGAACCCAGAGGATTATGGTGACAATTTCTTCTCGCTGGCAATTTTGGATTGATCGAGGTGGCACCTTTACGGATATCGTCGCAAAACGCCCCGATGGCGGGCTGGTTACCCATAAGTTGCTGTCAGAAAATCCAGAATGTTACCCCGATGCGCCGGTGCAGGGTATCCGGAATTTATTGGGTCTCAGTCCGGATCAATCGATCCCCACTGAAAATATTGAAGTGATCAAAATGGGGACGACGGTGGCGACCAATGCCCTCCTAGAGCGCAAAGGCGATCGCCTAGTTCTCGTGATCACCCAGGGCTTTCGGGATGCGTTGCGTATTGGTTATCAACATCGCCCGGATATTTTTGCCCTAGAGATTAAGCTGCCAGAGATGCTCTATGAACGGGTGATCGAGGCGGCGGAACGAGTCGATGCCCAAGGCAATATTTTGCAGCCATTGGATCTCGATCAAGTGCGGCAGGATTTACAAAACGCTTTTGATGCAGGGATTCGCAGTTGTGGCGTGGTGTTGATGCATGGCTACCGTTACCCTGACCACGAACGACAAATTGGGGCGATCGCCAAAGAAATCGGGTTTACGCAAATCTCCCTATCCCACCAGGTCAGTCCGTTGATGAAGCTGGTTAGTCGGGGGGATACAACGATGGTAGATGGTTATTTATCGCCAATTTTGCGCCGCTATGTGGATCAGGTGGCGGGTTATCTCCAAGCCGAGAGCCAGGGGCCAAAGCTGATGTTTATGCAGTCCAATGGGGGGCTGGCGGAGGCAACGCAATTCCAAGGGAAAGACAGCATTCTCTCCGGGCCAGCGGGGGGCATTGTCGGGGCGGTAAAAACCTGTGCGATCGCCGGCTTTGAGAAAATTGTCACCTTTGACATGGGAGGCACCTCCACCGATGTCGCCCACTACGACGGTAGCTACGAACGCAGCTTTGAAACGGAAATTGCCGGGGTACGCTTGAAAACACCGATGATGGCGATCCACACTGTCGCGGCGGGGGGCGGTTCCCTAGTGCAATACGACGGCGCACGGTTTCGGGTCGGGCCAGAATCTGCCGGGGCGCATCCGGGGCCAGCCTGTTACGGCAAAGGGGGGCCACTGACGGTCACGGACTGCAATGTGCTCCTAGGAAAAATTCAGCCAGATTTCTTTCCGCAGGTTTTTGGCTCAGACGGTAAAGCTCCCCTAGATCGCGCCATTGTTACAGAAAAGTTCCAAGCCCTCGCTGAAACTTTAGCGCAAGAGCCCGCCGAGATTGCCGCTGGTTTTTTGGCGATCGCCGTGGAGAATATGAGTAACGCAATCAAGCAAATTTCCCTGCAACGGGGTCACGATGTGAGTGACTATGCCCTCTGCTGCTTTGGGGGGGCTGGGGGACAACATGCCTGTGCGATCGCCGAAACCTTGGGGATTAAAACTATTGTGATCCATCCCTTTGCGGGGGTGTTGTCCGCCTATGGCATTGGTTTGGCCGAAATTCGCATCTTAAAGGAAAAAGCCATTGAAAAGGTCTTAGAAGCGGATCTTTTCCCTGAACTAGAAGCAGAATTCCAGCAACTTAAGCACCAGGCGATCGCAGAACTTAGTCAGCAACATCCCCCAAGTGAAGCGGAAATTTTTGAGGAACGGAAAGCCCATCTGAAATACCAGGGTACCGACTCGACGTTAATTGTCACCTTCGCTGATCAAAAAACCATGGTGGCAGAGTTTTCCGCCCTCCACCAACAACGCTATGGGTTTACTCTGCCCGATAAGGCGTTGATCGTCGAATCCATTAGCCTGGAACTTATTTGCGAAACCCAAACCGCGACGGAAACGCCCCAGCCCCAACGCACTGCTGGCCCTGTAAAACCGATGGAAACCGTTGCGATATATAGCGGTGGTCAATGGCAACAAACCCCCGTTTATGACTGCGCCGTCCTCCAGCCCGGTGATGTGATTCCCAGTCCTGCCTTAATCATCGAAAAAACTGGCACAAACGTCATCGAACCCGGTTGGCAAGGCCGCTTAAATGAATACAATCACTTGATCCTCGAAAAAGTCAGTGACATCTCTCGGGAAATTACACCTGTACCCACAGATTTCCGTCAACCAGATCCCGTCACCCTCGAAATTTTTAATAATCTCTTTCGGGCGATCGCCGAACAGATGGGCGTGACTCTACAAAACACCAGTTACTCGGTCAATATCAAAGAACGCCTCGATTTTTCCTGCGCGATTTTCGATCCCCAGGGTCACCTCGTCGCCAATGCCCCCCACATTCCTGTCCACCTCGGCTCCATGAGTGAGAGCGTTTACAGCTTGATCCAGGCCCACGGAACGCACCTCCAACCCGGAGATGTGTATATGTCAAATAATCCCTACAATGGCGGCACCCATTTACCCGACGTGACGGTAATTACGCCTGTTTTCGCGCCGGGACAAGGGGAAAATACTCAGGCTAAACCTTTATTTTTCGTTGCGTCTCGCGGTCACCATGCCGATCTAGGGGGGATTACGCCGGGGTCGATGCCGCCCCAAAGCACCCAGATCCAGGAAGAAGGGATTTTAATCGACAATGTTTGCCTTGTGAAACAGGGGAAATTCCAAACGGAAACCGTGGCGCAATTGTTTACCGACGCTGCCTATCCCGTGCGCAATTTAACGCAGAATTTAGCGGATCTCCAGGCGCAAATTGCCGCCAACGAAAAAGGACTCCAGGAACTGCAACGACTGGTGCGCCATTACGGTCAGGGGATGGTTTTGGCCTATATGCAGCACGTGCAAGATAATGCCGAACAAGCGGTCAAACAGCAGCTTCAACGACTCCAAGACGGGGAATTTACCGTCAATCTAGACAATGGCGATCGCCTCCAGGTCAGCATCCAAATTAATCGCGAGCAGCAAACGGCCACGGTGGATTTTACGGGTACTTCTCCCCAATCAAAGACGAACTTTAACGCCCCCAAAGCTGTGACCCAAGCAGCGGTATTGTACGTTTTTCGGAGTTTGGTACAGGACGACATCCCACTAAATTATGGTTGCCTCAAGCCCATCAAAGTGATTGTTCCCGCAGGCTGTTTGCTCAACCCCCAATATCCGGCAGCGGTGGTGGCGGGCAATGTGGAGGTATCCCAAAATATTACCGATTGTTTGTATGGTGCTTTGGGGGTGATGGCGGCTTCCCAGGGAACAATGAACAACTTCACCTTTGGGAATGCCCAGTATCAATACTACGAAACCATCTGCGGCGGCTCCGGCGCTGGCCCAAATTTCCACGGGACGGATGCGGTGCAAACCCACATGACCAATTCTCGCCTGACGGATCCAGAGGTCTTGGAATGGCGTTTTCCGGTGATGCTCGAGGAATTTTCCATCCGTAAAAATAGTGGTGGCCCAGGGCAATTTCATGGCGGCAATGGCGTGATCCGTCGTTTGCAATTTCGGGAACCAATGACCGCCGCGATCTTGTCCAGTCGGCGATTAGTAGAACCCTTTGGGCTAGAGGGGGGCTTACCGGGCGCTTGTGGGGAAAATAAAGTGATCCGCAGCGATGGCACTGAAACAATATTGCCCAGTACCGTTGAAGTGGCGATGGAAAAAGGCGATCGCCTAGAAATCCAGACCCCTGGGGGGGGTGGCTATGGCTCCCCTGGTTAAATGCCCTTCGCCCCGGTAATTTTCGTCTGAGCGTTCACGTAGGCAAAATAAAACTTTGTGCCACTGAGATCGGTTTCGCGTAGGTTACTCCCCAGAAAGCTGGTGTTGTGGAGTACCGCATCCTGGAAATTACTGCCACTGAGGTCTGCCTGGTCGAAATTGGTATTTTGCAGGCGGGTATTGCTGAAATTTGACTTGGGAAAAACCGTTTCGATGCAGGTGGCACAGGACAAATCTGCCCCAGAAAAATCAATGCTGCCCTGGTAATAGGGATATTTTTTGCTGCCTTGGGTGGCGCTGCCATTGAGGTTCGTGCCGCAGAGCCGCGCGCCGATAAATTTAACGTTCGACAAATTGGCATTGGCCAACTCCATTCGCTCCAGATTCCCCTGGGAAAAGTCCGCATCTACCAACACCGCCCCTTCCCACTGACTGTTGGTAAATGTCGTTGCTGTAAAGTTGCCTTTTTTGCCGTTGGTTTGGTTGAGGATCGCTCCCGCAAAGCTCGCCTGGAGACAGTTGGTTTCTCCCAGATTTCCCCCGCACCAGTGCACATTCTGGAGATTTGCCCCCTGGAAATTGGCGCGGTAAGCATTGGCTTGATTCAGAGTTGCCGCGGTTAAATTGGCTTGGTTGAAATCAGCGTTCACTAGACAGCTATCCGTTAAGTTAGCTTCTGTCAGATCTGCTTGGCTAAAGTTAGCCAACTCACCGTTGATACCTGTTAAATTTGCTTGCATCAGTTGGGCCTGACTTAAATTTGTGCCTCCTAGGTTCGCCTGACTCAGGTCGGCCCCTCGTAAATTCACCCCCTGCAAATTGGTCTGACTGAGATCCATGCCGCTCAAATCAGCACCGGCGAGGTCGGGTAAATAGGTTTCATATTCCCGGAATTGGTTCCAGGCTTTGATGCCAGCTTCCCCGGCTTTGAGGAGTTGGATCGCGCGCTTGGTGCTGATCAGGTTAGATGACTCCTGGGGCGCTTCACTATTGGATGCCTGTTGGGTCGTCTTTTTTTGTTTGGCTGTTTTTTCAAAGTGAGCAAGAAGTTGTTGGATCTGCTGTTTGATACGGTGTGAGTGCACCACCGATAGGGCTAATTCCAGATAGGTTTTGATTTCTGGGGCGATCGCCACCGGATTGTTGTCGAGCAACTGGCGACTGTAGAGCATTAAAACTTCGCCATAAAGATCGGCGCATTGGGGATCGGTGGGAAATTGCCCGTAGAGACTCTGGGCCTGGGCGATCGCCGCCTGGAAATTTTGTTGATCCCGGAGTTCTCGAATTTTTTGCAATCGATCTGCTTTTTCAGTGCCTTGGAGGTCTTGGTTATATTTTTGCCGCTGTTCTGGATTAGATAAAATTTCGTAAATCTGATTGAGTTCCTTAAAGTCTTCCTCCGCTTGTTTCCGTTGGTCGGCGGGGGTATTGATCGTCAGGGTGTCTGGGTGGAGGGCGATCGCCTTGCGTCGGTAGGCCGTTTTAATTTCCCGTTGGTTAGCCGTAATCTGAATCCCCAAAATCTCGTAATAATTCATAAGTGCCCTGCTGCGACCGATGATTTTCTATCCTAGTGCCCACCCTTTAACCCGTCGCAAGGGTGCCGTGATTTATCAACTAAACGTTAAAAATATTTATGCTTGGATACGCAGTCGTTATGATCTGAAGGAGTGACAAATAACCCAATCTTTTTTGAATCACCTCATTTTTACTGCTGTTCCGTAGCCCCCGATGCCCCACCAACCCCTACCGATCCAAACCGAAAAACCCGTTTATTCTTGGGCTGGCCATGATTTAGCCTCCCAGGAACTGCAAATGGCGAAAAATGTGGCCTCGCTGCCGTTTGTGTTTAAACACGTTTCCCTGATGCCCGACGTTCACCTGGGGAAAGGAGCCTTGGTGGGTTCTGTCATTGCCACAAAAGATGCCATCATTCCTGCGGCGGTGGGGGTCGATATTGGCTGTGGAATGGCCGCCCTCAAATTGCCCTTTAAAGGCGATCGCCTCGACGGCAAACTCAAGCAAATCCGCAAAGACCTCGAAGCCATTATTCCCGTTGGTTTTGAAGAAAACAAAGACGTTGATAAAACGGTGAGTAATTGGGGTGGTTGGCAAAACTTTAAAGATCTCCATCGGGGCGTGAAAAACCTCGAAAGCAAAGCCCTGAAGCAAATGGGTTCCCTCGGTGGCGGCAATCATTTCATTGAGGTGTGCTTGGATGAAGAAAATAATGTGTGGTTAATGCTCCACTCCGGTTCCCGTCACATTGGCAACAAACTTGCCCAATGTCACATTGGTACCGCCAAGGATCTTCTGAAACTCGTGGAAACTAAAGTACCAGATCCCGATCTCGCTTATTTCGTGAAAGGTACGCCGGAATTTGAAGCTTATTGGCGCGATCTCCAATGGGCTCAAAATTATGCTCATTTCAATCGCGATGTGATGCTGGCGCGGTTTAAAAAGGTCATCGAAAAACATCTCGCTGGTGGCAAACCAACAAAAGCCTTGATGGTTGTGAATTGTCACCACAACTATGCCGAACAAGAAACCCATTTTGACGAAGAGATTTACGTCACCCGTAAAGGGGCAGTGCGGGCACGCCAGGAAGACTACGGTATTATTCCCGGTTCCATGGGCGCAAAATCCTACATCGTTAAGGGCAAAGGCAATGTGATGAGCTATTGTTCCTGTAGCCACGGTGCGGGACGTTTAATGTCGCGGGCCAAAGCCAAAAAAACCTTTACCTTAGATGACTTGGTGGCCCAAACGGCTGGGGTTGAATGTCGCAAAGATACTGGCATCATCGACGAAATTCCCGCCGCCTACAAACCCATCGAACAAGTGATGGCGCAACAGGCAGATTTAGTGGAAGTGGTCGCCACCCTGAAACAAGTGCTTTGCATCAAGGGCTAGTGGAAAGGGGACATCGGAAACTGACTGAGGTAGTCCGACGCGACGATCATCGAGCCAATGCCATCGTTGGTAAAGATTTCGAGCAACAGAGCATGGGGAATCCGTCCGTCGATAATGTGGGCGGCTTTAACGCCTTGGGCTAGCGATCGCACACAACAGGTCACCTTGGGAATCATTCCCCCGGATACAACACCTTGATCAATTAACTCCCGTGCCTGCTGCAGATTCAAGCGGGGAATCAAGGTTGCGGGATTATGGTAATCCTCCAAAATACCAGGGGTATCGGTAAGTAGGATCAGTTTTTCGGCACTTAGGGCGGCAGCTAGCTCCCCGGCGACGGTATCGGCATTGATATTGTGGGCTTGACCTGTTTCATCGGCGGCCACGCTGGAAATGACAGGCACATAGCCATTTTCCACGAGGGATTGAATCAATTTGGTATCAATGGTGGTCACTTCCCCGACAAAACCAACCCCTTCTTTCCCGACATGGCGGGCTTGGATCATGTTGCCATCTTTACCACAGAGGCCCACGGCAGCGCCGCCTTCTTGGTTGATTAAGGAAACAATTTCTTTGTTAACCCGACCGACGAGCACCATTTCCACCACATCCATGGTGTCGGCATCGGTAACTCGCAGGCCATCTTTAAACTGGGGTTCGATGTTTAATTTAGCCAGCCAGGTATTAATCTCTGGGCCACCGCCATGGACAACAATCGGCCGCATACCGATACAGGAGAGAAAGACAATGTCGCGAATCACTTTATCTTTGAGGGTGCTGTCTTTCATCGCGGCGCCACCATATTTCACCACAATGGTACGCCCTGCAAATTGTTGCATATAAGGGAGGGCTTCACTAAGGATGCGGACGCGGGTGGCTTCGACTTCTCTGATGTATTCGCTTTCCATGAATTGTTGTCGTTTCTAAGGATGGACTGAGCCCGGTGATGTGGCTCGACATGGGTCGGTATTGTACGGGATCGGCGATCGCCCCATTTGTTCCCGATTAGCATTTTTAACGAATTTTTAGGTTTGGGTCTTAATTCAAGGGCGATCGCCAATAAATTCTGGCGGTTTCCGCAGCACCGAAGGAATTTGGGCGATGATGTCCTCTGCCACGGCCCGGGGGGGACGATTGCCGGGAATTTGGATATGTAAATCTGCCTCCGCATAACGCGATCGCCGCTGTTGGAGCAGTTGCGTTAATTTGCGCTCAAGATCAACATTTTGCAAAAGGGGGCGCGATGTATCACTCCGCAGCCGTTCTACCAAGATTGGCACTGGCACATCCAGCCAAATGGTCAAACCCTGGCGCAGATAATACCAATTGGCCTGGGACACCACAATACCGCCCCCCGTCGCTACCACCGTCCGGGTTTGTACCGCGATTTGCTTGAGGACTTGGGTTTCGAGTTTGCGAAATTCTGCTTCCCCCATCTCGGCAAAAATCTCACTGATCGACTGCTTTGCCAGGGTTTCAATGATGCTGTCCGAATCCAAACTGCGGTAATTCATCAATTCCGCAATAATTTCTGCGAGGGTGCTTTTCCCCGTGCCCATCATGCCGATGAGATAAATATTTAAACCTTTGAGCAAATCATCCATGGATTAGCGAGTCCAAACCGACAGACAACCATCATAAAGGGTTTTTTCCCACTGCCCTAACGACGAGAGCCGAGGGGAATTAAACTGCCCAAAATCAGACCCAGGCCGACCCCAATGGCGAGTAAGATGCCGAAGGGTAAACGCACCGATTGCCACAGAAGAAAGCGGATCGACACCAGTTCAATATTCTGGATTGACACCACCGCCACCACCACCATCACAGCAGCAAGGAGAGACATGGCGATCAAGCGGCCTAGGGTCTGCATGGGTTATGCTCCGCGACTAAACAGCTTGAAATAGCTTGCCACAAAAAATTCCTTGATGGGAAATAGCAGATAGGTGAAGGGGTTGATGGTGACAATGATATTGCGAAAATCTCGCCTAGCCCCACCGACGATCCCCTTCGCGACCCAGCGGGCTGACATCACGCCCACGGGATTTAAGGCACTTTTGAATGGCCCTAAAATTAGCTTGCGGATCACGATGGGAGAGTCCAAGCGCTGTAAAGTAACGAGATCGCCTAAGGCCCGCTTACTCAGTTCATAGAGAGGACTAACGGCGGGACTGACTTCCGCTTCGGAGGTGTTTACCCAAATTTCTTTGCGTACCCGGTCTTGGTTGGTTTCCACGGTGCTAAGGAACAGCTCAATTAAACGCTGCTGGGAAAAGGTATTGATCGCGTAGGATTTGTGGATTGCTGCGGGGGTGCGATCGCCATGGACATTGATCCCGTGGTTAAGGACAAGAATGTCAACTTTTTTTAAGGTTTCTAATAAATCTGCTTCTGCGCCGATCTGCCAAGGCACCGTTTGCAGGGGGATTTCTTGATTCTTAATCGTCAGGGAAATGGTTTCTTGGCTCGAAGTGAGGGCGATCGCCTTGGCTCCAGCCTGATGTAGTTCCGTGAGGAGAGCATGGCCCAGGGTCCCCGAAGCGCCCGTTACAGCAATACGTTTACCTTTGAGAGAAAGTGCTGTGCCCATTAGTTTATCCACGAGGGTAAAGGTGCCACAGTAATAGGCCTCCTGGTTATCAAAATGGTGCCGCCAGTGGTAGGGGCGATTCACAAACCAATCCCCTGGTAACTCGGTAAAGTCTCCGGGACGGTGGGTCAGATCCGTCAGTTCATCCACGTAGGGTAAACCCAAACCCCTGGCGATCGCCGCCCCCAAAAACGAGAGCGTGTACAAGCAGCCCGCCAATCCCAGCCAAGCCGTCGGCACTGCCAGCGCAACCAATAGCCCCCAAAGCAGTAACCCAAAACTGAGCATCACCAGCGCCTCTGGCACATCATTGTACCAATGGGCTTTTCGGTAAATTTCCGCGTTGACTGGCGTTAGATCCCGCCGGAAAACCCGATGGTGCCATCCATGGAGGCGGCCCACTGGTTCCCAAACATGGGCAAGGACATGGTACAAATCCCGCACCAGTTCCACCCAAAAGACAGACCCAAAAACCAGACCACTACCGAGAACAAGTTGGCTACTGCTGATCATGCCCAAAGAATTACAAAAGAATTATCGAGAGTTTTTGCTACCCAATTGTTGTAGCATTGTTTCTTTTTCTTGGGAACTTCAGACGTTGCCCAACCTTCCCAGGCTAACAACCCAAGCCCTCCCTTTGGCGATCGCCTTAAACCCCACCACACCCCAAACTTGATGTCTGCCAATTTGTACTTGACAAAAATAAAAATCAGTGGATTTTAAAGTTGTTTTTGATGGCGATCCCCGCAAGCTTCGACAAAATAAGGCTTTAGGCAGCCCCGCAAATCTTAAGACACCCTGAATTTTTCCCGCTGATTTGCAAGACAATGTATTAGAATGGAGCCAAGTTAACAAAAATTAAAATATGCTGGTTCCAATTCTCATCTTTGATGTTGCCTTAGTTGCGTGGTCACTCCACCTGATGCAACAGGCATTTGACCAACAGGAGTTTTCTCTGATGTTGGCAGGAACCTTAGTTGCCGCCGCCGCCGCTGCCATGATGGTTGTGTATTTTTTGATGAACAACTGTCTCCATCACTTGTTGTTGTTCTGAGAAGCAAGAAATAAAACTCCTAACATAAAGCCCCCCATGCACGATGGAGGGTTTTATTTTGGCCTCAACCGAAACTGTTGGCACGAAATTTTAAGCTTCTACGCCCACAACAGCACCATCGAGGGCCTCGACTAATTGGCGCACCGTTGCCACCATTGCCAAGGGATCGTTGAGTTTGTTGATTGCAGAGCCGACGCCAATCCCAGCAGCACCAGCGGCGATCGCCATGGGAGCTGTCACATCAGACAACCCAGACGCACACATCACAGGGACATCTACCGCGCGGGAAATGGCATGGGCTGCAGCCAAGGTGGGTGCTGCCTTTTCGATTAAACCGAGGGTTCCAGCGCTGGTGGGACGGCTGGAAGTCCCCCCTTCTGTTTGGATAATATCTGCACCCGCTGCCACGAGTTGTTCGGCGAGGGCGACCTGCTCATCGAGGGCGAGAATATGGGGAACAGTCACAGACAGGGTGACATCGGGAAGTAAGGAGCGGGTTTTCTTGGTGATTGCCAGCACTTCTTCTGCCTCAAAGCGAATCCCCTGGGCGTAGAATGCATCAAAGTTTCCAATTTCCACAAGATCAGCCCCTGCTTCAACCGCATCAGCTAAAACTTGAGCATCAACCCCAGACACACATACAGGCAGAGAAATGACTTCTTTCACCTGACGAATCAAATCTGCATCGGCGGCAATATCGACAAAGGTTGCGCCACCGGCTTCGGCTGCCCGGGCCACAGCGAGAACATTGGTCGCATCAAAGTTATTCAAACCACTAATGACTTTTAATGCCCGACGTTGAGCAAAGGCATCTTTGAGCATGGGATCCATAGAATCAAACAGTTATTCAAAATTTTTGCTTCCCTCTAGTGTATCCTTCAATGTTCCTTCCTTCGCCGCTGGATCGCCTGACTCGGTAAAATTGTTCGCGTCCCCCTAGAGAATCTTGGTAATGGCAGAACAATGTGATGCAAGTTTGAAAGTCTGTGCGCAGAATCTTGGCCTCGACCGAATTGATCGCCATGTGTTTATCTGTGCCGATCAAACGAAGCCCAAATGCTGTGATAAGCAGGCCAGCATTGACGCTTGGAATTATCTCAAAAAACGCCTCAAAGAATTGGGATTAGATGCTCCCAGTGACGCTTCACCCCACATTTTCCGCACGAAAGCGAACTGTCTCCGGGTCTGTAGTCAGGGGCCGATTTTGGTGGTCTATCCCGATGGCATTTGGTATCACAGTGCCACACCAGCGGTCATTGAACGGATTATTCAAGAGCATTTAATCGGCGATCGCCCCGTCCAGGATTATGTATTTATGGCCCACCCCCTACCCAAACCATCACCAGTAAACCCCGTCCCAAATCCCTAATCCCAGCCAAAATTCCTTTGCTAAGATTTGGCTAACCCTGATCTTTGCGACCCTATTCCTGCCATGAGCGATTTTCCTAATCCCCAAGGTACGACTCTACTCCTAATTGACGACGATCCCAATCTCATTTTGTTAGTGCGCGATTATCTCGAATTTCGCGGCTATGACATGTTGACCGCGGCCAATGGTGTCGAAGGCCTGCAAATCCTCGAAGAGACAACCCCTGACTTAATCATTTGTGATGTGATGATGCCAGAAATGGATGGTTATACCTTTATCCAAAATGTCCGTCAAAATTCGCAAATTAGCTGGATCCCTGTAATTTTCCTCTCGGCAAAAGGGCAAACCTGCGATCGCATCGAGGGCCTGAACCAAGGGGCGGATGTGTACCTTGTGAAGCCTTTTGAACCAGAAGAATTAGTCGCCCAGGTGGAGTCGTCGTTAAACCAGGCTCGGCGTATCCTGAGTCATTCTGGGGCGACAACCTCGTCCATGGCCTTTCAGGTGCCGAGTCATGTGGAGCTTACCCCCACGGAAACTAAGGTTGTGAGCTTTGTGGCCCAGGGACTTTCTAACCGGGAAATTGCCGAGAAGCTCAATGTAAGCCAGCGCACCATCGAAAGTCATGTGTCGAATATGTTGAACAAAACCAGCTTAAATAACCGCACGGAACTGGCGCGGTGGGCCATGGACAGTCGATTGGTGTAAAAGGCTTGACAATTTCCGGTGCGCTTTTGCTATACTTGCATACGGTTTAGAGACCAATGCCCACGTAGCTCAGTTGGTAGAGCAGCTGATTTGTAATCAGCCGGTCGCAGGTTCAAGTCCTGTTGTGGGCTTCTAAAATTAAATGTCTACCAAACAAATGAGGAAAGGCGATCGCCTTTTACTGAAGGAGCACCATGGCGGCGGAAATTATCTGTGTCGGCACCGAGATTCTCTTGGGAGATATCGTCAATAGCAATAGCCAGTACCTTGCCCAGGAGTTCGCAAAGCTTGGCATCAGCCATTATTTTCAGTCTGTGGTGGGAGACAATATTGCTCGCATCCATTCCCTCCTAGAGATTGCCGTGCAACGGGGGACAGAAATTATCGTCTTTACAGGTGGCCTTGGCCCCACCCCCGACGATCTCACCACCGAGGCGATCGCCGCCTATTTCCAAACGCCTCTCATCGAGCGACCAGAGATTGTCGCCGATATCACCACAAAATTTGCCCAACGGGGGCGCACCATGACCCCCAACAACCGTAAACAAGCCCTTTTGCCAGAGGGAGCAGAGATTCTCCCGAATCCAACGGGAACTGCCCCTGGTCTGATTTGGCAACCCATTGAGGGACTAACAATTTTTACCTTTCCGGGCGTCCCTGGGGAAATGAAGCGGATGTGGCAAGAAACTGCTGTCCCCTACCTCAAGGCCCAAGGCTACGGTCAGATTGTGATTCACAGTGAAATGATGCGCTTCCGGGGCATTGGTGAATCGAGTCTAGCCGCTAAAGTGAATCATCTTTTTGCGTTGACGAACCCGACCGTAGCTCCCTATGCCTCCAAGGGAGAAGTCAAGTTACGGGTGGCAGCCCGGGCAGAATCTGTTGCCGCAGCTAAAAAATTAATGGATCCGGTGGTTGCAGAAATTAAGGCGATCGCCGGATTGGATTATTTCGGTTCCGATGGGGCCAGTCTCCCCCTAGTCATCGGCGACTTACTACGGACGCGCCAGGAAACCCTAGCCGTTGCCGAATCTTGCACTGGCGGCGGCCTAGGCGCACTAATTACAAGCGTTTCCGGCAGCTCCGACTACTTTTTGGGGGGTATTACCGCTTATGCTAATGCCGTAAAAATAAACCTTTTGGGCGTGAATTCCGCCGACCTGCAAAACCAGGGAGCCGTCAGTGAAACCGTGGCCCAACAAATGGCGCTGGGAGCCAAACAAGCCCTTGATAGCGATTGGGGCATTGGCATTACCGGCATTGCTGGCCCGAAGAGTGATGACTCCGCCAAACCCATCGGCTTGGTTTGTATCGCCTGGGCCGATCCCCAAAATCACGTATTTAGCCATACCTACCGCTACGGCACAGACCGAGACCGGGAATTGATTCGTTACCTGAGTGCTTGTGACGCCCTCGATGGCCTCAGGCGATATTTAAAGAGCGACAAATCTTAAAGTTTTGTTACGAAATATTATGGTTTCTGAGGAAAAAGTCTAGGCCCTAACTAAGGATTCGGCGATCGCCCCCCGAAAAGCTTGTGTTATTCTTAATATATCTATAAGAACAACGTACCAAAGACGCCAAGATTTATGATGAATAAATTAGAGCGTGGTACATCGAGTTTACAGGAGTCGTCTTTTTGATGGGCTATATCGAAAAAGTACTGGAAAAACTCAGAGAGTGGGCGGGCAAAGTCATTGAAACCCTCCTTGGGCCAGCGGCCGAACCTGAGCCTGAACTCATCCCGATCCCTGTCCACGACCGTCAACGTCGCCGCTACTAAAGGCCTCGGACGTTGGGATGCTAACCTTATTAGTTAATCTGCGTTAGGTTCACCACCGTTGTCCACCCTGAATATCCTTGTGCTCCACGGGCCCAATTTAAATTTGTTGGGCTTACGGGAGCCTGAAATCTACGGCGCCACAACCCTCAAAGACATCAACGCCCGCCTCGAAAAGGAGGCAGGAACTCTTGATGCTTCTCTGCATTGCTTTCAGTCCAACCATGAGGGCGCGTTAGTCGATCAGATCCAAGGCGCCCTCGGTAAATTTTCTGGCATTTTGATTAATCCGGCGGCCTACACCCACACCAGTGTCGCCCTTAGGGATGCTTTAGCGGCGGTGAATTTACCCACCGTAGAGGTGCATCTCAGCAATATTCACCAGCGCGAAGCTTTTCGTCACCATTCCTATATTGCGCCCATTGCAGTGGGTCAAATCTGCGGCTTTGGGGCGGAAAGTTACTATCTGGGTTTACGGGCTTTGGTAAATCATATCCGTTCTTAAGCACTGGATAAAAATCACCATGGTGCAGCGGAGTACAGGAATTTGGTTGGCGATCGCCTTGGGACTTGGGGGAATCACCTGGGCTGTTACGCAACGACAAAATACCTTAACACCCTCAGAATCAGGTTTTGTTGCCGCAGATGCTGAGGTGCTTCTTCCCATTCAGGAAGCGGAGATCCGCTCTTTGTCTTTAGAAATTCAGGGGAAAACCCTCAACTTTGAACAACGCTTTGCACCCGTCCCTCAATGGTGGCTGACCAGTCCCGTTGAAAAACCGGCCAATCGGGGGGCGATCGCCTATTTGCTCAATTTACTCATCGAACCCCAGGGTTACGCTAGTTTTTCTGTGGCCTCTGAGGAACTCGCCGATTATGGCCTCCTTGAACCCAAAGCTGTGGTCACGCTCCAAACAGCGGCAACTCAACCCTCTCAACTCAGCCTCGGCACCGAAAACTTTGACCAAACCAAAATCTACGGTCGCCTGAATGATGAAAATATTGTTTTAGTCTTACCGCTGGAATTTCGTCATGCTGTAACCCGGCAGTTGTCGGAATGGGTGAATGAAAGTTAAGCGTCAACATTCTAAAGAAATTGTTAGGATCAAATTCCTTTTGTGGTGTATGTTAGGGGTTTCTAACGTGAACGTTCGGGCAATGAGAAGATGGTGAATATTGCGGTTGTTGACTACGACATGGGGAATCTCCACTCCGCCTGCAAAGCCCTAGAAAAAGCGGGGGCAACTCCCACAATCACGGATCAATCAGAACAAATCCTGGGGGCCGATGCGGTAGTTCTACCGGGGGTTGGGGCGTTTGATCCGGCGATGCAACATCTCCGCGATCGCCACCTCGAAGCCTCGATTAACCAGGCGATCGCCAGTGGCAAACCCTTCCTCGGCATTTGTTTGGGGATGCAAATTTTATTTGACAGTTCCGCCGAAGGCACAGAAAAAGGTTTAGGTATTATCCCTGGCAGGGTGAAACGCTTTCAGCCAGAGCCAGAGATTACCATTCCCCACATGGGCTGGAACCAACTGCAACTAACCCAACCGGATCATCCCATTTGGCAGGATTTACCGAAAGATCCCTTCGTTTATTTTGTGCATTCTTTTTATGTGGCCCCGACAGATCCTGAAGTAAATGCCGCCACCGTCACCCACGGCCAGCAAACTGTCACAGCGGCGATCGCCAAAGATAACTTAGTTGCGATGCAATTTCACCCCGAAAAATCCTCAGCGATTGGCCTAAAAATCCTCGAAAATTTTGTGCACTGGGTTAAGCAGCAATGAAATTCTTCAAGTCTCTTGCAGAAAAATGATTTAGAGATTTATCAAAGTCTCCCTTCCGAAGAGAGATTTAGAGGGATGTCCCCCTTTCCCAATCAACTTTCTTTACCTTTACCGTTCTCCTTTACCATGGCCCAAATCAAACTGATGCACGCGAAACTCCACCATTTGCGGGTGACCCAGGCTGAGCTAGATTATGTGGGCAGCATCACCATCGACCAAGCCCTGATCGAAAAAGTAGGTATTTTGCCCCTTGAAGAAGTGAATATTTGGAACGTCGAAAATGGCAACCGCTTAACGACCTATGTTCTTCCTGGTGAGCGGGATAGTGGTGTTGTCTGTCTAAATGGTGCGGCGGCCCATCTTTGTAGCCCAGGCGATCGCCTGATTGTCGCAGCCTATGAATTACGCGATCGCCGCGATGTTTTAGCGCAAGGCCACACGGCAAAGGTAATCCTGGCCGACGAGCAAAACCGCTGTCAGACGTTTTTTGAACAACGCCTCAATCCCCAAGGTGCCATTGGTGAGAATTTATCAGTGACAACGCCCAGCTCTGTCAATCAAACTCAGCCAAATCATCTGCACTTTCTCAAAAAACTACATCTGTGAAGTACACGACGCTGACGCAAACATACAAAACATACAGTTCAAGCCTCCTCCAAAAAACTGTCTTAACAACAGATCGACGTGCTCTATTGCCCTGGTGATCAGCTTCACTCTTTTCGACGCTAAATTCATTGATTTAGCGCAAGACAACAATACGTATAAACTGCGAAAATCAACTGAGTCAATAGGATCATCATTTGTTTATAGAAGTTAGTAGACACAAAAATAATTAGCGTCTACCATGACAAGAAGTGGAATGTATTCCACCTAAACTTTTTAATAGTTAGCAGATTCCTATTTTTAACTAAAATTTAATGTGTGAGGATAAAAAGATGAAATCTGGCCTTAAACTCTCCCTTACCCTAGCTTTTGCCGCTGGGATCGTTGTGCCTGCGGGCAGTGTTAACGCTCAAGTTTGTTCTGATGTGGGGGGCGGGCAGGGACGGCGATCGTCGCCTCTGGAAACACAGTCACATTCCGATGTGACGATGGCGCAGGCGGTCTTCCTGATGATACAGTTAACTTGGGCGATACCGGAGACGATACAACCGTTAATGTCGGCAATGCTCCTGGTGTAACCACAAACATTGGTGTTGCTGATAACTCAACAACAAACATTGGCGACAGTGCTGGAGATGCACTTAACGTCACTGGTACGTCTACTTTTACCGGCCCTACGACTGTCAATGGTGATACTGATCTCAATGGCAACGTAGATGTTCAGAACGATCTGACTGTTGATGGCTTTACGACCCTAAACAACGGCCTAGAAGTCAACAATAACAATGTCACTGTCAATGGCGGCAATGTTAACACCAACCAAAGTGTTAACGCAGGAGTTAATGTTAACGCTGGTCAAGATGTCACTGCTGGTCGCAACGTTAGCGCAACAAACAATGTCAATGCTGGCAATAACATCAATGCCGCCAACAATGTTGAAGCGGGTCAAGATGTCAATGCTGTCCGTAACGTCAGCGCTGGTAACAATGTCAATGTTGGCAATAACGCTAACGTTGGGAATAATCTGCAAGTCGGTCAAGACGCCTTCATTAACAGAAACGCGGTCGTGGGAGGCGTTCTAGACGTTACCGGAAACGCACAATTCGATAGTAATGTTAATGTTACTGGCGAAACAACTCTCAACGGTTTAACCACAACCAATGGCATCAACAACACCGGAGCTATCAATACTGATACTCTAAATGCAGCCGGTGCTGTGGATATTCAGGGTTTAACGACAACTAATGGCATCGACAATACCGGTGCGATTACAACTGATACTCTCGACGTGGCAGGCACCCTGGAAGTAGATGGTACAACTACTCTCAATGGTCCCACGACTATCAATAATGATCTAACTGTTCAAAACAATACAACACTTGGCGATGCTGCCGGTGATACTCTAGACGTCAATGCTGGCAATGTTTTCTTCAATAACCTTCCCAGCAGCAGCTCCACTGACCTCCTCGTTATCGAAAGTGACGGTCGAGTCGGTGTAAACAACAATATCATTGATGATCTCAGATCTGGTATTGCTGCCACCATTGCGATGGATAACGCAGAAGCTGAACTTCGTCCTGGTCATCGCTTTGCCATCGGTATTGGTCTCGGGGTCTACGAAGACGAAACTGCAATTGGTACTTCTGGTAAGTTCCTCTTTACCGATCCCAACAGCACTGGAACCGCTGTTACTTTCAAAGCAAGTGCTGGTTTCGGTCTTACTACCGATAGCTTCGCTGCCGGTGCAGGTCTCGGCCTAAGCTTCTAAGAACATGACCAATAACAACTAGGTCATAACTTATACGAAGTCCTCACTGAGACTTATATTTCTGCTTCATTTTGTATAGCCCTTAGTTCTCCTGGTAATTGTTATCAGTGAAAACTAGGGCTATTGTTTTACTCACAACGTCATTAAAACTTATTGCAATGAGAGAGTCTTCAACAAAGCTTATCTTTCGTGTCATGGGACTTGCATCAGTTGGACTATTTAACCTGATGCCTCTCGCACCGGCCTATGCCCAGACAGAAACCCAAACAAATTTACGACCTGCTGTCCAAACAGAAGGCGATCGCCTTTTGCTTTTATCTCTTCTCGAAAGCACCTTAATTGCGGTTAATAATGCCAATCTTACAGGGAATTACAGCGTTCTGAAGGAGCTGGCTTCACCCACTTTCCAGGCCCGATTTAGCCTGACAAACTTGGCTGATGTTTTCGCACCAATGCGTCGTCGAGATTCAAACATCGCGGTGATCACCCAGCTAGAACCTGTTTTTTCGGAACAACCTACCCTTGATGAGCAAGGTATTTTACGGATGAGAGGCGCGTTTCCGACAAATCCGAATACTGTGTTTAACCTTGCCTATGAACAAATCAATGGTCGCTACCGCCTGATTGCGCTCTATGTTGATGTGTCACCAGAAGAGCAATAATTTTCAAAACTAATCCCCAGCCGTATCGCAGACAAGGCTAAACTTTCGCGGTAGGATAACAGTTAGCTCTAAGCGTGCTTTTTTATACCGAAAAACTATGTTAAAGAAATTTTTATCTCGCCTCGTGGCCTTTGTATTAGTCGTAATGGTGAGCGTAACCGGACTAACAGCCTGTAGTGGTGCCAGTGCCAGTGGCCTAACCGGGAAATATGTTGACGATACTTTACTCGTTGTCGAAAATCTGACCGAAGCAATTCAACTCCCTGCCGATGCCCCCAACCGCAGCGAAGTACAAGCAGCGGCCCGCTTGCAGATGAATGAATATATGTCCCGCTACCGTCGTGATCCCAAAACCTCCGGGTTGCGTTCTTTCACCACCATGCAAACTGCTCTGAATGCTTTGGCTGGCTATTACAGTTCTTTCGGCAGTCGCCCCTTGCCTGAAAAATTAAAAACACGTTTAGCGACAGAATTTGAAACAGCTAATATTGCTGTCAAACGTGGTATTTAATCGTTCACTTGAATCCTACATTGTTTGACTAATATTTTGTAATCTCTCCTTAAAAAACTTAGGGGAGATTTTTGATTTTAGTAAGTCAGAAACACTGGCTCTAGCGGAGATATTTTTGTAGTGCTTTACGTAATTCGTCTGGTGTACTTGTCTTTGAAACAAAATCCGTGACCCCAGTTAGACGTCCTTTAACGCGATCAAAAAGACGATTGTTATCGGTCATGATTAAGACTGGTGTTTGGCGAAATAGTGATAGTTTTTTGAGCTGGGTACAAAATTCAAGACCGTTAGTGTTGCCATCAAGCTCTAGATCTAAAAGGATGAGATTCGGTTTTTCTGTTAAGAGATCCGGCAATGCCTTCGTGAGATCGGCGATCGCCAAATAACGATAACGCTGTTGCTTGAGGATTTGACGGAGGTGCTGATGTTGTTTGGAGTCTAGGCTTAGATAGGCGATGAGTGACTGATTCTCAACAATCACTGGCTTTGAAGCCGTCGGCTGGGGGGGAGCATTCGTCAGCGGTGACGACAGATCATCTAACATCTTGACATCAATAAACCCTAACTTCATGTAGGGCATCAAGAGTCGGGCGACCTGGGGCACATCCTGTTTGAGACGGATCGATAAATCCCAAAAGGTTCGCCGTCCCGTGACCAAACTTGTTAGTAACTGGTAATTGGCTTCCGAAGAGCGCGCCTGTAACAGATCTGGTTTAACAATAACGGGGGCAACCTGGGGCGACAGGTGGGCAATCTCTAGATTATTCCACTGTTCAAAGAGGCGCCAAGCTCGCAAAATACTTTGGGCTGGGTCAATTAAAATGAGCGGATCTTCCTGCTGCTCTGTGACGGGATCGAAATGGTAGGTGACTTGCGTACTCTGGCTGACTTCAAAAAAAATCTCGGTGGCGATCGCCTCAATCATGCGACGAATTTGATCCCGCGTAATCCGTTGTTGCCCATGCCAAGTTTGAATCAAATCATATTCCCAATGCAGTTTAATCGCCTGGGATGTAATGGCCGATAAACCCTGTTGCAATAGTTGCGTATTGGCCGCGATGTGGGGCATTTGAGCCGTCAGATGACGCCGCCAACGCCGTACCGAGTGGGTTCCCCCCGAAGCATAGACCAGACGACCAAAATACAAGAAAAAAGACCATTGATGTGATCGCGGGTCCGTCAAGATCAAGCGACCCGTAAACTGGGGCATTTTGAGGGTCTGGAAAAGGGTTGTTTGCTTCGCTGCATCAAAATTGCGAATCGGAATTTCCGGGGGCAAGTTGGCATTTGTCATCGCATAACCCTTAAGCTTCAAAATAGAAACACCACTGCAACATTAATTGACAAACAAACCGCAGTGATTGCCTACACTAATACTCAATACTAAGTCATTTATTCTGTTCCTATCATCACCATGACACACCAAAGTACAGATTTTTCCCGTTTAGCCAAACACCTCGAAGCCTATACCCGTAAGTATGCCCATGAAGTGCTGCTACTTCACCTCGGCCACGGGGAAATAGAAGACCAAATTATTATTTTTAAAGGCTTTTCTAGTTCTTTGATGCAGCCAACAGACTATAATCCCGATAACCCAGTTCTAGCAGAAATGCCAATTCTCAGGATTGATCGTCTCCAAAGTCCCTACAATCCAAACCAGCCTATTTTCCTCGAACAAAACCTTTCCCTAGAACAGATGCAGCAATACCTGAGCGATGCCGACATCTGTTAAAGGCTAATTTCTCTAACCGACAAAAAAAGGAGAGCCACCTTGTGACTCCCCCAATCATCAGGGTGCATCTACTATCTTTAATATAGCCCAGTCTACCTGGGGGGACAATCCCCTCACCCTAAGAAAATTTCTAGCCCCGCAGTTTCTGGGCCAGGATTTGGTTGAGCAGTTTCGGATCAGCACGGCCGCTGGTTTTTTTCATCAGTTGCCCCACAAAAAAGCCCTGTAGCTTTGTTTTTCCGGCGCGGAATTGTTCTACCTTCTCAGGATTGGCGGCCAAAACTTCATCCACCATGGCCTCTAGAGCACCTGTGTCTGAAATTTGGGTCAAGCCGCGACTCTCAACAATTGCCTTGGGCGAACCGCCTTGCTCTAACAGTTCCGGGAGAATTTCTTTGGCAATTTTGCCGCTAATGGTGCCATCGTGAATTAAATTGACGAGTTCGGCTAATTGCGTTGCCTTTAGGGGAAGCTCAACAATCGTTAGACCGACATTTTTATTCAGGTGGGCAGCGATGTCTTGGGTCACCCAGTTGGTTACTTGTTTCGGATCTGCCCCAGCCGCCACAGCCGCTTCAAAGTATTCGGCTACGTCGCGGTCGTCGGTTAAAACCCTCGTGTCATAGGAAGACAGACCATACTCGGTTTCGTAGCGCTCTCGTTTTTGGGCGGGGGTTTCGGGGAGTTCGGCAGCCCATTTTTCTAGTTGTGCTGGGGTCACTTCAATGGGGGGCAGGTCTGGCTCTGGAAAATAACGGTAATCGCTGGAGCCTTCTTTTTTCCGCATACTAAAGGTGCGCTGGCTACTTTCATCCCAGAGGCGCGTTTCTTGGTAGATGGGTTCCCCTGTTTCGACGGCTTTGATTTGTCGCTCGATTTCGTAGTCGATCGCCTTTTGGATCGCACTGAAAGAGTTCATATTTTTGATTTCGACTTTGGTGCCGAATTCTTCTTGGCCGACAGGACGAATGGAAATATTTACGTCACAGCGGAGAGAGCCTTCTTGCATGTTGCCATCGCCGATGCCGAGATAGCGGACGAGGCGGCGCAATTCCTGGGCATATTCAGCGGCTTCTTTGCCAGAACGAATATCGGGTTCTGAGACAATCTCCAGGAGCGGAATCCCGGTACGATTGAAATCCACTTTAGAGTAGGTAGAACCCGCGAGGCGATCGCTCCCGGCATGGACTAATTTTCCGGCGTCTTCTTCCATGTGGAGGCGGGTCACGCCAATGGTTTTTTTGACGGGGGGGTCACTGGGTTTGTCGGCGATTTCAATTTCTAGGTGACCATGCTCAACAATGGGCAGATCGAATTGGGAGATTTGGTAATTTTTGGGTAGGTCTGGGTAAAAATATTGTTTCCGGTCAAATTTGCTGTAGGGGCTGATTTTTGCCTTGAGGGCCAGGCCCATTTTCACCGCCGATTCCAGCACCTTTTCGTTTAAAACGGGCAAAACTCCAGGATAGCCTAGGCAGACGGGACAGACATTGCTGTTGGGGTCGCTGTCAAATTTAGTAGAACAATGACAAAAAATTTTGCTGGCGGTATTGAGCTGACAATGGGTTTCGAGCCCAATAATCGCTTCATACTCGGTTTTGCGGGGTGCTGCAACTGCCATAGGACTTTTTTTATTTAGGAAACGTACAAAAATCGATAGCCTCTATTCTATCCTTGGCGGGCGGTGTTACTGGAGATTAACGGCTCGCAATTTGGGCCAGGTGCCAATCAGGGCGGAGGTTTTGGGCGTGGCGCAGGTAAGAATGGTAAATCTCCGCCTGGGGTTTGGGGGTATTGAGGTGAATTAAGACGCGAATACAACGCTCTAGGCTCCCTTGGACAGCCATTTGCTGCACATCGAGGAGGGGCACATTATCCCAGTTGGGTCGTTGTCGGGCGATCGCTGCCGGAAAAATAGCGTCCAAATCGGCGGTGGTAGTAAACACCACACTGATAATTTCTTCGGGGTCTAGTTGGTTGCGGACTTCAATGTCATCGAGTAGTTCCCGCACCGCATCGGCGATCGCCTCCTTGGTATTGGCCGTTGCTGTAATTGCGCCTCGAATAGCCCGCACCTTCCAGTCCACGTTGGTTTCCTCCGCCTCAAGCATCAAAAATTTTCGAAATTAGGGTCGATAGAGCCACAGGGGTTGTCCCGCCGTTGCCAGTTCAAATTCTACCCAATTAAGGGCGTTCCCCACGGGCGAACTCAGTTGATTGCGACTCAAAAGGCGAGTAATCAGGGGTTTGGGTTCCTCAATGGTGCGACATTCTGCCTTATCTGGATCTAAGCCCGCTAATTTTGCGGCCCAAATGCGTGCATCTTCTTCGGTGCCGAGGCGATCAACGACACCAAGTTCCTGCGCTTGCTCTCCGGTAAAAATGCGACCATCGGCAAAGGTTTTCACTGTTTCCACATCCAGATTGCGGGCTTCGGCGACAGTTTTGACAAACTGGCCGTAGCTGACATCGATCATTTCCTGGAGAATATTTTCTTCCGCCTCGGTCAACTCCCGGTCAAAGGACAAAATATCCTTGTAAGGGCCAGACTTAATCACCTTAAAAGAGACACCAACCTTTTCGAGGAGCCGCTCTAGGTTATTGCCCCGCAAAATAACGCCGATGCTGCCTGTAATTGTCCCCGGATTTGCAACGATATGCTGCGCTCCCATGCCGATGTAAACGCCCCCGGAAGCCGAAATATTGCCAAAGCTGGCGACAATCTTTGTTTTTTCCTGGAGTTTTTTGAGGGCGTAATAAATTTCTTGGGAGTCGCCCACGGTGCCCCCAGGGGAATCGATCCGCAACAGCAGGGCCGGATATTTTTTCTCTTCGACTTCTTCGAGGGCTTTCAGGACTCGTTTTCGGGTATCAGCGGCGATCGCCCCGGTGATTTCAATACGCGCAACTTGTTTACGGGTTTTCGGAGGAAACGGCCACACCATAGGGATTTGTCAAAAATAAATAATGAAATGTTAGCAGGCCCTGCAGATTAGACGTTGAGGGCACTAATCCCCTATGCTAACTGATCCGCTGGGTCTTACCGTGGTTTTTTCGGCGGAAATGGGCAAGTTTTTGGGGTCAGTGGCGGGGGGACTGTACGGGAAAGAACAACAAAAATTATAAATTTCCCCTATGCTTAACATTACTACACATTACCGCGAGTCTTTATAGTTGCCCTGAATTTATGGCCCTCAATCTCTCGAAGTCGAACTTTAGTCAATTTCCCTTGGTACTGATTGCGCCCTTTTTTCTGTGGGGTACGGCCATGGTCGCGATGAAGGGCGTGATTCCCCAAACCACACCTCTTTTTTTAGGGGGGTTGCGCTTAGTGCCAGCGGGATTATTGGTGTTGCTGTTCGGACTCCTATCGGGACGCGATCGCCACATTTCTTGGCAGGGTTGGCTCTGGATTGGCCTCTTTGCCCTAGTCGATGGCCTCATGTTCCAAGGCTTTTTAGCAGAGGGACTCGTGAAAACAGGAGCAGGATTGGGTTCCGTGATGATTGATTCGCAACCCCTCGCCGTGGCCCTTTTATCCAGCTGGCTATTTGGTGAAGTGATCGGCCTCTGGGGTTGGCTAGGGTTAGGTTTTGGGATTTTGGGGATTAGCTTAATTGGCATTCCTGATGCGTGGATTTTGGCGCTGTTCCAGGGAGATCTTTCTTTTTTTCAGTGGGAAAACCTGGGGATCAGTGGTGAAGTGTTGATGCTGGGAGCTTCCCTATCGATGGCAGTGGGCACGATTTTGATCCGTTATGTCAGTCGCCATGCGGATCCGGTGATGGCAACGGGCTGGCACATGATTCTCGGCGGCATTCCACTTTTTATCGCTTCGGATCAACTAGAAACCCTGCAATGGCAATTTATTAGCACGTCAGGCTGGTGGGCCTTGGCCTATGCAACGATTTTTGGCAGTGCGATCGCCTATGGTTTATTTTTCTACCTGGCGTCCGAGGGGAATTTAACCAGTCTTAGCGCCCTGACGTTCCTCACCCCTGTTTTTGCTCTAATTTTCGGCAATGTCCTCCTCAACGAAAAATTAAGCCCCCTGCAATGGGTCGGTGTGGGCTTGACTCTGGTGAGCATTTATTTAATTAACCAACGGGAAAAAATTGCCGCTTGGTTTTCCCAAGCTGAAGCTGCGGCAGGGGTAGGCACGCCCCAAGACAGTAAAATTCCCGTCGAAAGCAGCAAACGAAATTAGGTTTCTTTCTGAAGCAAATGCTGGTTTAGAAACTGAGATATTCGGGCTAAGGCGATCGCCGGAATTTCGTGGCCCCCAGAAAATTCAAAATAGTCGAGGGGAACGCCCACTTGACCCAGTTGGGTTTTGGCTTGGTGGGCTGCTTGGATCGGCACCACGGGATCTTGGGTGCCGTGAATTAGTAACGTCGGCGAAAAATCCCCTGGCCGTCTTTGGGGTTCGTAATGGAGATAGCCGCTGCAACTACAAAGGGCCGCAAAATTGAACTGCAAACCGACATCGAGGGTCATCGCGCCTCCCTGGGAAAAGCCAATCATCGCGGTTCGTTCCGGAGGAATGCCCGTATTTTCTGATAGGGTTTGCAGCCACTGAAAAAGGCGATCGCGCGCCTCTGGCAAACCCTGAAAATCTTCCCGTTCCAGGGCATACCAAGCCCGCCCCTGGGGACTCTGAAAATGGGGAAAAGGTGCATTGGGGAAA
>Ga0213835_100651_pt1 | contig 29574 bp, 24 predicted proteins | sample SWPATP01_FD_160576 | JGI IMG/M metagenome (GOLD analysis project Ga0213835, IMG submission 160576) | Coastal seawater microbial communities from Marineland, Florida, United States - SWPA TP0 #1 | ecosystem: Environmental > Aquatic > Marine > Coastal | place: USA: Florida | collected 2016-08-05 | reverse complement strand
CGGTTCGGGTTCCGGCTCGGGCGCCGGCTGCGGTTCGGGTTCCGGTTCGGGGGCGGGCGTCGGGGCCGGATCGGGGGCGGGGGCGACGGGTGCTGGCGCAGGGGTCGTGCCCGGGATCAGGCCGGCGAACCAGGCACCGCCACCAATCACCGCGGCCACCGCCGCGACCCCGATCAGCGCCATGCCGGCGCCGCCCTTGCGGGCGGGTTCCGCCACGGGCGCCACCGACGGGGCAGGGGCCGGGGCGGGCGCGGAGGGGGCGCCGAAGGGGCTGTCGCTTTCGGCCCCGCCGGACGGGTCGGGTTGCGGCGGGTAGCCGACCGGCGGCATCGATTGCGGCGGCATCGACTGCGGCGGCATCGAACCCGGCGGGATCGATTGCGGCGGCAGCGAGCCGGGCGGCAGCGAGCCCGGCGCCCCGGGCACCGGCTGCGGTGCGGGCGGCTGGCTCTGGCTCCAGAAGGCGGCGGCGGGGGCGGCCGGCGCATCGGCGATCACGGTCCGGTCCGCGGGGCGCGGCGGCGCGGAGGGCGGCGCGGCATGGGCGCCGGGCGGCTGCGACCCCGGCGGATAGCTGCCCGGCGGCACCGACCCCGGCGGATAGCTGCCCGGCGGCACCGACCCGGGCGGCACCGACCCCGGCGGCACCGACCCGGCCGGCGGCACCGACCACGCGGGTGACGCGCCAGCCCCGCCGGCGGCCAGGCCGGCACCGGGCAGGTTGCCCGGCCATGTTCCGGGCGGCGCATCCAGCATCGCGACGACCGCATCCATGCTTTCCGGCCGGTCGGCGGGGTTGGGGGCCAGCATCCGCTCGACGATCCCGCGCAGGCCCTCGGGCAGGTCGGACAGGTCGGGCAGTTCCATCCGGGTGCGCACCGCATCGGCGGGGTTGTCGCCCATGTCCAGCACGCGCCCGCGTGCCATCGCCGCCACCACCAGCCCGAGGCTGTAGATGTCGGCGCGCTCGGTCACCTCGCCCTTGTGCAGGCCCAGCTGCTCGGGCGCCACATAGCCGTACTTGCCCGCGAACTGCCCGCCGATCAGCGTGCCCTTCCCGGCGGTGGCCGCCTTGGCGATGCCGAAGTCGATGATCTTGGCGTTCTCGACCAGCCGCCCCGGCAGGATGATGTTGTCCGGCGACAGGTCGCGGTGGATCACCCCCGCCCGATGCGCCGCCGCCAGCCCCGAGGCGAGGCGCCGCAGCAGCCCGCGCACCTCATGTTCGGGCATCGGCCCGGCCTCCAGATGGTCGGCGAGCGATTCGCCGTCCACGAACTCCATCACCAGGCAGGGACGGGCGATGCCGGGATCGATGGTGAAGACATGGTAGCGCACGATCGCGTCATGCGACAGCCGCGACAGCACCGTCGCCTCTTTCTGGAACAGCGACAGGATCTTGCGGTCGTGGGCCAGGGCGGGCAGCACGATCTTGATCGCGACCGGCTCGTCGGTGTGGATGTTGATGCCGCGATACACCTCGCCCATGCCGCCGGTGCTGATGTGCGAGACGATCTCGTAGGTGCCGATGATCTGTGTGCCCGGCGCGACCTCGGTCGAGGCGGGCTCGGGCGGTGCCGCGCGTCCGGGCGAGGTGCCGGCAAGCCGGGTGCGGCCGTCGTCGCCGCTGCCGCCGCCGTTGCCGGAACCGGGCTGGTCGGGGGTGTCGGCAGTCACTGAAGCCCTCCGGGACCGGTCTTGGCACCGGCCGACCAGGCATCCGGGGCGCCGACCAGCGTCTTGACCTCGCAGCGCACGACCACGATCGTGACGTTGTCCGAGGCACCGCGCTGCAAGGTCAGATCGAGCAGCGCATCGCAGGCCGCCTGCGGCGTGCTGCCTTGCAGGAGGCCCGCGATCTCGTGGTCGTCGACATGCCCGGTCAGCCCGTCAGAACAGATGACGAACCGGTCGCGGTCGCGCAACGTGCCATAGACATGGTCAAGCTGCGGCTGCGCGCGCACGCCCACGGCGCGGGTGATGACGTTCTTGCGCGGCCAGTTCTCGGCCTCCTCGGGGGTGATGGCGCCGGTGTCGAGCAGTTCCTGCACCTCGGTATGGTCGCGCGTCACCTGCGACAACTGCCCGTCGCGCCACAGGTAGACCCGGCTGTCGCCCGACCAGACGCAGGCGAAATGGTTGTCGAAGGTCAGCAGCGCGGCAATCGTCGCGCCGATGGTGGCGCCGTGGTTCTCGCGCGAATGTCGCTGGATCGCGGCGTTGGCGGCGGTGATGCGATCGACAAAGCGCGCCTGCAGGTCGGGCGCCGAACTGGCCCGGCCGATCGACTGGACATGCTCGATGATGGTGCCGGCGGCATAGGCCCCGCCGTAATGCCCGCCCATCCCGTCCGCGACCAGCCACACCCCCTGGGCGGGCATCGTCACGTAGCGGTCCTCGTTGTGGTCGCGCACCCGGCCGGGATGGGTGACCGCGGCGGTCATGAAGCGGAATTGCCGTGCGCTCATTGGCCTGTCCCTGCCCGGTTGCGCCCCTGCGCGGGGCTGCGCGCGCTGTCGGGGGAAAGGTTAGGCGGATTGATCCCCGTTTGCCAAGGGCTGCATGGGGGCGGCCTGCAAAAGGAACGCGAAGACGCGCGCGTCGGGCACACCCTCCAGCGCGATCATCGCCGGGGCGCCGCCGTCGGCGGGATGGCCCGTCCACCAGTAGCTGCGCGCGGCGGCGGCCAGATGCGCCTCGGTGCCGCGCACGTCGGCCATCAGGTCGTCGATCGCGGTCCCCGGCGCCGCCTGTGCCCACAGCGCCCGCGGCGGCGCGGCCAGCAGCCCCGCCGTCCCCGGATCGGCGGGCTGCGGCAGGCCCAGCCGGTCGAGCGCGCCCTCGAAGGCGGCCAGGTCGCTCTGCGCCCGGCCCGCGCGCAGCAGCGCCGCGCAGGCGTCGTGCCAGGCGGGGCGCGGGGCGATCATCGGCGGGGGCGGGCAACGCGGCGGGGCCTCGCCCTCGGGGTCGGCCAGCACCACGAGCGCGGGAAAGCGGCGCCCCACCCGGTCGGCCGAGGGCATCAGCGCGCCGGTCAGGGTGGTGCCGAACACCGCCGGGCCGATCCAGAAATGCCAGATCGCGGCGGCGTCGTAATTCCCCTGCCAGGCCGGCCCGCCTTCGGTGCGCAACCCCGCCATCAGCGCCTCGAGCCAGTTTTCCAGCGGGCGCAGCACCGCGCGCGGCAGGCCGCGGGCGATGAAGTCGCCGCGCAAGGGCAGCTTGCCGAAAAACCCCGCGCCCGCGCCGGGGGCGGCAGGCAGCACCGTGTCATCGACCGGGGCGGCCACGGGGCCGGGGGGCGCCGCTTCGGTCGCGGCGAAGGGGCTCGCGTCGTCGCCGGCGGGGGCGGGCGGGTCGTCGTCGGGCGCCGGTTCGGGCGTGTCGTCGGCCGGCGACCCGGCCCCGGCGGCCACCGCCGGCAAGGCAAGGTCGAGGCGCAGCCACACCTCGTCCGGGCCGCGTTCGCCGGTGTCGTCGGTGGCCTCGGTGCGTTCGACCCCGTCACCCCCTTCGGTGCCGTCACCCTCCGGAGCGGGGGTGTCGGACCAAGGCGACAGGTCCATCGGGTCGGCCGCCGGCAGCGCGCGGGTCCACGGATCGCCCGCGCCGGACTTGGCGGGCCCTTCCGGCGCGGCGTCCTCGCGACCGCCCCCGGCCATCGTCACAGCCCCCGCGGGCAGCCGAAATCCCACAATGAGCGCAGGAAGAACGGATTGAGCGACGATGCCGAGCGGATGTTGTAGGCGATGTACCGCCCGCCGATGGTATAGCGCACGTCAACCGACGTTCCCGAAGGCCGCGGGCTGCCGGCGTTGATGAAGCGCATCAGCGCCCATGGCCCCGGCGGCTGCACCGCGATCGAGGACTGCCGGCCGCGCATCTCGGGCGCCAGTTGCAGGCTGACCGACCCGCCCGCGCCGCTGCCGGGCCAGCCGATGGTCTGCGCCAGGTTGCCGGTCTGCTGGGTGGCGATGATCTGGCCGTTGATCTCCAGCATCGCGCTGCGGACCTCGTTGTGCATCGCCGTCTGGGTGATGGTGATGTCGAAGCCGGGCATCGAGGCGCCCCCGGGAAAGAAGGCGTCGCGGATGTCCGCGGCGCGCTGGAACTGGCGCAGCGTCGCGGTGGACAGCCGGTCGCCGATGGGGCTGTCCTCCTTCCAGGTCCAGGGGTTGGAGCTGATGTCGGCATGCGGCAGCAGGTGGGTGTTGAAGAAGCTGTCCATCACCCCGCCCGGCGCCATCAGCCGCGCGAACTCGGTCATCGGCACGTCGCGGTTGGACCGGGCCGAGAACGGATAGCCGTTGGCGATGATCCGCTCGCAGACCTGGGTGACCTCGTTGTTCATCCGTTCGTTCAACTGGGCGATCGAGGTGTTGGCGGCGTCGCCCTCGAACTCGGCCGCGGCCTGCAGCATCATCCGCGTCATCGGCGGCGGCAGCCGCGAGGCATTCGCCTTGAGCGCGCCGATCTGGCCGGGCAGCTGCTCGGCCACCTGGCCCGGCGCGAGCGTGGCGGTGGACAGAAGCTGATGGATGTTGCGCAGCTGGCCCAGCAGGTGATCGATCGGCCGCTGCCCGTCCGCGCCTTCGACCAGGTTGTGCCAGCGCACGAACTGCGCCTCGACACCGGCGCCGGGCAGGGGGGCGGCGCCGGTGCCCGAACGGCTGGCGGTGCCGGCGCGGCCGGTGTTCTTGGAGGCCAGCGCGATGTCGATGCCGATGCGCGCCATGCCGCTGGTGCGCTGCTGGATGCGGGTGGCAAGCTGCTGTGCTGCCACCCCGGCGATGCCGCTTCCGGCCGTACCGGACAGGAAGTCCATCCCCGCGCCAAAGCTGCCTTCGGCATCGAAATCCTCGGTCAGGCGGGTTTCCTGCACGATCGCCTCGACAAGCAGCGTGATCGGCGACAGCCGCGCGGCGCTCGCGGCGGCCAGCGCGGAAAAGGTGGGCGGGTCGGCCGACATCGGCCGCAGCTTGAGGTTGTCCAGAACCTCGTTCCAGGCGTTCGTGAAATCGAGCGCGTAGCGGTTCAGAAGGATAGGCCCGAGGTTGCCGAGCTGGCCCTCGATGTCGACCTCCTGGGCGCGCGCGCCCAGCACCCACTGTTCGCTTTCCAGCTTCTGCGCGACCTCGGACAGGCGCGGCAGGAAATAGCGGTGGAAGCCCGCGTAGGTGTACAGGCCGGGCACGACCATCTCGGACAGGTCGCGGCCGTCCACCGTCTCGAACACCAGTTCGGCGTCGGTTCCGGCGCGCAGCGCGACGTTGAACTCTTCCAGCTCGCGCGGGTTCACCGCCCCCTGCACCAGCAGATAGGCCTGATCGGCCACCTCGATCCGGGCCAACATCAGCTCGGCCTGCTCGATCAGCGCACCGTTGAGCGAAAAGCGCGGGTTGCGCGCCTGGCCCAGATCCAGCATCGCCCACAGATGCTCCTCGAGCTGCGCGCGCGCATCGCGGAAGGCGCCGCCGCCGGGATAGAGGTTGCGCGCCCAGTCCTCGCGGAACCACGCCACGACAAAGGCGTCGTCGCGCACCGGGGCGGCATCGCCCAGAAGCTTGTAGACCTTGAGCGCCTCGTACAGCGAGATCGTGTTGTTGGTGGCGATGAACTCGGCCAGCTGGTCCTCAAGGCGCAGGATCAGCCGGGCGCGGAACATCCGCTCCAGCGCGTCGCGGTAGCTGGCACGCGAGGCCGCGTGGAGCGCCGCGCGCTGGGAAAAGCCGAAACGCTCGAAAAAGGCGCGGTCGTCGGTGGCGTCGCCATAGCCGGTCGGCATGTCGCGCAGCATCTGCAACAGCCCCGCCACCGGCAGCACGTCGTCGTCGTCGATCTCGGTCGCGGCCAGTTCGGTGCGCGCGGCCATCTCGTATTCGGCCAATGCCGCCTCGGCCGTCCGCACCAGCGCGCGGTTGTAGTAGAAGCTTGCCGCCCACAGCCCCAGCAGGCCGGCGGTGAACAGCCCCACCGCCGTCAAGGCGCCGTAGCGCAGCATCGCCTCGCGACGGACCGCGTTGCGGTCGAAGCTGACCCAGCCCGATTCGGCGAAGATCACCTTGCGCAGCAGGTCGTGCAGGAAATAGCTGCGCCCGCGTCCGGACATGCCGCCGGCCGCCTCGAGCGGGCCGAAGCTGCGCTCCATCGCGCCCAGCACCTGGTCGATGGGCGTGCCTTCCTGCGTGCCGGAGGTGAAATAGAAGCCGCGCAGCGTCGCGTTGATCCGGTAGCGGGTAGAGCCGAACACCTCGGTCAGCAGGTTCTGCACCTTGTCGCGCAGCATGGCGACCTGCGCGGGAAAGCCGAAGATCGCGATCCGGGCGATGCCGTCGGGTTCCTCCTGCAGCCGGTCGGTGACCTCTTCGGAAAGGCGGGCGACGAGGGCGTCGTATTCCTCGGCCACGCGCTGCACCGTCGCTTCGCGCCGGGTTTTCGTCTTGAAGGTGGCGCCCCACACCTTTTGCCGCCGCGAGGCGCTGAAGGCACCGAAGAACTCGGAAAACCCCGCGATCAGGTCGGCCTTGGTCAGCATCACGTAGACCGGCACGTCAACCTTGAGCACCTCGTGGATCTCGGCCAGCCGTTCGCGGATGGCGGTGGCGTGGGCCTCCAGCGTCTCGGGGGTGCCGGTCAGAAGCTCCTCGGTGCTGATCGCGACGATGACGCCGTTGATCGGCTGGCGGGCGCGATGCACCTTGAGCAGTCCGAGGAACGACAGCCAGCTTTCACGATCGGCCTGCGCGTCGCTGTCCTGGGTGGTATAGCGGCCGGCGGTGTCGATCAGCACCGCCTCTTCGGAAAACCACCAGTCGCAATAGCGCGTGCCGCCGGCCCCGGCGATGGCGCCGCCGGTCTTTTCGGCCAGCGGAAACTTGATGCCGGAGTTCAGCAGCGCCGTGGTCTTGCCGGCGCCGGGCGGGCCGATGATGACGTACCACGGCAATTCGTACAGATACCCCGACGAGCCCGACGACTTGCGCAACACGCCGAGCGCCTCTTCCATCTTCTCGGCCAGCGCCTCGCCGTCGCCGGCGCTTTCGGGGGCGATGGCGGCCTGAAGCGCGGCCTCGGCCTTGCGGGCGCGCAGCCAGCCGATGAGGTAGACAACCCCCACCACCAGCACGATCGTGCCGATCGTCAGGCCGCGGGCCAGTTCGCCCTCCAGCGGATAACTGGTGCCGAAGCCCAGCAGCGGGCCGGCGAACCAGATCGCCAGTGACAGCGCCAGGACGCCCAGGACGATGAGTGTGTGCTTCAGCCAGCGTTTCACGGCGGCGGCTCCTGTTTCGCGCGCGGCATGCGTGTCGCGGCCCGCCGGGTGGCGGGCTGCGGCCTAGAGTTGTCCGTCCCGCCGGATCAGGATCTCGACCCGGCGGTTTTCGGCCCGTCCCTCGGCCGTGGCGTTGTCGGCGATCGGTTCGTCCTCGCCCCGGCCGATGACCTCGATCCGCGACGGGTCCGACAGGCCCGGCGCGATCATCCGTTCCACCGACTGCGCGCGGGCGACCGAAAGCTCGTAGTTGTTCTTGAAACGCCCGCGCCCCGACAGCGGCACGTTGTCGGTGTGCCCGACGATGCGCACCTCGCCCTCCTCGGCCTCGAGCACCCTGGCGATGCTGCCCGCGACCTCGGCAAAGGCCGGCCGCACGTCGGCGGCGCCACTGTCGAACAGCACAAGGTTGTTGGCGGTGATGGCGATGAAGTTGCCGGCGGTGTCGACGCCAAGCGTGCCGTCGGCGATATAGCCAGCAAGCGCCTCGCGCACCCGTTCGAGCTGGGTGATCCGGGGCGGCGGCGGCGGCTCGTAGACGGTGGTCTCGACCGGGATGCCGGGCACGGTGCTGGCGCGGGCGATGGTCAGCCCCTCGGTCGGGTGCAGGCTGCGCATCTTCGTCGCGACCAGCCCGGCATCCTCGGTCAGCAGGATGCGCATCCCCATGTAGCTGCCCGCCAGCAGCGCCGCACAGACGCTCGCCACGACCCAGACCGGCACCCGCGCGCCCTGCCGGCGCGCCGCGATCTCGATCCCCTGCCAGTTGGGCGCGATGTCGTCGTCGCCGCGCGGCCTGACCCTGCGGAGCGTCTCGAACACCTGGCGGCGGATGCGCTGCAACTCCACCTCGCCGCCGGGCATCGTGCGATACTGCCCCTCGAAGCCCAGTTGCAGGCAGGTCAGCATCAGTTCCAGCAGGTTGTACTTGCGGATCGGGTCGGCCAGCGCCTTTTCCACCTCCTGGAAGAACCCCACGCCCGAGGTGCGGCGGTTGAAGAACCGCGCCACCATCGAATACTGCACCCAGATGTGGCGGTCGGTGCCGGGCAGGTTCTGCACGATGTCGTCGGCGGTGCCGCACAGCGCATACTTGGCGATCAGCGCGTCCTGCGGGTCGGCGCCGCCGTCGATGGCGGTCCGCTCGAAGGCCTCGATCTCGTGGGTGACATGGGTCATCAGCGGCAGCGCTTCCATGTCCACGACCTGGCTGCGCAGCCGCCCGAACAGCACCAAAAGCCCCGCCGCCGCCGCCGTCAGCGGGTTCGAACCGGCGGAATGCCCCGCCCCGCGGGCGCGCAGCGCCTCTTCCAGCGCGATCTTGCGCACCGCGCCGGTCCGAGCCGGGGCCTGGTGCGGGCGGGCCACGTCGGGAAAGAAGCTGTCCTGCGGCGCCTGCGCGCCCATCCAGGCGCGGGCGGCATTGGGGTCGGCGCCATGGCCGGGCTGGCCGCCGAAGCCTTGCGCGGGGTGCTGCGCCGGTGCGCCGGGGCCGCCCACCGCGAAGGGGTCGCGGGCGGCGGGCGGTGCGCCGAAGCCGCCTGGCGCGGGCTGCGGGGCAAAACCGCCGCTACCGCCGGCGGGCGGCAACCCGCCGATCACGGTCTTCTGCGGCGCGGCCGGCCCGCCCGCACCGGGCAGCGGCGCCGGGCGCGGGGCAAAGGGATCGCCGCCGCCCCCGGCCGGGGGCAGGCCGCCGATCACGGTCTTCTGCGGCGGCGGCCGCCGCGGGGGATCGCCACTCATGCGCGGGTCTCCATGATCGCCCACATCTCGAGCTCGAGTTCCGGCCAGTCGCCGGCAAAGTGCAGCCCGATCGCCGGCGCGGTCGAGAACTCGCGCCACAGCGCCGAACGCTTGTCGATGTTGAAATAGACGTGGCTGGTCACCGCCCGGATCTGGCGCGGCGGGGTTGGCATGTGAACCAGGTCGAGGCCGGGCAGGTTGTTGTCGACGATCTGCGCCATCCGCGTGTTCGGCCCGACCTTGCACAGGGCGGGGAACTGCTGCTGGATCTGCGTCAGCGGCTTGTCGGCGGCGACCTCGATGACAAAGGCCGCGTCGCGGAACAGCGTGCGGTCCTGCACCATCGCCAGATAGCTGTTCGGCACAGGCTGGGTCAGCGGCAGCCGGATCGCACGGCTCACGTCGCGCGACAGCAGCCGCTGGATGTCGCGCAGCACCGGCTCGAAGGTTTCCTCGAGGTTGTCCTGGTCATAGGCGCCATACTCGGGCGCAAGCCGGGTGCTGTCGAATGTCCACAACTCGCCCGACAGCCGCAGCAGCGCGCGATACAGATCCTCGGTGTGGACATAGCGCGAGGCCCGCAGGTGGCGCAGGATGTTCACCTCGCGGTTCAGCAGCAGCAGCATGAAATAGTCGGTCGCCTGCAGTCCGCCGCCCGCCGACGGGTCCGAGGCATAGCGCGCGAGCGAGGCAAGCTTGGTCTCGACCCAGCCCACAACGCGCTCGATCCAGCCCGAGACGACCGGGTGCGCATCGACCGTCAGCACCGGCGGCGCAAAGGTCTCGTCCAGCACGATGGTCTTGTCGCGCACCTCGACGATGCGGGCGACGGCCATGCAGTGAAACCCGGGTCGGGGCGTCTTGCGCACCGCCAGCCCGATGCGGGGATGAGCGATCTCGATGTCCTGCTCCAGCCGCATGGCGGCGGCGCTGTCCACGATGCGCTCGCGGTCGAGCACGTAGCGGCTTGCGCGGCTGGTTTCCTCGTCGGTGCCGACCTCGCGGCCGTTGGCTTCGGCCATCGGCAGGGTCAGCCAGACGGTGTTGCCTTCCGATCCCTCGGGCACCTCGACGGGGTGGGGCAGGGCCGAGGTGCCGGGCAGGTCGAACGGCAGCCCGTCGGGAAAGATGCCCGCCGCCTGCCGCAACCCGAAGCGGTTCTGCTCGGCCAGGTCGCGGTCGACCTCGAGGCGCGAAAACCCCCACGGATAGGGCGAGGCATAGCGCGTGCGCGCCTCGATCAGCTTTTCCTGATAGCGGTCGGCCTGTTGGAGGTGGTGCGGCTGCAGGAACAGCCCTTCCTTCCAGGCAACCTTGCTGTACCACGACATGCGCTGCGCCCGCTTTGCCCGTAATTGACGTAGCGACGTTAGACCATTTGTCTGCGCGCACAAAGCCCTGCGCGCGGGAATGTTGACCGGCGTGCGCAGGCGGTGAAGCGGCGTCGCGGCACCGATCGGCCCTTTCCTTCGCTACGCGTCTGCGCTAGGGGGACGCGCTCAGGCGGGCATGCACCCTTGGAGGATGTCCGCCCCTACAACCGATGGAGAAGACCATGGCTGGCGAGATCCCCGATCTTGTAGCCGAGGTGCGGACGGGGACAGGCAAGGGGGCCGCCCGTCAAGCTCGACGCGAGAGCTACGTACCCGGCATCGTCTACGGCGGCGGCACGGACCCGCTGCCGATCAGGCTGAAATACAACTATCTTCTGAAGCTGCTCAAGCAGGGCCGCTTCACCTCGACCCTGTTCAACCTCAAGGTCGAGGGGCACGACGACGTCCGGGTGATCTGCCGCGGCGTGCAGCGCGACGTGGTGCGCGACTTTCCCGCCCATGTGGACCTGATGCGCCTGCGTCGCACCAGCCGGGTCAAGCTGTACATCCCGGTGGAGTTCGTGAACCACGCCGCCAGCCCCGGCCTGCGCCGCGGTGGCGTGCTGACGACGGTGCGCTCCGAGGTGGAACTTGAGGTGACGGCGGGCGACATTCCCGATCACGTCACCGCCGACCTGACCGGGCTGGACATAAACGACACCATCACGATCTCGAAGATCCAGTTGCCGGCCGGCGCCAAGCCGACGATCGACCGGGACTTCATGATCGCGAACATCTCGGCCCCCTCGGGGCTGCGCAGCAGCGAGTCCGAGGCGGTCGAAGAGGCCGAGTGATCAGACTGAAAATTGTGGAAAAGGCCGCGGAAGCAGTAGTTTCCGCGGCCTTTTTCATATTGCGTGTCAGCTTTCTGCGCTGATTGTCTGCACCGCCTCGAAAATCTCCAGTTCGGGCGGGCCGAGGTAGATGTCGCCATGCGCGCCCGCCCCCTTGTGCGCGGCGCGGAACGCCTCGGACCGCGTCCAGGCCTCGAAGGCCGCGCGGCTGTCCCACAGCGTGTGCGAGGCATACAGGACATGGTCCGCGGCCTCGGGCCCCTTCATCAGGTGAAAGGCAACGAAACCGGGCACTTGCGGCAGGTGGCTGTCACGGCCGGTCCAGATCGCCTCGAAATCGGCGGCGCGCTCGGGGCGCACGCGGAAACGGTTCATCGTCAGGAACATCTCGGTCCTTCCGCTCGGGATGCTGGCATCGCGCGCCGGATGCGGGCATACCGGCGCATGATCCATACCTAACCGCGGGAGCGGGCGTTGCAACTGTTCGTCGGCCTCGGAAACCCCGGCGCGAAATACGCGGCCAACCGGCACAACGTCGGCTTCATGGCGGTGGACCGGATCGCGGCCGAGCACGGCTTCGGCCCGTGGCGCGACAAGTTCCAGGGCCGCATCAGCGAGGGGCGGCTGGGCGCGCACAAGGTGCTCCTGCTCAAGCCCGAGACCTTCATGAACCTGTCGGGCGATTCGGTCGGCGCGGCCCTGCGCTTCTACAAGCTGGGGCCCGAGGCGATGACCGTCTTCCACGACGAGCTTGACCTCGCTCCGGGCAAGGTGCGGCTCAAGGCCGGCGGCGGGCATGCCGGACACAACGGGCTGCGCTCGATCCACGCCGCGGTGGGGCCGCATTACGACCGCGTGCGGATCGGCATCGGGCATCCCGGCGACAAGCGGTTGGTCAGCGCCTATGTGCTGCATGATTTCGCCAAGGCCGACGCCGACTGGCTGGAGGACGTTCTGCGCGGCATCGCCGACGGGGCGCCTGCGCTGGCGGACGGCGACGGGGCGCGGTTTCTGAACGCCGTCGCGCTGCGGGTGGCGCCGCCGCGATCCTCGACCCGCGCGGCCCCGCCGCCTGGGGCCGAACCGCAGGCACCGCCGGCGCCCGAACCCGCGCCCGACACGCGCAGCCCCCTGCAGCGGCTCATGGACCGCTTCCGGTGACCGCGCGCGAACAGGCCATGCGCGCGGCCTTCCTGCGTCAGGCGGCATCGTGCAGGGCGCTCGGTTCGGATTTCACCGCGCGGCTGATGCGGCTGTGCGCCGCGCGGCTGGGGGGCGACACGCCTGCGGGCGCGCGGATCCTGAACTGGGACGGGCCGCCGGACATGGTGGGCGATTCGGTGCCGTTGCGGCTGGCCAGCGGGCTGCATGCGCTGGCGCTGTCGGGGGCCTGTCCGGCGGTGGCCGCGGTCTGGTCCGACCCCGGCGCGGCCGATGATGCCCGGATCTGGGCCGCGGTGGAGGTGGCGCTGGCCGATCACCAGCCCGCGCTTCTGGCCGCCCTCGACAACCCGCCGCAGACCAACGAGGTGCGCCGCGCCGCCGCGCTGATCGCCGCCGGTCACTGGCTGACCGCCGCGACCGGCCTGCCGATCGGGCTGGCCGAACTGGGCGCGGCAGCGGGGCTGAACCTGCACTGGGACCGGTTCGCGCTGCAGGCGGGCGGGCTGACCCTCGGCCCCGCGGATGCACCGGTACGGCTGGCGCCCGAGTGGCGCGGGGCGCCCGCGACCCTTGCGCCCCCGCGCGTGATCGCCCGCGCCGGGGTCGACCTGCGCCCGCTCGATCCCGCCCGCGACCGGCTGCGGGCGCTGTCCTACATCTGGCCCGACCAGCGCGACCGGTTGGCGCGCACCGCCGCGGCCCTCGACCTCGCCGCTGCGCACCCCGTGCGTGTCGCGCGGGGCGATGCCGGCGCGTGGCTGGCCGAGCGCCTCGGGCAGGCGCTGCCCGGCGCGCTGCGCCTCGTCTACCATACCATCGCCTGGCAGTATTTCCCCCGCGCGACCCGCCTGCGCGCCACCCGTGCGCTGGCCCGCGCCGGGGCCGCCGCCCGCCCCGACGCCCCGCTCGCCCGGCTGGGGATGGAGGCGGACGAGGCCGGGCCGGGCGCCGCCCTGACGCTCGACCTGTGGGCCGGGCGCGCGCGGCGGCGTATCGCGTTGGGGCGGATCGACTTTCACGGCCGCTGGGTGGACTGGTCCGCCCCCGCCCCCTGACGGGGGTGGCCGGGAGGGCCGGGGCCGCTATAGTTCGTGCAGGACGCAACGAGGGGGGGGACGCCATGCCGATCGCCAAGGATGCCGCCGTCAATGTGCTGGGCGGGCCGCTTGGGCCTTGCTCGACCGCGCCCCTGACGGGGTTCTTCCGCGACGGGCATTGCAACACCTGCCCCGAAGATGCCGGCAGCCACACCGTCTGCGCGGTGATGACGGCCGAGTTCCTGGCGTTGTCGAAATACCTCGGCAACGACCTGTCCACCCCGCGGCCCGAGTACCGCTTTCCCGGCCTGAAACCCGGCGACCGCTGGTGCCTGTGCGCGGCCCGCTTCCTGCAGGCGGTCGAGGAGGGATGCGCGCCGCGGGTGGACCTGACCGCCACCCACCGCCGCGCGCTCGACATCGTGCCGCTGGAGGTGCTGCACGATCATTCCGTCGATGCCACCGGGGGTTGACCTGCGGGAGCGACTCGCCTAACTGCCCACCCGTTCGCCGCACCCGCCGGTCCGCGGGTGCCTTCATGGAGGCCACTTTGGAAGACGGAAGTCGATGCCCGGTCGCGCGACGCTTTCCGTCGTGTGGCCGGCCCTCTGCAAACCCCCAGGAACGGCTGCGCGGCTGATCGGCTGACCTGACAGGTCATGCCCGAGGGGCCGCCCGGCCCTTCGACGGAGCATGACCTGTGAGCACTGCGACCATCAACGCCCATGCCGTCGCGCGCTGGCTGCGCGTGGACGACCTCAACTCCCTCGCCGTCGCCCTGCGCGACATGCACCCGGCCGACATCGTCGGCTTGGTGGGCGAGTTCACGCCGGCCGACACCGCGCGCGTGCTGCTCTGCCTCGATCAGGCGCGGCAGGCGACGTTGTTCGGCTATTTCCCCCCCGAAACCCAGGTTGCGCTGGCCGAGGCGATCGACCGGCGCGACATGGCGCGCATCTTCGGCGCCATGGCGCATGACGAGCGCGCGGACCTGTTCGCGCAACTGGACGAGGGGCAGAAGGCTGCGCTGCTGCCCGGCCTCGCCCAGGCCGAGCGCGAGGACATGCGCAAGCTTGCCGCCTATCCCGCCGGCACGGTCGGTTCGGTCATGACCTCGGACTATGCCACGCTGTCGCCGGTGATGACGGTGACCGAGGCGGTGGCGCACCTGCGCCGCGTCGCCCCGGACGCCGAGACGATCTATCACTCCTATGTTATTGACGAAGATAGAAAACTCGTCGGCACCGTTTCGCTGCGCGACCTGATCGTGGCCCGTGACAGCGCGCGGGTGGCGGACGTGATGCGCCGCGATCCGCCCTTCGCCCGCGCCGAGGACAAGCGCGAGACGGCGGTGGAACTGATCCGCAAGTACGACCTGCTGGCCCTGCCGGTGCTGAACGGCGGCGACAAGCTGGCGGGGATCGTGACCTATGACGACGCGATGGACGTCGCGCGCGAGGCCGAGGACGTCAGTTTCGTCAAGACCTCGGCCGTGGCCGGGATCGGGACCAGCATGCTGACCGCCTCGGTGGGCCTGCTTTACCGCAAGCGGGTCGCCTGGCTGGTGATCCTGGTATTCGGCAACATCTTTTCCGGCGCCGGCATCGCCTATTTCGAGGAAACGATCGAGGCGTACATCGCGCTCGTGTTCTTCCTGCCGCTGCTGGTCGACTCGGGCGGCAACGCCGGCAGCCAGTCGGCCACGCTGATGGTGCGGGCGCTGGCCACCGGCGACGTGCGCCTGCGCGACTGGGGCCGGATGCTGGGCCGCGAGACGATGGTCGCGGGGCTTCTGGGGCTGACCATGGCCCTTGCGGTGTCGGGTATCGGGCTGTGGCGCGGCGGGCCGGACATCGCGGTGGTGGTATCGCTGACGATGGTGCTGATCGTGCTGGTCGGCTCGCTGATCGGAATGTCGCTGCCGTTCCTGCTGAGCCGCTTCCGCCTTGACCCCGCCGCGGCCTCGGCTCCGCTGATCACGTCGCTCGCCGATGCGATCGGGGTGGTCATCTACTTCGCCATGGCGACGTGGATGCTGGGCCTGCCCACCGGCTGATGCGTTACCCCGACGTCACATCCGACCCGCAGGCTGTCCCCGGCATTGGCCGGGGGCAGCCGGCCGCCGAAAGGGGAAAAGACCGATGCCCGCACCGATCGCCTTCGAGGTTGCCGCCGTCAACCTGATCGCCGCCCTTTTGCTCGGCGGGTTGGTGGGCGCCGAACGCCAGTGGCGCCAGCGCCTGGCCGGGCTGCGCACCAACACGCTCGTGTCGCTGGGCGCAGCCAGTTTCGTGGTCTTTTCCGGCATCTTCCCGGACGAGATCAGCCCGACGCGCGTCGCGGCACAGATCGTCTCGGGCATCGGGTTTCTGGGTGCGGGCATCATCTTTCGCGAGGGCTTCAACGTGCGCGGGCTGAACACCGCGGCAACGCTGTGGTGCTCGGCCTCGGTGGGCATGCTGGCGGGGGCCGGCGCGCTGGAATTCGCGGCGCTGACCACGGCGCTGGTGATCTTCGTCAATCTCGCCCTGCGCCCGCTGGTCCAGCGGCTGAACCGCCAACCCATCGGGACCACCGAACTGGTGCGCCATTACGAGGTGACGATCACCTGCCGCGGCAAGCACGAGGCGCATGCGCGTGCGCTGATGCTTCAGGGCTTTGCCGAAAACGGTCTGCGCCTGTCGGGCCTCGAGTCGCGCGATGTGGACGAGGGCGAGGACCGCGTCGAGGTTCGTGCCGAGGTCAACGCCGAGGGCACATCTGACGCAGCACTGGAAAACATCGTCGGCCGGCTGAGCCTCGAACGCTCGGTCACCGCCGCGCGCTGGCGCAGCGTGGCCCTGGCGGGGTGATGCGCCGCGGGCCACGCCGCAGACCGGGATGGGCTAGGCGGCGCCTCAGTCGCTTCGCGTCACCGGGCGGGCGTTGCGGCCCGTGCTCAGTCCCCCGTCATCCAGCAGCGACTCGGTGAAGTTGCACAGAAGCTGGACCCGGCCGTTGACACCGGCCTTGCGAAAGACCGCGTTGGTCTGTGCCTTGACGGTCCCCTCGGCCTTGCCGGTGATGCCGGCGATCTCGGCGTTGCTGAACCCCTTCAGCGCCAGCATCGCGACCTCGCGCTCGGACGGTGTCAGGCCCCATTCGTCAAAGCTGGTCTCGATCAGAGCGTGAAAGGCGCCGCGCGCCAGTGCCACGCTGCGCTCCATCCGTCGGATATCGCGCAACAGCCGCAGGGCCAGCAGCGTGCCGATCACCAGACTGCCGATCAGGGCCAGGCCGGCGGAAATCTGCGTCACCTCGCGCCAGGTGTAGCTGGGCGCCTGTTGCCGCAGGCTGAGCGTATCGACCGCGAATTCTGCCAGAAACACGATCGCCAGTGCCGCCTGAACCCCAAGCAGTCCCAGCAGTCCGATACGGGTGATCCGGCCGCGCGACCTGCCCATCACGATCTCCGGCGCATGCGTGGCAGACGGCCCCTCGGGGCCGCCTGCCAGCATCGGGTCCCGGCGGGACGGGCGCAAGCCCCCCTCAGTCGCCACGGCCAAGGCCGACGCCGGCGCCGACCCCGGCATCGACACCGACGCCTGCACCGTTCCCGCCGGCCTGACCGCGGGCTTCCGCGCTGACACCGCCGCTGGCGCTGCCCGACATTCCGCCTTCCTGGCCGCGATGCGAACCGCTGCGGGCCTCATCCGAGATGCGCGCGCCGAACTCGGCGCCAAAGCCCGGCCCCTCGGCCGATCCGCGCGCATCGGCATTGCCCGAACGCGTGATGATCACATCACGCAGGATCTCGCCGGTTCGGGGGTGAACAACCAGTTCGCGCACATGATCGCGCGCCGTTGCCGTGAACATCAGCCGCCCGAGCAGGGTGCGGCTTATCTCGATACGGGTATAGCCCCGGGCGCCCAGCGTTGCGGCGATCTCCTGCGCGTCGACCGGACCGGCGGCCAGTTCGAAGCTGCCTTCGGCCTTCGCTCCGGCCTCGATGCCGGCCGCGTCCGCGAGCGCGGGGGCTGATGAAAGGGCAAGGGCCAGCACGACAGACAGACAGGGCAGGGCGCGACGGTTGCTGATCATCGTGTCGTCCTCCTTCTTGGTCGGGGCGTGACGGACGGACCCGCCCGCCAGCCGATGGGCGGACACTGCCAGACCGGCCCCGGAAAGGGCCATGGACCCGAAGTTGACGTGACGCCGATTAAACCGCAGGCCTATGCCCGACCGTGGCCGGGGCACGCGGCCGGGCCGCGATCAGCCCGCCATCTCCACGCCCAGCGCGCGGGCCACGGTGAAGATGTCCTTGTCGCCGCGCCCGCACATGTTCATCACGATCAGATGGTCGCGCGGCAGCCCCGGCGCGATCTTCATCACATGCGCCAGCGCGTGGCTGGGTTCCAGCGCGGGAATGATCCCCTCGAGCCGGCAGGACAGGGCGAAGGCCTCCAGCGCCTCGGCGTCGGTGATCGCGACGTACTGCGCGCGCCCGATCTCCTTCAGCCAGGCGTGTTCCGGCCCGATGCCGGGGTAATCGAGGCCCGCCGAGATCGAGTGCCCTTCGAGGATCTGGCCGTCCGCGTCCTGCAACAGGTAGGTGCGGTTGCCATGCAACACGCCGGGACGTCCGCCGGTCAGCGACGCACAATGCTCCATCCGGTCGTCCACGCCGTGGCCGCCGGCCTCGACCCCGATGATGCCCACCTCCGGGTCGTCGAGGAACGGGTGGAACAGCCCCATCGCGTTCGATCCGCCGCCGATCGCGGCGACCAGCGTGTCCGGCAGCCGCCCCTCGGCGGCCATGATCTGCTCGCGCGTCTCCCTGCCGATGATCGACTGAAAGTCGCGCACCATCGCCGGATAGGGGTGCGGACCGGCCACCGTGCCGATGCAGTAGAAGGTGTCGCGGACGTTGGTCACCCAGTCGCGCAGCGCGTCGTTCATCGCGTCCTTCAGCGTGCCGCGCCCCGAGGTGACGGGAACCACCTGCGCGCCCAGCAGCTTCATCCGGAAAACGTTGGGCGCTTGCCGCTCGACATCCGTGGCGCCCATGTAGACGACGCACTGCAGCCCGAACTTGGCGCAGACCGTGGCGGTCGCCACCCCGTGCTGGCCGGCGCCGGTTTCGGCGATGATGCGGGTCTTGCCCATGCGGCGGGCGAGGATGATCTGGCCCAGCACGTTGTTGATCTTGTGCGCGCCGGTGTGGTTCAGCTCGTCCCGCTTGAGATAGACCTTGGCGCCCCCGAGATGCTCGGTCAGCCGCGACGCGAAATAGAGCGGCGAGGGGCGGCCGACGTAATGCGTCCACAGATCGTCCATCTCGGCCCAGAACGACGGGTCGGTCTTGGCGCGCTCGTACTCCGCCTCGAGGTCGAGGATCAGCGGCATCAGCGTCTCGGACACGAACCGCCCGCCGAAGGTGCCGAAACGTCCGGCCTCGTCTGGGCCGGTGCGGTAGGAGTTGATCAGGTCTTCGGGCACGGCGCACCTCCTGCGTTGGGCAGGCATGTAGCCCGGCGCCGCCAGCGGGTAAAGCCGGGATCAGCCGCCCTCAGGCCCGGACCCCCACGGCCAGCAGGTAATCGGCCCGCATGGCAACGCTGCCGTCGCTCGCGGCGTTGTAGCGCTCGACGACGGCGGCAAGATCGGCAAGCAGCGCCGGTGTGCCCGCGTCACCGACGCGGTCGATCGCGCGGATGGTCGGGCCGAAGCAGCGCGCATAGGTTTCGACCGCATGATCCACCGACAGGTAATGGATCATCGCCGAACGCCGCTCATGCCGCAGGTCGGCCAGGCCGTGGCCCATCAACGCACCAAGCCCGTCCGCCGTGCCCCAGACAAGCGGTGAGGGCGCGCCTTCGGGCGGTGGCGCGTGGTGTGCATGGGCGCCGAAAAAGTCCTTGCCGAACCCCTCGGGCATCCAGTTGGCAAGCACGATCAAGCCGCCGGGGCGACAGACCCGCAGCGCCTCGGACGCAGCGGCCTTCTGGTCGGGGGCAAAGATGATCCCGAAGGCCGAGGCGACGACATCAAAGCTGGCGTCGTCGAAATCCAGCGCCTGCGCGTCGCCGGTGCCGAAATCAGCCTCCAGGCCCTCGGCGGCCGCCCGCAGCCGCGCCCGCTCGACCAGATTGGCGGCGATGTCGATGCCGGAAACGTGGCAATACCGACGCGCGGCCACCAGCCCGAAATTGCCGCTTCCGCAGGCGATATCCAGCACGCGGCTGCCGGCCGCCGGGTCGATCGCGCGGCACATGTCTTCGGCCACGGGCATGAGATTGCGACCGATTTCGTTGAAATCCCCGCTTGCCCACATGGCGGCGGCGGCGCCGGTCAGGGCTTTCAGCTCGGCTTGGCTCAGGTCTGGCATTGTCATCCCCCGTGATTGTCCGCGGTGAAATGACACCATTCCTTATCATGTTTCGGTCGATCCGGCCATGAGCCCGGCGAGAGGGTCGGAACGCCGCCCTTATCCGGTCGCCGTGAGGGCGGCTTGCGCCGCCGCGACAAAGTCGGCCATGCGCCGGGCATCCTTCACCCCCGGCGCCGATTCCACCCCCGACGATACATCCACCTGCCGCGCCCCGGTCAGGCGGATCGCCTCGGCCACGTTGCCCGGCGTCAGCCCGCCGGCCAGCATCCACGGCACCGGCCAGCGCCGCCCGGCGATCAGCCGCCAGTCGAAGGCCAGCGCATTGCCGCCGGGGCGGTCGACACCGGGCGGGGGCTTGGCATCGACCAGCAGCATGTCGGCCACGCGCGCATAGAGGTCGAGCTTCGACAGGTCGTCGGCCCCGGCGATGCCGACCGCCTTCATCACCGGCAGCCCGAGGCGGGCACGCAGTTCGGCCACGCGGGCGGGCGGTTCGGAGCCGTGCAGTTGCAGGATGTCGACCGGCACGTCGGCCAGCCAGGCGCCGAGGTCGTCGTCGCCGGCATCCACCGTCAAGGCAACGCGGGCCATGCCCGGCGGCACGGCAAGCGCCACGGCGCGGGCGGCGGCGGGGTCGAGGTGGCGGGGGGACGGGGCGAAGAACACGAGCCCCACATAGGCCGCGCCGGCCGCGGCGGCGGCGCGGGCGTCGTCAGGGGTCCGCAATCCGCAGATCTTCACGCGCACCTGGGATGCGGGGGCGGTCATCGCGGCCGGACGGCGTCGATCAGGCGGGCTTGCGCCCGTCGATCAGCTCCATCAGCTCGGCCTCCTCGCTGCCGCCGTTGGCCTTGCGGCGCGTCGCCTCGACCTCGGCTTCCAGCCGGTCGGCCTCGGCGCGGGCCCGCGCGGCGGCGGCGCGGTGGCGATACTCGCGCAGCCACTCCCAGATGAAGCCGATCACGAGGCCCGTCAGCACACCGCCCAGGATCACCACGAACAGCGGCGCCTCGAGCGAGCGGTTCCAGCCGAGGTAGGCCGCCGCGTCCTCGGGCAGCAGGCTGATCGTCACCGCGTCGCGATTGGCCAGCGCCAGAGTCAGCACCCCCAGCCCGAGGATCAACAGGACCGCGTATTTCACGTACCGCATGGCGTTTCAGCCTTCCTTTCCGTTCAGACGCTCGCGCAACAGCTTGCCGGTCTTGAAGAAGGGCACCGCCTTGGCCTCCACCTCGACCGCCTTGCCGGTGCGCGGGTTGCGGCCGGTGCGGGCGTCGCGGTGCTTGACCGAAAAGGCGCCGAAGCCGCGCAACTCCACCCGCTCGCCACGGGCGAGCGCCTCGGTGATCTCGTCGAAAATGGTATTCACGATACGCTCGACGTCCCGCTGATAGAGATGCGTGTTCTCTTCGGCGATCTTCTGGATCAACTCCGACCGGATCATCAGTCTATCCCTCGTTGCGGCGGCATTCACTGCGCCATTTTGACCGGATCACCCCACCCGGTGCCCGATGTCGTGTCCGGGCGCGACTATAGGACCAATCCGCCCCTTCACAAACAGGAAAGCCGGCGCGGCGGGGGCGGAATCGGGGTGCCGGCGCCGGCGGTCGCGGCGGCGGCGCGGCGGCGGGCCGGCCGGGAGGGGACGACGCGGCCGCCGGGCGGCAGCGGCGCAGCCATCCGCGCCCGGGTGATTCGCACCCCTTCCGAACGGCGAAAGGCCCCACGGAGCGGGGCCTTTCACGATCCCGTGCCGGGCAGAGCGTCAGCCGCGGTCGCGGTTCAGCGCAGCGCCCAGGATGTCGCCCAGCGAGGCGCCCGAGTCGGACGAACCGTACTGCTCGACGGCTTCCTTCTCCTCGGCGATCTCGCGAGCCTTGATCGACAGGCCCAGGCGCCGGGTCTTGGCATCGACGCCGGTGACGCGCGCATCGACCTTGTCGCCGACCTGGAAGCGCTCGGGGCGCTGCTCGGAGCGGTCGCGCGACAGGTCCGAACGGCGGATGAACGACTTGGCGCCGTTGTATTCCACCTCGATGCCGCCGTCCTCGATCGCGGTGACGGTGACGGTCACCACCGAGCCGCGCTTGACACCGTCGGTGGCGTCCGAGAACGTGTCGTTCTCGAGCGCCTTGATCGACAGCGAGATGCGCTCCTTCTCGACATCGACGTCGGTGACCACGGCATGCACCGTGTCGCCCTTGCGGAACGACTGGATCGCTTCCTCGCCGCGCTGGTCCCAGCTGATGTCGGACAGGTGGACCATCCCGTCGATGTCGCCCTCGAGCCCGATGAACAGACCGAACTCGGTGATGTTCTTCACCTCGCCCTCGATCTGGGTGCCGGTCGGGTGGGTCTCGGCGAAGACTTCCCAGGGGTTGCGCATGGTCTGCTTCAGCCCGAGGCTGACGCGCCGCTTGGCGCCGTCGATCTCGAGCACCATGACCTCAACCTCCTGGCTGGTGGAGACGATCTTGCCGGGGTGCACGTTCTTCTTGGTCCAGCTCATTTCCGAGACATGGACAAGCCCCTCGACGCCCGCTTCCAGCTCCACGAAGGCGCCGTAGTCGGTGATGTTGGTCACGCGGCCCTTGTGCACCGTGCCCAGCGCATAGGTCGAGGCGACGGTATCCCACGGGTCGGCCTGCAGCTGCTTCAGCCCGAGGCTGATGCGGTGGGTGTCCTTGTTGACCTTGATCACCTGCACCTTCAGCGTCTCGCCGATGGTGACGATCTCGGACGGGTGGTTGACCCGCCGCCAGGCCATGTCGGTGACGTGCAGCAGGCCGTCGACGCCGCCGAGGTCCACGAAGGCGCCGTATTCGGTGATGTTCTTGACAACGCCGTCGACGACCATGCCCTCGGTCAGCTTGCCGATGATCTCGGCGCGCTGCTCGGCGCGGGATTCCTCGAGGATGGCGCGGCGCGACACGACGATGTTGCCGCGGCGGCGATCCATCTTGAGGATCTGGAACGGCTGCTTGAGGCCCATCAGCGGGCCGGCATCGCGCACCGGGCGCACATCGACCTGGCTGCCGGGCAGAAACGCCACGGCGCCGCCCAGATCGACGGTGAAGCCGCCCTTGACGCGGCCGAAGATGGCGCCGTCCACGCGGGCCTCGCGGGCGAAGGCCTCTTCCAGGCGATCCCAGGCGGCCTCGCGGCGGGCCTTCTCGCGGCTGATGACGGCTTCGCCGCGGGCGTTCTCGACCCGGTCGAGATACACCTCGACCTCGTCACCGACCTTGACATCGGGGCTCTCGCCGGGGGCTGCGAATTCCTTGAGCTCGACACGGCCTTCCATCTTGTAGCCGACGTCGATGATGGCCTGTCCCGCCTCGATGGCGATGACCTTGCCGGTAACCACGCTGCCCTCCTGGGGCGTGTGGATATCGAGGTCCTCGTTCAGCAGGGCCTCGAATTCTTCCATGGTAGCTTTGGCGCACATGCGGCTGGTTGTCCTTTGCATCTGTTTCTCTGGCCGGGCGGTTGGCTCCGCCGGTCTGGTGATCTCGGGTCGACGAAAACGACATTGGGGGCGATGCCGGTCCGGCCGCCCTTGCCGCGCTCGTTCGCTGCTGCCCGATGGCGGGCCCTATAGGCCGGATGCCGTTGCGTTGCAAGCCGGCAGGGCCTCAGGGCGCCCCGATCAGCGAAAAGGGCGCCCAATAGGCCGGGTGCGCACTCGCACCGCCGCGGTCGATCAGCGTCAGCACCGCCTGCCGCAGCGCCATCGCCGGGTCGTCGAGGCCCGGATCGGCGGTCATCATCGCCGTGACGATCTCGACCGCGGCGAACGAGTTGACCGGCCAGTGCGTCGCCAGAACCCGTTGCGCGCCGCCTTCCAGAAACGCCGCCGCCAGCCCGCCGAAGCCGTGCAGCGTGTAAGGGTCCGGCATGGCCGAATTGCAGGCCGACAGGATCACCAGCCGCGCGTTCAGCCCCAGCCCGCGGATCTCGCGCGCCCAGAGCGCGCCGTCGCCCAGGATGATGTCGTGGTCGTTGAAGGTGGGCAGGCGCGGCTCCTGCAGGTGCAGGGGCGTGGGGGCAAGCGCCAGGAAGGGCTCCACCGCGGCCGGATGGTCGCCGCGCGCAAGGCCGTGCGTGGCGAAGTGCAGCACGTCGATCCCGGCCAGCGTGCCGTCGATCTGCCCTTCGAGCAGCACCGCCTCGTTCGCCTCGGCCCCCAGGACGGCCCGTGCGTGGCCGGCCCCGAACAGGGCGGCGACGGCGGTGACCTCGTCGGCGGCCTCGGGCAGCGGGCGCAGGCCGGCCACCATCTCGCGCGCGGGCAGTCCCGCAAGCGGCGCCTCGGCGCCCGCCCGGTAGTCCGGCGCGCCGAATCCCAGGTAACGCAAAGGCTCCGTGGCGGGCGCAGGCCGGTGGCGCAGCAGCTCGACCGCGGGAAGGTTGGTGACGGCATGGTGCCGGACCAGCCAGTCTGCCTCGGCGAAGCCGCTATGCGGCCCGGGCGGCGTGACAACCAGCATCTCGAAGGGAAACCGCGCCATGGAATCCGTCGCCGTGACCAGCAGGCGCGGGCGCCCGTCGAGCATGTGCGCCGCAGGCGCGAGCAGTTCGGCGTAAAGATCATGGGCCAGCGCCAGCATCCGCGCCGGCGGCTCGGGCACCAGCAGCGGCAGCGCCCCGCGCGTGTCCGCCACCCCCAGCCCGGCGCGCAGGCGCTCGACCATCTCCAGCAGTTCGGCCCAGTCCGACGCGGTGCGGTGCCAGTGCAGCGCCTCGCGCGTGATGGCAAAGACCGCGACCTCGAACCGCGTCGGCACCAGCAGCACCAGAACCTCGTCCGGGGCCAGCGCCGCCTGCGCCGCCGCCGCGGGCAGCGGCAGCGGATACATCGCCGCGGCCACGTCCAGGTTGATCTCCGCCACCGTGGCCAGCGATGTCATGATCGTCTCGCGCGACGTCGCAACGGCCGCGCGCGCGACCGCCTCGGCTTGCGGCCACCAGGCCAGCGCGCCGTAATCAAGCTCGCGCTCGAGCCACAGCGTCTCGCGGATCAGCCGCGCGAGGCGCAGGACAAAGTCGTGGCGGAACACCTCGAACGGATCGTCGCCGCCGGCCTGCCGCAGTCGAAGCACCGCCCCGCGCGCGGCCTCGCCGGTGTGGGCGGCCTGTGCCAGCGCAAAGGCCAGCGCCGCGATCTCGTGCGCCTGCGCGGCGGCGCCGCCCCGGTCGGCATCGGCGGCGACGTGCAGCAGATGCTCCAGCGCCCGCCCCAGCGCGCTGGTCTGGCGCGCGGTCAGGACGTTGCCGAACGGGGTGCCGGGCAGGAAATCGTCAAAGAAATCGGCATTGGCCGAAAGCTGCCGTTCGATCGCCACAGCAAGGCGGGCGCGGTCCGTCATTGCGGCAACGCCGCGGGCATCCTGCATGTGCATCAGCGTGGCCGACAGATACTCGGCCATGTGCCGCCCTCCGGGGCCGGCGGCGGCGGCCACCGCCGCGTCGGCCCCGTCGAGCAGCGCCGCAAGCCGTCCCCGCGCGGCGTGACGCTCGGCCTCGGTGGCGGCGTCAAGCAGCGCGCGCCCGGCCTTGTCCAGCGCGGCCATCTGCGGGGCCAGCAGCGGGTCGGTGTGCGGCAGGCCGAACAGGATGCCTTCGGGCGGGCCGAGGGCCACGACCGGCAGCAGCGGCGCGGGAAGGGGATCGGCGCGCAAAGCTTGCTGCGGCACCAGCGCGATGCACAGCGCCAGAAGGGCGCGCAAGGGCCGGGCGATGGCGGCGGAACGGGACATTGCCGCAACCTGCGGCGCCCGCACCGGGGCTGTCAATCGGCGCGGCCCGCCCGCTCAGGGCGCCCCGATCAGCGAGAACGGACCCCAGTAGGCGGGATCGGCGCGATACCCTCCCCGCTCGATCAGGCCCAGCGTGACCGAACGCAACGTGCCCGCGGGGTCGCGCAACTGCGGGTCGGCGGTCATCATCCCGGTCACGATCTCGACCGCCGCGGCCGAGTTCACCGGCCAGTGCGAGGCCATGACCCGCCGTGCGCCCGCCTGCAGGAACCCCGCCGCCAGGCCGCCGACCCCGCCCAGCGGATCGGGATCGATGGCGCCGTCGCAAGCCGACAGGATCACGAGGTCCGCGGGCAGGCGCATCCGCGCGATCTCGTCCGGGATCAGCGCGCCATCGGCCAGCACCCGCGACAGGCCGGCAAGATCGAGGGCCCATCGGGACACGTCATAGGCGTCGGGGGTCAGCGCCAGATAGCCCGCGGGCACTGCCGGGTCGGCCATCGGCGCAACGCCGTGGGTGGCAAGGTGCAGCACGCCGCCCTGCGCGAACAGGTCGCGGTCCGACAGGTCCTGCAACGCCGTCTCGGTCGCGATGAAGCCCAGATAGACCTCGGGCCGCGCGAACAGCTCCGCCACCGCAACCACCTCGTCGCCGGATTCGGGAAGCGGGCGCAACGCGGCGACGGGCGTCGGGCTGCCGTCGAGCAGGCGGCCCGCGTAGTTCGGCGCCCCGAACCCCGCATAGACGACGCTGGTGTTCGGGCGCGGCGCCTCGCGGTGCAGCAGCAACTCGACCGAGGGCAGCACGGTGAACGCATGCCGCCGCGCCAGCCAGTCGAGCTGCGCGTAATCCGCCCCGTCGGGCGCGGGGCTGGCCAGCAGCACGGCAAAGGGCAGCCCGGCCAGCGCGTCGGTGGCCACGACATGCACGGTCGTGATGCCCTCCAGCATCCATGCCGCCGGCGCGAACAGGTCGCGATAGAGCAGGTGCGCCTCATCCACGACCACCTGCCGACGCGTGCGCTGCCCGGGGCGCGGCACCGGGGCGACCCCGCGCGCGTTGTGGGGATCGAGCGCGGCGACAAGGGCTTCCGCACTGGCGTGCACCGCGTCGACGGGGCGTTCGGAGCGATAGAACTCGATGCCCGCCGCCGTCAGGACGATCACCGAATAGAACACGTGGTCGCGCACCGCCAGCATCAGGGCGCCGTCCGGGCCGATCGCCTCGATCAGCCCCCCCGGCATGATCCGGGCGGGATAGATCAGCCGTTCGGGGATCACCCCGTGCGCCGCGAAGAAGTCGATGGCGCGATCTAGGATGGCCCGCTCGGCCTCGATCTCGGCGCGCAGCCGTTGCAGGGCCGCCGGGTCCATCTGCCGCCAGCTGTCGCGCAGGATGGCCTCGAGCATCATCACGTCCCGCATCCGCGCACGCAGGTCCAGCACTGCCGCCACCGTCTTGTGGGAATAGTCGGCATGGCCATGCGTCAGACGCAACCGGTGCGTCACGGCTTGCGAGGCCGCGCCGATCAGATAGCCCTGCGCGACCTCGAAGGCGCGGATCAGCAGCGTCAGGCCGGTGTCACGGTCGTCCAGATCCGTGTAATATCGTGCCGCCCCGAAGGCCCAGGTCACGGCCCAGCCCGTCGCATGGGTGATGCGCCCGCCGATGTCGCCGTCGCGCGCCGCGGGTGTCCAGGAGCGGAAGAAATCCGACCGGGCCGAGAACTCGCGTTCGATCCGCGCGGCATGCTCGGCGCGCAGATAGGCGACGGTCGGGCCGTCGCCTGCCTCGGACATGAACACGGTCTCGGACAGGAAGCGGCTCATCTGCCGGCTGTGAAACCCGTGGCGTGCCTCGATGGCGGCGATCTGTGCGGCGATCCTTTCGTGCAGGTCGTATGCGACGATCTGCAGCATCGTGTGCGAGCCGCCCTGGCGCACGTCGAGCCACTCGTAGAACATGTCCCATAGCCACTCGATCGTTGCGTCGATCTCCGCATCCTCGCCGGTCGTTGCGGGGACGATGGCCGGGGCGAAGGCGCGGGCATCGGTGATCGGCAAGGGCAGGGTGTCGGCGCCGGCCACGGGTGCGGCGCAGGCCAGCGCGAGGGCCGCAAGCGTGAGGCGCCGGCGACTAGCCACGGCTCGCGAGGGCGCGGGCCACGATCGCTTCGGCCTCGGCCACCGCCTCGGCGATGCCCAGGCGCGTGGTGTCCAGCGTCACCGCATCCTCGGCCGCCCTCAGGGGGGCCACGGCCCGCGCTGCGTCGCGGGCGTCGCGGGCGCGCAGGTCGGCCAGGATTTCGTCGGCGTCCGCACCCAGTTCCTGCGCGCGGCGGTCGGCGCGCACCGCGTCCGAGGCGGTTACGAACAGCTTAACCGGCGCATCGGGGCAGATCACCGTGCCGATGTCGCGCCCGTCCAGCACCGCGCCGCCGGGGCGGGCGGCAAAGCGGCGCTGAAAGGCGACAAGCGCCGCGCGTACCTCGGGGATAGCGGCGACGCGGCTGGCGGCCTGCCCGGCCTCGGCGCTGCGCAGGTCGGGACGGGAAAGGTCGGCCTCGCTCAGCGCCTCGGCGGCGGCGACGGGGTCGGCGCCTTCGGCCACAAGGGCGCCCACCGCGCGATACAGAAGGCCGGTATCCAGATGCGCCAGCCCGAAACGTGCGGCCAGCGCCCGGGCGATGGTGCCCTTGCCGGCGGCGGCGGGGCCGTCGATGGCGACGGTCAGTCCGGCGGGGCCGGGGGCGTCGGGGTCCGGGGCAGGGGGCATGGGCTGGGTCCGGGCGGGCTGTCCGGCTCGGGGTTAGCCCGGGCGGCCGGACCGCGCAACCGGCACGCCGAACACGGGGAAACCGGCGCCCGGGGCGGACCGGGCGCCGGGGGTGCCGCGCGACGCGGCCCGGTCCGTCAGCCGGCGGGGGTGCCGGCCTCGGCCTGCTCGAGGATGGCGGCGATCGCGGCCTTCAGCGCCGCGTCGTCGTGGTCGGCGTCGAACAGCGCCGCGATCTGCGCCATCCACGCCTCGTCCAGACCGTCGAACAGGCTCAGGTCAAGGCCCAGTTCGACCACGCGGCCCTGCATGGTGTCGTCCAGAAGCACCGGGCTGGCCGAGGCGGTGGTGCCCAATGCCAGCGTGGCTGCGGTGGCAACGGCGGCGGCGGTCGTCTTCAGCGGCAGTTTCGAGAACATGGCTTACCTCCTTGTGCCTGGGTCGGGCCCTGCGGCCCATGCCCGGCAGATCGGTGGCGATCCGCGTCCTCACAAGTCCGGCACGCGCTTACAAGTTCTTGAACTCACGAAACATTCATGGATTAAATCGCGTCCTCGCGCAGCGCGGCGCCCAGCCCCGTCATCAGCCCGGCAAAGGCCGGAAAGCTGGTGGCGATGGGGCCGGCATCATCCACCGTGACGGGCGCGCGCGCGGCAAGGCCAAGGCACAGGAAGCTCATCGCGATGCGGTGGTCGAGGCGGCTGGCCACCGTCGCCCCCCCGGCTACCCCGTCCGGGCCGCAGCCGTGCACGGTCAGGCTGTCGGGCGTCTCGTCGATGCGCACGCCGCAGGCCTCCAGCCCGCGCGCCATCGCGTCGATGCGGTCGCTTTCCTTCACCCGCAGCTCGCCGACGCCCGGCATCTCGGTCACGCCCTCGGCAAAGGCTGCAAGCGCGGCGAGGATCGGGTATTCGTCGATCATGCTGGCGGCGCGGTCCTCGGGCACGCGCACGCCGCGTAGGGTGTCGGTGTGGCGCACGCGCAGGTCGGCGACCGGCTCTCCCCCCTCGCTGCGCGGGTTCTCGAAGGCGATATCCGCGCCCATCTCGAGCAGCGTGCGGTAAAGCCCGTCGCGGGTGGGGTTGCGCGAGACACCGGGCACCAGCACCTCGGACCCCGGCACCATCAGCGCGGTGCAGACCGGAAAGGCGGCGCTGGAGGGGTCGCGGGGCACCGCGACGGTCTGCGGCACAAGCTCGGGCCGGCCGGTCAGGATGATGGCGCGCCCCTCCGGCAAGTCTTCGAAATCCACGGTGGCGCCGAAGCCGGCCAGCATCCGTTC